>ENA-UOJQ01000561-UOJQ01000561.1-human-gut-metagenome-genome-assembly--contig:-P63-NODE-561-length-40160-cov-106.439820_pt1 | contig 40160 bp, 30 predicted proteins | sample MGYA00242352_ERZ723899 | MGnify/ENA metagenome assembly ERZ723899
CGACAGAACATTAGTCTTGTGGCTCCCAGGCAACGAGGCTTACAAGCAACGATATATACCAACAAGACTAATGTACCGGCTGATTTGCACGAGTTGTTGAGCGCAGCGAAAAATCTGCCGGAATAGAATATAAGGATTTTTCAATCCGCTTGCTTCCTATTGCTGATTAATAGGTATGTTTTTCGGATCACAGATCCTGATACTTTATGCTGTCGGATAGCATATCCGACAGAACAATAGTCTTGCTGTTTCTTTACAATTCTGTACCAACAAGACTAATGTGCCGGCTGATTTGCAATCTGCCGGAATTGAGTATAAGGATTTTCAATCCGATTACTTCCTATTTTTTGATTTATAGGTATGTTTTTCGGATCGCAGATCCTGATACTTTATGCTGTCGGATAGCATATCCGACAGAACATTAGTCTTGTGGCTCCCAGGCAACGAGGCTTACAAGCAACGATATGTACCAACAAAGCTAATGTGCCGGCTGATTTGCACGAGTTGTTGAGCGCAGCGAAAAATCTGCCGGAATATAATATAAGGATTTTTCAATCCGATTGCTTCCTATTGCTGATTTATAGGTATGTTCCGCTATGCTGCCGGCGCTTTATTGTAAAAAAAGCATTTGGCTTTAACTCCTTTAACTACTCTAACTTCTTTAACTCCTTAATAAATAACTCCTAATAAATATCCTTTTGCCGTTTCGTCAGAAAATCTTATCTTTGCAACAGACAACACGGTGCGGGTATGGATTGTTGTTGCAGAGACGCTGGCGCCGTGTTATTAGGATAAAGTATAAACAAGTATCAGATTATGAAGATTTTTGCCGTAGGAATGAACTATATCCAGCACAATAAAGAGCTGGATGGAACGTTATATAAACCGGAAGAGCCTGTGATATTTACAAAGGCCGACTCAGCTCTGCTAAAAGACAGCAAGCCGTTTTTCCTGCCCGACGAGCTCGGACGCATCGACTATGAGACAGAGCTGGTGGTGCGCATCTGCCGCCTGGGCAAGAGCATACCGCAGCGCTTCGCCCACAGATACTACGACGCCGTAACCGTGGGCATCGACTTCACCGCCCGCGACCTGCAGAACAGGCTGCGCGCCGAAGGCAAGCCGTGGGATTTGTGCAAGGGCTTCGACGGCTCGGCTGCAATAGGCGAATGGGTGAGCATAGAGAAGTTTCGCGACATACAGGCAATACATTTCCGCCTCGACATCAACGGCAACACCGTTCAGGAAGGCTGCTCGAGCGACATGCTCTTCAAGGTAGACGAGATAATAGCCTACATAAGTCAATGGTTCACGCTGAAGACCGGCGACATCCTTTATACGGGCACTCCGGCCGGAGTGGGCCCCGTTCATATTGATGACCACCTTACGGGCTGGCTTGAAGACCGCAAGGTATTGGAGTTTAACGTTAAATGACAAAGAGAAAAATATTATTGTCGGTTATCGCGCTGCTCTGCTGCTGCAACATCATGGGCAGCAGTGTGCAGAAGTTTTTTAACCTCACTGCCGACGAGGTTAAGATAGACAGCGTGCTGCCGCGCTTTGCCTGTTCGCTGCCGCTCGGCGGCGCATGGGCCGACTCTGTATATACGGTAAAGATTGAATATCCCGAATTTTACGAGATGAGCAGCGGCGACGTAGAGCGCTGCCTGAAGATTGCCGGCGACAACATGCCCGAAATGCCGGAGCTGGAGGTCAACGTGGTTACGGAGCGCAAGCGCGGACGCATCGAGGTGTCGTTTGTGCCGGTGGTAAAGCGCGGGGGCAAGTGGCAGAAGCTGGTGAGCTTTATGATAGACGTTGAGGCTAAGCCTAAGAACGCTGCCCTCAGGACAGCCTCGAGAGCCGAAGCCGTAAGTCCTGCCGGCCGCTATGCCGCCAAGTCGGTGCTGGCCGAAGGCCGCTGGGCAAAGATACGCGTGCCCTCTACGGGCATATATCAGATAACCGACGCGCTGATACGCCGCGCCGGATTCAGCGACATGAGCCGCGTAAAGGTGTATGGCTACGGCGGCGCGCTGCAGAACGAAAGTCTCGAAGCCGACGACCTGATAAAGTATGACGACCTGAAGGAGGTGCCCACATGCTATGTTGACGGCCGCAGGCTGTTCCATGCGCAGGGACCGGTGTCGTGGAGCAGCAACACAACAACCACGCGCACCCGCAATCCTTACTCCGACTACGGCTACTACTTCCTGACCGAGAGCGACGGCGAGCCGCTCACCGTTGACAGCACAGCCTTTGTAGACTCGTTCTATCCCTCTGCCGACGATTATCACTTCCTGCACGAGATAGACAATTATGCATGGTATCAGGGCGGACGCAACCTTTATGAGAACACGCCGATAAGCGCAGGAACGTCGAAGACATATATTCTGGAGAACTCTTCGCCGTGTCAGGGCATACGTAAGGTCTATGCCAGCGTCACCGCAGGACAGGCCACCACGGTGCAGATAAAGATTAACGGGTCAGACACGCGCACGTTCAGCATGACATTCGGCGAATATGACCACGGCAAGTCGGTCAACATGACCTACAGCAACGCCTACGCGTCGCCGTCGGACACGGTAACGATAACCACCGTATCGGGCGGTCCGGCAAGGCTCGACTATATCAGCGTAACGCAGGACGAGCCGCGCCCGTGCCCCACGTTGAGCGGACGTGAGTTCAGCGTGCCCGAATATGTGTATAACATAACTAACCAGAACCATCATGCCGACGAGGCTGCCGACATGATAATCATAGTGCCCACCTCTGCCGCTCTTACGGCTCAGGCGCAGCGCATAAAGGAACTGCACGAGGAGAAAGACGGCATGAGGGTGCGCATAGTGCCGGCCGACGAACTGTATAACGAATTTTCGAGCGGTACGCCCGACGCCAACGCATACCGCCGCTATCTGAAGATGCTCTACGACCGCGCCGAGACAGAGGCCGACATGCCGTCGCACCTGCTGCTGTTTGGCGACTGCGTGTGGGACAACCGCATGAACACGCAAGAGTGTTCGAGTCTCAGTCAGGACGATTTCCTTCTGTGTCATGAGAGCGAAAACTCATTCAGCGCCACCGACTGCTACGTTGACGACGGATTCTTCTGCCTGTTAGACGACGGCGAGGGCGGCAATCCGAAGACCGACAAGCTCGACATGGCTGTGGGGCGCTTCCCCGTGCGCACCGCAGAAGAAGCGAAGATAATGGTTGACAAGACCATAAGCTACGCCGAAAACAAAAATGCCGGCAGCTGGCAGAACGTGATGATGTTTATGGGCGACGACGGCAACAACAACCAGCACATGGAGGATGCCGACGAAATGGCAAAGGTGGTTGAGGGCATCAATCCCGCCATTCAGGTAAAGCGCGTCATGTGGGACGCATACACCTGCGTAACGACGTCTACCGGAAACACATATCCCGACGTGACCAAGATAATAAAGCAGCAGCAAAGCGCCGGCGCGCTGATAATGAACTACAGCGGACACGGACGTGCCGACCAGATATCGCACGAGCGTGTGCTCACGCTGACCGACTTTTCCGGCTTCAGCAACGCCAACCTGCCGCTGTGGATAACGGCGTCGTGCGACATCATGCCCTTCGACTCGCAGCAGCAGAACATCGGCGAGACGGCGGTGCTCAACAGCAACGGCGGTGCGGTGGCATTCTACGGAACAACGAGAACGGTGTGGGTAGACCGCAACAGGGCTATCAACCGTGCCTACCTTAAGGCCCTGCTCACCCCGCAGAACGGCACCTATGTCACTATAGGCGAGGCGCAGCGCCTGGCCAAGAACGACCTTATAGAGTCGGGCGCCGACAAGACGGAGAACAAACTGCAATATTCGCTGCTGGGCGACCCCGCCCTGAAGCTCAACCTGCCGCAGATGAGAGTGGTGGTAGACAGCATCAACGGCGTGCCCCTGGCTTCTGCCGAGACTCTGCCGCAGCTCAAGGCAGGCTCCGTGGCCACAGTGAAAGGACACATAGAGGGGGCGTCGGGCAGCATAGACGAGGCCTTCAGAGGCGTGGCCACGCTGACCGTGAGAGACGCCGAGAAGCTCGTTGTGTGCAAGCTTAACAACACGTCGAGCGAGGGAGCAAGCACTCCGTTTGAATATTACGACCGCTCAAACACCCTGTTCAACGGCACCGACAGCGTGAGGGCAGGCAAGTTCAGCATGTCGTTTGCCGTGGGCAAGGACATCGACTACAGCGACGAGAGCGGACTGATAAACGTGTTTGCAATAAACGGCGACACGGGCGATGCCGTGAACGGCTACAGCGAAGACTTCATCGTGGGCGGAACAGGCTCGCTCGACAACGACGGCATAGGCCCGTCTGTCTACTGCTATCTTAACTCTCCGACCTTTGTCAACGGCGGCAACGTAAATCCAACGCCTTATTTCGTGGCCGAGATAACCGACAAAGACGGAATAAACACCACGGGCAGCGGCATAGGCCACGACCTTATGCTGACCATAGACGGCGATGCCGACAAGACATACGTGCTGAACGACAACTTCAGCTACGACTTCGGCAGCTACACCAGCGGCTCGACATACTACAGCATACCGGAGCTTGAGCCGGGCATGCACACGCTCAGGTTTAAGGCATGGGACATAATGAACAACCTGACCACCACCGAACTTACGTTCAACGTGGTCAGCGGTCTGCGCCCCGGTCTGATAGACATCAACTGCACGGCCAACCCTGCCAGAACGTCGACAACGTTTATCATCAACCACGACCGCGCCGGAAGCAACCTTGACGTGGAGATTGAGGTGTTCGACATGAGCGGCCGTCCTCTGTGGAAACACAAGGAGAGCGGTGTGTCGGCAAACAACAACTATACCGTAGACTGGGACCTGACAGGCAGCAACGGCGGCAAGCTGCAGACGGGCGTCTATATCTACCGCGTGAAGATTGGCGGCAGCGGCAGCGACATGGTGTCGAAGGCAAAGAAGCTGATTATCATATCGCGCTGACACGGCAGCCGCACCGGTGACGCGCCATGCCTGACGCTGCATGGCGGCAGCCGGAACAATAAGGCATGGCGGCGCTAAATGTGGCATTAATGACCGCACTACACAATAAAATGAGAGAAAAGCGGTTATTATATCAAGGCGCATGTCGCTTCTGCGCATGACAAAAGTTTTTTAGTTGCATAATCATTACAGAAAAAGAAATAAAGACAAAGAATGAAGAATAGTCAAAGAATATTGTTGACATTGATGCTTGCTGTGGCCTCGGCCGGAGCCTTTGCTCAGGACAAGCTGGACATGTTTAATCCGGTTAACACCTCAGTAACTTCACAGATGATAGCCCCCGACGCACGTGCCGCCGGTATGGGTGATGTCGGTGTGGCTACCGACCCAGATGTCAACTCGCAATATTGGAACCCTGCCAAGTATCCTTTCTGTATAAGCCGTGCAGGAGTGTCGCTCAACTATACGCCGTGGCTGCGTCAGCTCGTAAGCGACATGGACCTTGCTTATCTGTCAGGATATTACCGCATTGGCGACTACAGTGCCGTGTCGGCATCGTTGAGATATTTCTCGCTGGGTGAGGTTATGACCAACTATGACAGCACGACAGGCGAGAGCAACGGCATGACGATTAACCCTTATGAAATGTCGTTCGACGTGGCTTACTCGCTTATGCTGAGCGAGAAGTTCTCTTTGGCTGCTGCCGTAAGATGGATCTACTCAGACCTTACATACGACTACACGGACGATACGTCGCCTGGTAGTGCGTTTGCAGCCGACATTGCCTGCTACTATAACGACTATATAAACATTGGTGCGCGCGAGTGTCAGCTCGGCATCGGACTCAACATAAGCAACATCGGTAGTAAGATTACGTTCGGAGGCGATGACAACAGCGAGTTTATACCGACGAACATGCGTCTTGGTCTTGCCCTGATGGTGCCCATCGACGAGTTTAACAGATTCACCATAGCTGCAGATGCCAACAAGCTCCTTGTGCCTACATATCCTAAGCAGGAGGAAGGCGAGTCGACAGAAGACTATCAGCAGCGCGTTCAGAAAGAATATTACGACGTGTCGAGCATATCGGGTATATTCAAGAGCTTCGGTGATGCTCCCGGCGGATTCAAGGAAGAGCTGCAGGAGATAAACTGGAGTGTAGGTGCTGAGTATGTGTATAACGACAAGTTTACGCTGAGAGCCGGTTATCACCATGAGTCGGAGAACAAGGGTAACCGTAAATACTTCACCGTAGGTGCCGGTTTCCGCATGAGCGCCTTCTCGCTCGACTGCGGTTATGTAATCGCAACGGCAAAGAGCAACCCGCTCGACCAGACACTGCGTTTCACTCTCGGATTCGACATGGACGGCATAAAGGACCTGTTCCGCAGATAAACCGAAGGGAGCAGGAAAAACAAGAAGTCGCATGAGCCAGAAATACCGCGCCCATGCGACTTCTTGTTTTACATTATCATATTGAATAGCAAAACAGAACTAAAATAAACGATTATGAAGATTAGAACCGGATTTGGATTTGACGTTCACAGGCTCGTTGAGGGCCGTGACCTGTGGCTCGGAGGAATAAAGATAGAGCACTGCATGGGACTGCTGGGACACAGCGATGCCGACGTGCTTATACATGCTATATGCGACGCGCTGCTCGGTGCTGCCAATATGCGTGATATAGGCTATCATTTTCCTGATACATCAGCCGACACGCTCAACATAGACAGCAAGGTGCTGCTGCGCAAGACCGTTGAACTTATTGCCGGCAAAGGATATGTGGTAGGCAACATCGACGCCACAGTGTGTGCCGAGCGCCCTAAGATCAATCCGCATGTGCCGGCCATAAAGGCATGTCTTGCAGAAGTTATAGGCACCGACGAGGACAACATATCCATAAAGGCTACTACAACCGAGAAACTTGGATTTACGGGTCGTGAAGAGGGCATAAGCGCTTATGCCGTGGTGCTGATAGAACGCAAGGACGACTGATCATAGCAAATCTGTTATTGGAATTCGGTCAGTAGTTCGGCAGTATTGAATATAATAATTGCGGAGAAACAGCAAGACTAATGTTCTGTCGGATCTGCACGTATTGTTGAGCGCAGCGAAAAATTCGACAGCATCGAATATAAGGATCTTTGATCCGAGATTAATACCTATAAATTATAATGCATAGGAAGCAAGCGGATTGAAAAATTAGCTTCACTGACCGTTGGTTCTTATATTTTATTCCGGCAAATTAATTTTATTGATTGTCGGCTGCGCTCGGCATAACCAAATATAATTTGCTTCTGCTCTCGCTTGCACGACAATTGCAAATCAGCCGGCACAATAGCTTTGTTGCTACATACCGAGAATTGCAGAGAAACAACAAGACTAATGTTCTGTTGGATCTGCGATCCGACAGCATCGAATATAAGGATCTTTGATCCGCAACTTCTACCTATAAATTATACATAGGAAGCAAGCAGATTGAAATTAGTTTCGCTGATTGTTGGTTCTGATATTCGATGCTGCCGAAATTTTCGCTACGCTTAACAACATGTGCAAATCTGCCGGCACAAATAAGAGATGCCCGAAGGGCTATATTTCAGTAACCGTGGGTGGCACACCCACGGATGCATAAACATGGGAAATCACCCGAAGTGGTGATACCTGTTATAAAAAACACTCACTTAGAAAACATGTTTTAAAGTAGCACCTCTTCGGGTGCATGCTTATCTTAGCAGAACAACCGGGCGTGGCTTCGCTGAGCTTCGCCACACCCGGTTACAAAAGTGTAGCCCTACGGGCTGTCTGAATTTGTGCGCTATTGTTTATGTCGTAGTCTCTTTTTGCTGCACATCACGTAGCACAAAACGCCTATATAAAGCAAGGATACGGACTGAAAGCATGAATGTACGGAATAGACAAAAACGGTCTAATGACTGACTGGGACTATGTCTGTTTGGAACTTTTGTGAGTATAAAAAACACGCTGCAACTTTCAGCAAGCTGCAGCGTATTAAAAATATGTTTAACTAAAAAACCTTTTTCGATTCGAAAGGGAACCTCACGGCCTCCTTTGTCATCCTAAATAATCATGAAAACTTTACCTTAAACTAATACTATTTACTAACCTAAACAATTTATTAACCTTTTGATGCTGCAAAGATACGGCGAAAAACGTTATCTGTCAATACTTGCACGTGTCTTTTTGCAATCAAAGACGCTTTTCTTGACGCAAATCAATAAATTGTGTGCGATAACAGCATATAAACAGCCGTTAAATTTGGTAGAATAAGTATTTTATTTTAATTTTGTGTTTGCAATAAAAACATAAACATTTTGAACAATGCGGGTGCTAATCGTAAATACAAGCGAGAAGACCGGAGGCGCCGCCGTGGCTGCCAACCGGCTAATGGAGGCTCTTAACAATAATGGCGTTAAGGCTAAGATGCTGGTGCGCGACAAGGAGACTTCGGACATCACGGTGGTGGAGCTGCCTAAAGGTATATGGCAGCGGTGGAACTTCCTGTGGGAGCGATGGTGCATTTTCTGTCATATGCACTTTTCACGGAAGCATCTCTTTGAGGTTGACATAGCAAATGCCGGCACGGACATAACTCGCATGCGCGAGTTTAAGGAAGCCGACGTGATACATCTGAGCTGGATAAACCAGGGCATGCTCTCGATAAAGGATATACGCAAGATTATCGACAGCGGAAAGCCTGTAGTGTGGACGATGCACGACTTCTGGCCGGCTACGGGTATATGTCACTACACCCGCAAATGTAACTATTATAAGACCACGGGATGTCATAACTGTCAGTATCTGCCCGGCGGAGGCTCTGCCAACGACCTTTCGGCAAAGATATGGAGGCGCAAGGCCAAGGTGTGGTCGTCGCGCAACATATTCTTCGTTACGTGCAGCAAATGGCTGTGTTCAGCCGTGCGCGGCAGCAGGCTGCTGACGGGAAAGCAGGTGGTCAGCATACCTAACCCTATAGATACGCGCGAATATAAGCCGGCTGACAAGCGCGAGGCACGCATGCGTCTGTCGCTGCCTATTGACAGACGTCTTATTCTGGTCGTATCACAGCGCATAACAGACAAACGCAAGGGTATGGACTATATGGTGCGTGCCTGCGAGATTATGGCAGAGCGTTGCCCTGAGATGAAGGAAAACACGAGCATAGTTATCCTTGGAGGCCACTCGGAAGACTATGCCGACAAGCTGGCTTTTCCGGTGTGTCCGCTCGGCTATGTCAGCGACCAACGGAAGATTATAGATGTGTATAACGCGGCCGACTTGTTTGTGCTGCCTTCGCTTGAAGATAATCTGCCTAACACTATAATGGAGGCTATGGCCTGCGGCGTGCCGTGCGTAGGATTTAAGTCGGGCGGCATCCCGGAGATGATAGATCACCGCAAGAATGGGTATGTGGCTGAATACAAGAGTGCCGAAGATCTGGCAGAAGGCATGCGCTGGGTGCTCTCTGAAGCCGACTATGACGAGCTGAGCGACAATGCGGTGAAAAAGGTTTCAATAAGCTATTCGCAGCAGAGCGTGGCGATGAAGTATATCGAGGTTTATAACCAGGCCAGGGCTTACAGGCATTACAGATTATGATAAAGTTTACGATTGTAACAATTACGTATAATGCGGCCGATGTATTTATGCGCACGGCTGACAGCGTTGCGAGGCAGACTTATGCGGCAGTGGAGCATCTTATTATAGACGGGGCTTCGTCTGACGGCACGCAGAATCTGGCAGAAGAATATAAAAAGGCTTCAGATGCAGCCTGCAACGGCCATGAGGTGAGGATTATTTCCGAACCAGACAAGGGACTGTATGACGCCATGAACAAAGGGCGCCGGCTGGCTACGGGCGATTATGTGTGTTTCCTCAATGCCGGAGACTTCTTCCCGTCGGCCGATACATTGGCTGTTATTGCCGCAAACGCACGTCTTGAAGAGTGCAGCAGCAAAGGAAAACCGCTGCCGGGAGTGCTGTATGGCGACACCGACTGGGTGGATAATAACGGCAACTATATGAGCCGGCGCAGGCTTACACCGCCAGAAAAACTCACGTGGCGCTCTTTCCGTCATGGTATGCTTGTGTGCCATCAGGCTTTTTATGCGCGCACTGATTTGGCGCAGAAGGTTTCTTACGACTTGCGTTATCGTTTTTCGGCAGATGTTGACTGGTGTATAAGAATTATGAAAGAAGCAGAGAAAGAGTCGCTGCCACTGGTGAACGTTCATGCCACCATTGCCGACTATCAGCGTGAGGGGCAGTCTACAAAGAACCACAGGGCCTCGCTTCTTGAACGTTTTGATGTTATGAGCCGTCATTACGGACTTTTTACCACTATCGTCATGCATGTCTGGTTTGTCATACGTGCGGTGATAAAAAAATAAGAATCAGAAATATCAGTTATAAATTACGCCCAAATCGGTCATGCTGATTTGGGCGTATTGTTTTATATAGAAAGTATTGCTGTCTTATATCGGAAGTGCTGCCGTCTGCTTTTTCGCAGGCATGGAGGCTGTATCTGGAAAATGCAGATTCAGACAGGCGACAGAAACAGGTATGTTTGGCAGAAAACATAAACCCCAGTCGGTCATTAGACCGCACATAGCTTTATCAATTTTGTGTGTTCATGCTTTCAGCCTGCCTGATGACTGATTAGAATAAAAAAAGCGGTTGCCAGCATAATGCTGACAGCCGCTTGACATTTATAGACATTAACAATTATGAGTATCTTAAGATCTGTCCGGGACGTATGCGCATCTTCTTTGTTATGTGGTTAAGCTTGCAGAGCTCCTCGATAGTTGTGTTGCGCTTCTTTGCGATGCTCGACAGAGTCTCTCCGCGTTTAACCTTATGATAGCGTATGTCGCCGCTGTCGTTGTTTCTGCTTCTCTTGTCAGACGATGAACTGTTCTCTGCTGATGCATATTCGTTGTCGTCTTTTCCTCTTTCCTTGTTTGCAAGTCTTGAGTCGTTGTCGTAAGTGTCGCGGCGGAACATATATGTATCGCCTGTTACGTCCTGGTTCTTGAAGTCGAACATGAGTGCCGGGTTGAGGGCTACGCCGCAGAGACGTGTCTCAAAGTGGAGGTGAGAACCTGTGCTTCGTCCGGTGTTTCCGCCAAGTCCGATGGGCTCTCCGGCTTTTACAGTCTGGTTTTCTTCAACCAGGTGCTTAGACATGTGTCCGTATATAGTCTCAAGTCCGTTATAGTGGCGTATAACCACATAGTTGCCATATCCGTTGGCTTCGTATCTTACTATTCTTACTTTTCCGCTGAATGCGGCACGTATTGTGTCGCCGATATAAACCTTCACGTCGATACCTTTGTGCATGCGGCCCCAGCGACGTCCGAAGTTAGACGTTATGACTTTGCTTGTCGTAGGCATGCAGAAGTGCTTGAGGTTAATAAAAAAAGAATCGGGAAGGGTTGTGGCGCGGTGAGCATATTTGTTGCTCCATTCCTTGTAAAGCTGTGCTGAAGGGGAGCCGGTCTGTTCTCTCTGTATTATGTTTTTAAGGGCTAAAGTGTCAACCGCCTTCATCTTTCTGTCGATAGGTGCCTGGCGGGCCAGCAGATCCTGGGCTGATGCCGTTACTGCCGTAAGGGTAAATAATGCCGTAAATGCTAATGTCTTTATTGTTCTTTTTATTAAATACATAATTTATTGTTCTTGGTTAAGATAAAAGTGCGGAGGCTGCCGCGGGCGATAGTCAGAAAAAATCAACAGATAAAAATTTTCCGGCCTATCATAAAAACCTTTGCAAAGATAATAAAAAAGTGTGATAGTTGTTTTCCGGTTTAACAACTTTATGGACACTTTAACAAACTGGCATGCAAGGTGTCCCTAATTTAACTAATACTAACTGGTTGATATTCATATTGTTAGCATTTTAGTTAAAATACCTATGAAATGGCAGACCAGTTTATGTTTGTTTTGCGCAGTGAGTCAAGCCTTTTCCATAGCATGGCATATTCCTGCTTCTGACACATGGGGTCTTTGTCAATTATTTTCTGTGCCTCGTCGCGTGCCAGCTGCACCAGCTGACCGTCGCGCGCAATGTCGGCTATCTTGAGGTCGAAGGCCATTCCGCTTTGCTGTGTGCCTTCAAGGTCTCCGGGGCCACGCAGCTTCAGGTCGGCTTCTGCAATCCTGAATCCGTCGTTGGTGTCGCACATTATGTCTATTCGCTTGCGTGTCTCTTCGCTTAACTTGCGCTTGCTTACAAGTATGCAGTATGACTGGTCGGCTCCTCGTCCTACACGGCCGCGCAGCTGATGCAGCTGTGACAGGCCGAAGCGTTCGGCGTTGAGTATTACCATCACTGATGCATTCGGCACGTTTACGCCTACCTCAATTACGGTGGTGGCCACGAGTATCTGGGTCTCGCCGGACACAAAGTGCTTCATCTCCTCTTCTTTTTCAGCCGGCTTCATCTTGCCGTGGACCTTGCTCAGCCTGAATTCGGGAAACGCTTCCTTGAGTCCTTCAAAGCCGTCTTCAAGATTCTTGAGGTCTATCTTCTCGCTTTCTTTTATCAGCGGGAACACGATATATACCTGACGCCCTTCGTTGATCTGTTTCCTTATTCCGTTATACAGACTTGTTGTCTGGTCGTCATATTTATGTATTGTCACTACAGGCTTGCGTCCCGGCGGCAGTTCGTCTATGACGCTCACGTCCAGGTCGCCGTATATGGTCATTGCCAGCGTTCGCGGAATAGGCGTGGCTGTCATGACCAGCACGTGCGGCGGGTTGTCGCTCTTGTTCCATAGCCGTGCCCTCTGTGCCACTCCGAATCTGTGCTGCTCGTCTACGACTACAAAGCCGAGGCGTGCAAACTGCACGGTGTCTTCGATGACGGCATGGGTGCCCACCAGTATGTTTACGCTTCCGTTGGCCAGTCCTTCCAGCACGGCCTTGCGCCTCTTGCCTTTCACCATGCCTGTCAGCAGTTCTACGTTTACGTCCATTCCGCCGAGCATTTCCTGTATTGTGGCAAGGTGCTGTTCCGCCAGAATTTCTGTCGGGGCCATTATGCAGGCCTGAAAGCCGTTGTCGATGGCGATGAGCATGGACATCAGTGCCACGAGCGTTTTGCCGCTGCCCACGTCGCCCTGCAGCAGACGGTTCATCTGCTGTCCCGAGCCCATGTCTTTCCTTATTTCCTTAATGACGCGTTTCTGTGCGCCTGTGAGCGGAAAGGGAAGGTTGTTGAAGTAAAAGTCGTTGAACGTCTTGCCTACACGGCTGAATATATAGCCGCGATATTTGCGCCTGTGGTCGCTGGCGTATCGCAGAATGTTGAGCTGAACATAGAAAAGCTCTTCGAACTTCAGGCGGTAGCGGGCCTTGCTCATGTCGTCGGGCGTTTTGGGGTTGTGTATTTTTCTGAACGCCTCGTCCCTTGATATCATGTTCAGCGGCCTGGTTATGAAGTCGGGCAGGGTTTCCCTGAGCGGTTCTTTCATGTTGTCGAGCATGCTTTTTATGAGCTTTTCGATGGCTCTCGACGTCATGCCCGTCTTCTTCATGTTTTCCGTAGTTACATAATACGGCTGCAGTCCCATCTGTGATAGCTGCATTTCTGATGCCGGATCAATGTCGGGATGTGCAAACTGGTAGCGCCCGTTGAACACGGTAGGTCTGCCGAATATTATGTAGTCGGTAGAAAGTTTATAGTGGCTGATGATGTATTTTGCTCCCGAAAACCACACGATGTCTGCCACTCCGGTTCCGTCTGACACATGTGCCACTACCCTTGTGCGGTGGAACCCCATCTCGAAAGTTTCAAAACTCAGTATTCTTGCACGTATCTGAACGAAGGGCATGTCGCCCGAAAGCTCGTTTATGCGGTATATGCGGCTGCGGTCGACATATTTGTAGGGGTAATATTCAAGCAGTTCCTTATAGGTGCTGATGCCCAGTTCCTTACTGAGCAGAGTCTTGCGCCTTGGGCCTACGCCCGGAAGATACTGTATGTCCTGGTCTAATATGTCGAGCATTGTCGCGTTTTGAGAGATGTTTCAGATTAGATGAAAATATTATGTCAGCAAATTATCTACGCCAGCACCCTTGCTATAAGCAGGTCGAACGGAGTGGTTATCTTTATGTTCTCGCGGTTGCCCTCTATGAGCGTCGGACTTTGCCCGATGCTTTCTGCCACAGAGGCGTCGTCGGTGAAGTCTTCACGGTAGGGCTGCTTGTATGCCTCCTTCAGCAGCTGTATGTCAAAGGTCTGCGGCGTCTGGACAAGGCGATACTCCTGTCTTGGCACGGTGGTGCTCTTGTTGTCGGCGTTGAGATGTATCAGGGTCTCTACTACGGGCGTAACCGGCACTACGGCCTTGCGTGTTCTTGCTGTTTCATAGCAGTTGGATATCACCTCAATCGACGGGAACGGGCGCACACCGTCGTGTATGCCTACCACTCCGGTTTCGTCGTCGGGTATACATGCCAGTCCGTTTCTGACTGAGTGGAAGCGTGTCTCACCTCCGTCTGCTATCTGATATTCAGCAGCGAAGTGATATTTCTTGCACAGTTCGTGCCAATATTCCTGTTGTTCCTTAGGCAGCACAAGTATTATTTTCAGCGTGGTGCTGTATTCTTTGAATCTTTTTATTGTGTGCATAAGGACAGGAAATCCGTTGACAGGCAAGAATTGCTTTGGTATGTCAGAGCCCATCCTCAATCCTTTGCCTCCGGCAACGATTACAACATAGTCCATAATATTCTTCTTGTGATTCTTCTTGTTTTGTCTTATTGTCAGTAAGTTTTCTATGTGTGTATGGGCGTGCAGCTGTGCCCATGCAGGCTATATCTTCAGATGCAGGCCAGATGTATGTGTTCCGCATCATGCATACACGCCGCCACGGGGGTAATCCGTGCTTATATATTCATCAGCCCGAATACAAGTCTTGCTGCCGTATCCGGGCTGATGAGCCGGTTGTTGTTATTTCATCATGAGATGCTTGAACATCATGCCTTCGGCCACGCTGTCGGCTGTCTTATGGTCGGTAAGAGCCTCGAGCAGTGTGTAGGCATAGGGCAGGGTGGCTGCCGGACCTTCTCCGGTAGTGATGTTGCCGTCTACGGTGCACAGTTCGTGTGTGTATTCTGCTTCATCAAGATATTTCTCGAATCCGGGATAACATGTGGCACGCTTGCCCCTCAGCAGACCAATTCCGCCAAGCACCATGGGTGCGGCACATATTGCACCGATCATCTTGCCCTTGCGGTTCTGCTCTATGAGAGACTTCTTTACTCCAACATGCTCGTTGAGGTTGGTTGCTCCCGGCAGTCCGCCCGGCAGCATGAGCAGGTCGGCGTCGCTGAGGTCAGCCTCTTCAAACAGCAGGTCGGCAGTGATTTTCACTCCGTGTGCCGATTCAACTTCCTTTGCGCCTGTAACGCTCACGGTTTTAAACTCAACGCCTGCGCGGCGCATAATATCTAATGGTATGAGGGCTTCAATCTCTTCGAAGCCTGTAGCCAGGAATTCATAAACTTTAGCCATGTGGTTTTCTGAATTTTAAGGTTTAAACGTTTATTTGTATAATGATGGCATAGCCTTATTTCAGGCAAGCCAGATATCTCTTTATCGTGTCTTCAAGACCGAAATACAGCGCATCGCATATCAGTGCGTGACCTATGCTGACTTCGTCGAGCCATGGAATGTTCTGATGGAAATAGGTCAGGTTCTGCAGACTGAGGTCGTGTCCTGCGTTGAGGCCAAGCCCCACTTCTCTTGCCACTTCTGCCGCCTCTATGAACGGCTTTATCGCCTCTTCGCGGTTGGCCTCATAGCCTGCTGCGTATGGCTCAGTGTAAAGCTCTATTCTGTCGGTGCCGCACATACGTGCCGCTTCAACCATCTTAGGCTCGGCGTCGACGAATATCGACGTTCTGATGCCTGCCTCCTTAAACTGTCCTATCACGTCGGTCAGAAAGCCCTTGTTGGCCACTGTGTCCCATCCGTGGTTACTCGTTATCTGGTTGTCTGCATCGGGCACAAGTGTTACCTGGGTGGGCTTCACCTCGAGCACCAGCTTAATATATTTGTCAATTGGGTTGCCCTCTATGTTAAACTCTGTTGTTATCAGTGGTTTGATGTCTCTTACGTCCTGGTATCTGATGTGTCTTTCGTCAGGACGTGGATGCACGGTGATGCCTTGCGCGCCAAACTTTTCACAATCAACGGCCACTTTCAGCACGTCGGGATTGTTGCCTCCGCGTGCGTTGCGTATTGTAGCCACCTTGTTGATGTTTACGCTTAATTTCGTCATTTTTTACAAATTTATTTAGTTAGCAGTATCTGTTATTCCGCAAAATGATGTAATTTTGCATATGACAAGCCTTGTGCAGGCGGCTTTCTGGCTGTTGTCATACGGGGCTTGTGACATCTTTGCAGATAAGTTTATTCATTGGCAAAGTTACTAAATGTTTGTCATTTTTCTGCATCCTGTACTAAAAAAGAAATTTAAAAGCTTAAAATTATGGGGTCGCGCAAGTTTAAATTCGCACTATTTGGAAATATCTATCAGGCAAAGAAGTCGGCTAACATCCGGGATATAATGTCGTATCTCACGCGCCGCGGCGCTGAAGTGTGCGTTGAAAAACTTTTTTACGACTTTCTTGTAAGCACCGGACGACTGTCGCCAGGCTCCGTTGAAGTGTTTGAGGGAGGCAACTTCATGGCTGATTTCGTCATATCTATGGGCGGCGACGGCACGCTGTTGCGTGCGGCGGGGCTCGTAGGCAGCAAGAATATACCAATACTTGGAGTCAATATGGGCCGGCTCGGATTCCTGGCAGACATCGTGCCTACTGAAGCCGAGAGCGCGCTCGACTCGCTCTATCGCGGCGACTACACGCTGGAGAACCATTCGGTAATATGCGTTGAGGCCGACGGCAAGCCTCTGCCGGGTGTGAGCCATGCGCTCAACGACATAGCCGTGCTGAAGCGCGACAATGCCTCGATGATATCAATACGCACAAGCATCAACGGCGAGTATCTCGTTACATATCAGGCCGACGGACTCATTGTCAGCACTCCTACAGGCTCAACGGCCTATTCGCTGTCGAACGGCGGACCTATCATCGTGCCGCAGACGGGCATCCTGTGCCTTACGCCGGTGGCTCCGCACAGCCTTAACATCAGGCCGATGGTGATTTCAGACGACTCTGAAATAACTCTCACCGTGGAGAGCCGCAACCACAACTTCCTCATTGCCGTCGACGGACAGTCGGCAAAGTGCAGCGAGAAGACACGGCTCACCATACGCAAGGCACCATACAACATAAAAATCGTGAAGCGCAGCAGTCAGAAATACTTCTCCACCTTGCGCCAGAAGATGATGTGGGGAGCCGACACGCGCGGCTGACAACATCTCCGCACCAGTATGCTGACATCAGTCCTGCATTCCGGCGTGGTGTCTGCGACATACCCGGAAGCACCTTTAGCAGAAGCTTATGAAGATAAAGAACCTGTTGAGAATACCCCAAAGCAAATATCCCGTCAAGGCTATTTTGCGCTGGTTGTGGCACGCTTGGCGCGGCAACCGGCTTCAGGCCGTGCTCAACGCCGCGCTCGGACTGCTCGGCGTGGCTGCCAGCTTGATGTCGGTGTGGGCTGTTCAGAATGCCATCGACGTGGCATCTCATGTCCGCAGCGGCTCGCTCTATGCGGCAGTGGCGCTTATGGGTGTGTTTGTGCTTTGCGACTTTGGCGTCAGCATAGCTTCGGTATGGGTGAGAAACATTCTCGGCATAAAGGCGCAGAACCGCATGCAGCAGCACATGCTCGACCGCATACTGCGCTCAGAGTGGCGCGGACGCGACAGCATGCACAGCGGCGACGTGCTCAACAGGCTTGAGCTTGACGTAAGGACTGTAGTGGAGTTTCTTACCGAAACCATGCCCAACACGCTTTCGGTGGTGGCTCTTTTTCTCGGCTCGTTTTTCTATCTGTTCTCGATGGACGCCATGCTGGCCGTTGTCATCGTGATAATGCTGCCGCTGTTTATGCTTGTCAGCAGGCTCTACGTGGGGCGCATGCGCAGTCTTACGCGCAACGTTCGCAACTGCGACAGCCGCGTGCAGAGCGTGCTGCAGGAAACCATACAGAACCGCATGCTCATAAAGACCCTTGAAAAGGATGACGCCATGGTGGAGCGGCTTGAGGCAACGCAGAGCGAACTGCGGCATAATGTGGTAAGGCGCACGGCCTTCTCGCTGTTCTCGAACTTTGTCCTCAACTTCGGCTTTGCGGCAGGCTATCTTATCGCCTTTCTGTGGGGAGCCATAAGGATGTACGGCCACACGCTGTCTTTCGGCGGCATGACGGCCTTTCTGCAGCTCGTGGCGCGCATACAGGGGCCGGCACGCAATCTGACAAAGCTTGTTCCTCAGTTTGTGTCGGTGCTCACGGCGGCAGAACGGCTCATGGAACTTGAGGAAAATCCGCTTGAGGAGCAGGGCGCTCCGCTGCATGTAGCTGCCGACGGTGGGGTGGGCGTGCGCTTCGAGAATGTAGCTTATGCCTACGCCGACGGCGAACGCGAGATAATGAATAACTTTTCGTTCGACTTCACCCCGGGCAGCTGTACTGCCGTGCTCGGCGAGACCGGCACCGGCAAGACCACTCTTGTGCGCATGATTCTTGCCCTGATACGCCCTGACTCGGGGCGTGCCGTGATATACAACGGACGAGGCGAAAGCTACCAGTTGTCGTCGCTCACGCGCTGCAACTTTGTATATGTGCCGCAGGGCAACACGCTGCTGAGCGGCACCATTCGCGACAATCTGAGGCTTGGAAACCTTTCGGCCACTGACGATGATATGCTCAACGCCCTTCATCGTGCCTGTGCCGACTTTGTCAGCGAGCTGCCCGACGGGCTCGACACCGTATGCTCTGAGTCGGGCGGGGGATTGAGCGAAGGTCAGGCGCAGCGCATAGCCATAGCCCGGGCGCTGCTGCGCGACGGCAGCGTGATGCTCTTCGACGAGGCTACAAGCTCGCTCGACCCTGACACAGAGCGCCGCCTGCTTGCCAATCTGCTGGCAGACAGACAGCGCACCATCATCTTTGTAACCCACCGCATGGCCGTGGTAGACTATTGCGACCGTGTGCTGCGCATGGAGCGGCTCTGACTCTTCGTGTCGTGCCTGCACATCTGCTGTCGTTCAGGCATGATGTTTGTAGTGAATTTTATTAACCAAAATAAATTTTAGCGTTATGAAAAAACTTATCTTTATGGCGGCTTTCGCCATCATGACAGTCCTTGGCGCTGCGGCTCAGGATGCCGACTCGCGCTATGCCACCGAACTGCTGAAGCCCGGAACTGAGGCTCCCGACTTCACGCTGAAGGACATTAACGGCACAGAACACACGCTCAGCCAGTTGCGCGGAAACTATGTCGTGCTCGACTTCTGGGCTTCGTGGTGTCCCGACTGCCGAAAGGATGTGCCCATGCTGAAGGAACTTTATGCCAAATACGGCGAGCGCATCAAGTTTGTAAGTGTGTCGTTCGACGACAAAAAAGAAAATTGGAAAAACTATGTTGAGGCCAACGGCATGGATTGGCTCAACGTCAGCGAACTGAAGAAATGGAAGGAAACCCAAATTTCGCAGATGTATAAAATCAAGTGGATTCCTGCCATGTATCTTATCGACCGCCATGGCAAGATCATCCTGTCAACGGTTATGATAGAGAAAATGGCTGACAAGCTGAAAGAACTTCACGAACTTTAAGCTGAACCGTTCATCATAATCCTGTTGGATTATCGTTTTATACAGAGCGTCTTGCCGTCTGCCTTTTTTGCATGAATAGAGTTATTCTAGTGAAAGGCCGACGGCAAGATAAATAAATAATAAATCATAAATACTGCTGGAAAATTCATGGGATTTTGTATATTTGTTTCATGTTTAATACAAAATCTACAAGCAGTATGCAAATTATAAATAGACTTTCATTTTTTCTTGTTACCTTTTTGTTGGGGTATAGCTCTGTTTATTCACAAACACAGGCTGATGTGAAAATGGGTGAGATCCTGAATGGCGGTGATCTGTTTCAGTTAAGAAAAGAATATCCGAATCTAAAAGGCTCCGTGAGTGTGAAGATGCTTAATCTGGTGGCAGACGCTCAGTTAGGCATCGGATTTAATAAATTGGAAAATGCTGCCGTTGCCCTTGACAGTTTGTTGGCTCATCACCAAAACGAGCTTGGTGCGCAAACGTCAATAGGTATGGCTGCTTTGCAAGGCATGAACCTCTTGAATTTGGGCATGTATGAGCAAGCCGGAAAAGTTGGAGAAAGTCTGGTGAATGCACTAAAGGAATCAGTTCCGTTTGAATCTCTTTACAGTTTTGTATTTATTGAAAAAGTAGGCAAAGCACTTGCCAATGTTCCAAAACCTTATCTTGAACGTCCTGATAGAGATGTTGCTGTGCCGTTAAGTGTTGAAACTGTTGGAAGAGGCAAACATATCTATATACCTGTAGAGGTAAACGGCATAACGAAAAACTATATTTTCGATACAGGTTGCTCTTTTGGCAATTTCGTTTCAGAAAAGTATGCAGAAGAAGTTGGTCTGAAAATTGTAGCTGATTCTATTCCGGTATCAGGTATGGAGATTGGTCTTGTAAAACTTGCTGTGGCAGATTCTATGAAAATAGGAGAAATGGTATATCATAATCCTGTTTTTATGGTTGCGCCTCCCAATCATGAGGTCGATTCGGTATTTGCTTTTGATGGAGTGATAGGTTACCACTTTATCAGGGACGCCAAGGAAATAATCATAGACAATGAGGCCGGAAAGTTTGTTTTTCCGCAAAAAGTGTCTGAGGGAGAGCCAAATATGTATTTGGCATCAAATACGCCTCAAGTAAGAATCAGCTATAGCGGACAGCCTTTTGACCTGATTTTTGATACAGGAAATGTAAAGTCTGATTTGGGAAATAAATTTGCAAAAACATTTCCAGATGCCATTGACGGATTGGCAGAACAGGTTACTTCCCGTGGAGGCTTTGGCGGAATATCGCAGATAAAAGCAGTAACATTGCCAAATTTCTGTTTCGAGGCGGCAGGTACTAAGGTGACATTGCATAATACAGAAGTGATTACGAACACAGGAATAAATAGTCGGTTGTTTGCAGGTTCGTTAGGGACAGATTTTGTGTTGTCATTCAAACGGCTTACAATCAACTATCAGAACATGTTTATACGTGGAGAATAATCCTGCTTTAATTAAAGCAACACATTAGTGTCCTGTTTTAACGGGACACTAATGTGTTTTTATAATAAACTCGTCACTCGTCACATTCTTATGTAAATTATTGAATAACAGTGCGTTATAGTGTGACGAGTTTGTCGTTCAACTCGTCACATTGTTTTTGAGAAACCGGTTAATTGGATGTTTGGATGGGGCGATGACCTGTATGTGATGAGTTGAAAATACAACTCGTCACGCTGTAAAATGTTGATATGCAGCGGTTTATGTGCCTTTGTGATGAGTGACGAGTTTCTCCGAAAACTTTTTTATGATTATATCGCATTGTCCTTCCTTATATAGGTTTACTCCGGACTGGCTTATTACCGGTTTTGGTTGTTTCATTCCTTTATCTCCAAAAGGTATGCTTTTACCTTGCGAAAGACCGCCTTTCAGCGTGTAAAAGCATGCCTTTTGCAATGCTGTCAGCCGTGTCTTATTCTGATAAAATGGCAAAAAGAAAGGCTCCCTTACCTTTGCCTTGTGCGGCAGGTAAGGGAGCCTTTTGTATGGTTAATAACCGTATGTGTTATTTCTTCATTGTGTCAGGCAGCATGATAACCTTGATGCTGTTGCCGCCACCGATGATGACGTTCTTCATGAACTTAGCCATCTTCTCAGGAGTCATTTCGCTTACAATCTTCTTGTAGTCGGTGTTTGTGTCAACTCCGTACTCGTCGAAGCTCTGGATAACGCCCAGCCAGTAGTTGTTCTTCTTAACGTTTTCGTCTGCACGCTTCAGCATGAGCTCCTTAACCTTGCTGAGCATTTCAGCGTCAACTGTCTTGGTCATCTTAGTAACCTCGTCGTTCATGATGCCGATAGCCATGTCGCTCTTCTCAGGTTTCATCGGGCAAACACCGATGATGCATGTGAACGGAACGTCGCCTCCGAGTGATGAGTATCCGGCAGCTCCTGCAGAGTAGGCTGCGCTGGCCTCCTCGCGGATCTTCTCCAGGTAGATCATGCTCAGGATCTGTCCTGCTGCGTCAGCGTAGATGCTGTTCTCGAGAGTGTAAGGAGTCTTGTTGTTATACCAGTACATGTAAGCGTTAGCCTTCGGAGTCTCCATCTTGCGGTAGAACTGGTTAACGGTGTTGCCCTTGTTGTAAGTAGTAACAGGCTTCCAGTTTTCCTTAGCGCCCTTTGCAGGCAGAGAAGCTATATACTGCTCGATGAGCGGACGGATGGCAGCCTCGTCAAAGTTACCGATGATTGTGAATGTGAAGTCGGCAGCGTTGGCTGTGCGCTCTTTTGCAATCTGCAGAATGCGGTCGTAGTTAGCGTTCTCAACATCCTTCATCTCGATAGAGGCGAAGCGCGGGTTGTGCATGTAGAGAGTGTTCTTTACAGAGTCTGACAGTGCCATCTCAGGTGAAAGCTCCTTGTTCTTCAGAGAGGTCTTTATCAGTCCCACCATTGAGTTGTAGCTCTTCTCGTCCTTGTTGATGTTTGTGAAGTAGAGATATGTCATCTGGAAGAGAGTCTCAAGGTCCTTAGGAGTTGATCTTCCGCTTACAGTCTCGTGCAGGTTCTGCATTGTGAGGTCAACGTTAACCTGTTTGCCTGCCAGTACCTTCTGCAGTTCAGTGCTGCTGAAGTTGCCCAGTCCGCTGTAGCCGATGGCCGTGTCGAACATCTTGATGTTAGCGTAGTCTTCCTTGCCGAGCAGAGAAGCACCACCCTTAGATGTAGCGCTGAGGATAACCTCGTCGTCCTTATAGTCAGTCTTCTTCAGCAATACTCTTGCACCGTTAGACAGTGTGAGCTCTTTGTAGCCGAACTTAGCGTTCTCTTTCTCGCTCTTGATGCTGCCTTTCTTGGGCAGAACGCTTATCAGCGGCTCGTTCTTAACGTTGTCAACCCATGCTGTGAGCTGCTCAGCGTGAACGCCGTCGATGGCCTTCTTGATAGATTCAGCTGTAGGATATTTAGCACCTTCCTTCTCTGTGTAGAATGCCACTACAACTGTGTTGGTGTCAGTCTCGCTTATCAGCTCCTTGGTGATCTCGTTGACAGCTTCAACAGGGATAACCGGAGAAATCTGCTGCATTATCTGATACTCGTCTTCGATTGAAGGCATAGGCTCGTTGCCGAGGAAGTTGTCGCGGTAGATGTCACCGTAAATAGCGTTGTCGCGCTTGTTGCGGTTGGTGTAAACCTTCTCGAGTGAGCTCATATAGTCGGCCTTGGCGCGCTCAAACTCAGTGGCTGTGAAGCCGAACTTAACGGCACGCATAACCTCGCGTGTGGCTGTGCTGATGGCCTGCTCGCTCATGCCCGGTTTCGGCAGGATAACCAGGGTGAATGCCTTGGTTGTAGAAGCCAGGATGAAGTCGCTGTCGTAAGCGTAAGCCTGAACGAACGGACAGTCAGGATTCTGCTGTATTTCCTGCAGACGTGCGTTGAGCATCTGTGTTGAGAGGCTTACTGCATAGTTCTGAACGAGATATGCAAGGCTGCCTTTCAGGCTGTCTGGCACTTCGGGGTGCTTGTACATCAGCTGTATGATGTCAGTCTGCTGCTCTTTGTCCTTGTCAACGATGATAATAGCCTCGTTGTTGTCGGGCACGGGCTCGTTGACAACCTTCGGAGCGTTAGGATCAAGCTTGATGCCGCTGAACAGCTCCTTGATCTTAGCCTCTGTGCGGTCAACGTCGATGTCGCCGACTACGATGATTGCCTGGTTGTCGGGACGATACCACTTGTGGTAGTACTGACGGAGAACTTCAGGCTTGAAGTTGTTGATGATCTCCATCTTACCGATAGGCATGCGCTGTCCGTATTTGCTGCCCGGATAGATCTTCTCGAGGTTGCGGTCGAACATTCTTGTCTGTGCGTCAGTGCGCAGGCGCCACTCCTCGTTGATCACACCACGCTCCTTGTCGATCTCCTTGGGGTCGAGTGTAAGGCCGTTAGACCAGTCTTTCAGGATGAGAAGACAAGAGTCGAGAGCCTCAATGCGTGTAGAAGGAACGTTGCATATTCTGTATACGGTCTGGTCTACGCCTGTGTATGCGTTGAGGTCAGAACCGAACTCTACGCCGATAGAGCGCAGATATTCAATGAGGTTGTTGCCCTTAAAGTTGTCTGAGCCGTTGAAGGCCATGTGCTCAAGGAAGTGAGCCAGACCGCGCTGGTCGTCGTTCTCCTGGATAGAACCCACGCGCTGGGCAATGTAGAAGTTAACACGATTCTCCGGATAACCGTTGTTGCGGATGTAATAGGTCAGTCCGTTGGCCAGCTTGCCAGTCCTCACTGCCGGGTCAACCGGGATGGGAGGCATCTGCATGCCCTGAGCCATGATGCCCACTGTGCTTGCCAAGAACAGTGCGGCCGTGATGATTAGATGTTTTATTTTCATAAAAAAGAGTTTAAAATAGTTCAACAAAGATAGTTTTTTTATCTCTCGAATGTTGTTACTGGTTGTTATATTTAATAAATTTTATACGTTTTGTATGCAAAATTGTTACTTTCGTGTAAATACCATGCTGTAAGCCGGTTTATGTTTCCTCCCGGTATTCCAGAATGTCTCCTGGCTGGCACCCCAGCTCGCGGCATATTGCTTCGAGCGTGGTGAAGCGTATGGCCTTGGCCTTGCCGGTCTTCAGGATCGACAGATTAGCCTGCGTAAGCTCCACTCTTTCGGCCAGCTCGCCTAGCGAAATCTTCCGCTTGGCCATCTCCACGTCGAGGTTTACTATTATTTTACCCATACTTGTTGCTTTAGAGTTGTTTACGTAGGTTATTATATCGTGAGTTCCTGTTCCTCTTTCATCTTCAGTCCGATGGAGAACGACTCTGCCATTACAAGAGAGAATAGTCCGAAGAGTATCGTGCCCGTGTACACGGCGTCTGAATATCCGATGGTGTAGCCCGTCAGGCTGAACGTCTGTGTGGCGGCATATACGTCGTTACAGTATTTTATCGTTGCCAGCAGACCTATTATCACCATGCACCAGCCTATGCGTTTAAGGTATTTCGTGTTCTTCCGTGTGAAGATGTTGTTGCGGTTGATGTTCAGCACGAAGCGTATGAACGACACCAGCGTGATGATGCCTGCCACCATTATTGCTATGCCTATGATTACTGACAGAATGCTGCCTGCTGTGCCTGAAGAATCCTCTATCGGCAGGTTTATCTGTGTTGGCCATGCCTTATACGACTTGTTCGTTGCGCTGTCGGTTATGGTTATTGCGTTGCGCCATGTGATTTCGTTCGGTATGAGCGAAACAACGCGATAGCCGTCCACGCTTTCAGTGTTTGTCTCTTGGATGTGCTTGGCCGACTTATATCCGCTGACCATGCCGCTGAACATAAGGTCGGTGGCCATCAATATGTCTACGATGATAACGGCGAAGATAAGCAGGCAGAATATGTTGAGCTTTGTTTTCATCTTGTTGCGTATTTTTCATAAAAAATGCCCGCCGCCCTGTTTTCCCGGCCGGCGGGCAGGCCTTTATTTATTTAGTTAGAGAGAGTCGTTGTTGCTGTCATTTCATGTCGGCCAGCAGGTTGGCGGTGTAGTCGCTTAGCAGTACGTAGTTGTCGTTAAGCTCATACATGTTGCTGCTCTTGTTCCATGTGTAGCAGTCAACTCCCGTGGCGTTTCCGCTGATGCTGCTGTATGTCATGCGCTGGCTCTGTTCGTAAGCCTTCTTGCTGCTGTTCCATGTCATCATGTCGAGCACGGTGTTGTCGGCGTTGTAGGTGTAGCACATGCATTGGTAGTTTTCCCATTCATGCTTTTCGCTGTTCCATCTCATAACCTCTTTCTTTACAACGCGGTCGAGGTTGTCGTAGGTATATTGTTTGCGTGTCTTGGCTGTAAGATATTTGCCGTTGTTGTCGTAAGTTACAATAGCGCTTACTTTACCGTCCTGCATCTCGGCGTTGTATGAAAAATGGCTGTTTGAGTTGGCTGTTCCTGAGATATTCATGAACAAACTCATAATTGTTGCGGCAGTAATTGTAATCAGTTCCATAAGGCTATAATTTTTTTAATTGTTATGTTATTATCTTTTGTTATTTTATTTTCTATCTTTCTTTTGTTTTTAGTCCGTCTGTATGTTAGACGTCCTTTGTTCTGAAAAACTACTTAATGATGTTGTATTTTTAGTATCCGTCTTGTTGCGGCGTTATCTAAAATCAATAATCATTTATCGTTTTTCGATATGCAAATGTAGAAACTATATTTGAATGTTCCAAATATTTTCAATAAAAATTTATCGAAAAACGATAATTTAACACATTAAAACAATAAAACGCCGGCTTTTAACGGTCTTTTAACCCAAACAGACCTTTATTATTAGGGCAGATTGCTGCTTTTTATTGAGCGGATGAAGGCATAAATAAACAAGACTGATAGAACTTATATGCCGTATGATGATTCGGGTTAAGCTTATGGTAAATATGCTTTGACGAAAGCTGTTCATCGGGCAGGTCTGAATAAAAATATGGGCTTTACCAAGCCACAAAGGTACGGTAAAGCCCATTATCCCAGAAATAATAATTGTTATAAGCCTGCTTTTTCGTAGGGAATATACTTAAAGTACTCGTCAAATTGATCAGTACGGTTTATGTAATAAGTTTCACCACAGCCGTTTAGCTGGATTTGGTCTGGTGTAAACGAGATGAATGACCAGTAAATTCCGCCATCAGGACTAAATACGCAAGCGTTGGGATTAAACTTACTATTGTCAATATTCAAATTGTTTTCGGCGATATTATAATTGTCAGGTTCAATATATGATGTCATTTCTCCGGTATTATCGTTGCGCATCATACGAATGTTCTGAAAAAATAGTGTGCCATTATTGTTGTTGGCTGTTGCAGCAGCCCGAATATATATCATACGGCCATTGACCAAATAGACAAACATATGGCGGTTGGTATTGATCTCACACATAAAAACATCGCCATCTTTTCCATACTTAGCACCAAGTCGCCATTCCTGTAGACACTTACCGATGTCTAACTTGCTTTTGGCAATGGATTTTTCATAAGGCTTGCATGTCGTTATCTCCTCTACCTTAGACATGACTTTATCTCCAATACGAAGTGTCTTGACGGTTGTTCCGTTAACCGTCTTGACCTCGTCAGTGAGTGTAAGAGGCGTAGTGGTTTCAACGACAAATGCCGAATCTTTATAAGTGGTACAGTTATATATGTCTTGTGTAGGGATATTGAGAAATGCTCTCAGACCTGTTGGAGTTTTCTCAAAGAACATACAAATACTGTCTGTTATAACCGCTTCTGCATCATTTGAAGCCCAGACTCCACGATATTTTGAAAAATCACTTGCATAAGATGTACTGTGAATTACGAGGGCAAGTAAAAAAGCAAAAAGTAATTTTTTCATAATCTGTAAATATTAAGATAAAATAATTTATTTCAAAAGTTTACGGTCGGTATCACTACTTTCTAATATATTCATTTGACGGATTGCTATTGTCATACTTGTCTCACGCCTTTGCCGGCTTATTCTTCCACCTTATTATCCTTTGCAGCTATGTTTCTCGGATGATGGTTCAGGATTTCCTCGCGCAGCGTGTGCGTGTCTATGTGGGTGTAAATTTCGGTTGTGCCTATGCTCTCGTGTCCGAGCATGCTCTGTATGGCGCGCAGGTCGGCTCCGCCTTCAAGCAGGGCGGTGGCAAAGCTGTGGCGCAGCGTGTGCGGACTTATGGTCTTCTGTATGCCGGCCTCGGCACCCAGCCGCTTTATCATTATCAGTATCATGGTGCGCGTCAGGTGAGCTCCGCGGCGGTTCAGGAACACGTAGTCTTCCTCTCCCGGCTTTATGTTCATGTGGCTGCGGTCTATAAACCAGTATTTCAGCTGCTTTATGGCATTTTCAGATATAGGCACGAGTCGCTCCTTGTTGCCTTTGCCCATTATTCTTACGAACTGTTCGTCGAGATAAAGCGCAGACATCTTCAGGTTTACAAGTTCGCTGACGCGCAGTCCGCAGCTGAACAGCACCTCTATTATGGCCTTGTTGCGCTGTCCTTCCCATTTGCTCAGGTCTATGGCCTGCTCCAGTCTGTCCACTTCTTCCGTGGTGAGCACCTCGGGCAGATGGTCGCCGAGTTTTGGCGATTCGAGCAGTTCTGTAGGGTCGTCCTTGATGTATCCGTCAAGATACAGATATTTGTAGAATGCTCTCACGCCGCTTAGAATCCTGCATTGTGAGCGAGGTGATATCCCTATGTCGTGCAGTGAGGCGGCAAAGCATTGTATGTCGCTTAGTTTTGCCGCTTCCGGACTGATGCCGTTGTCCTTCAGGAATTTTAATAGCTTGTTGATGTCAAGGATGTATGCTTCGAGCGTATTGCCTGAATAATTACGCTGAAGTTTCATGTAGCGGATATATTTGTGTATAATGTTGTCTTGTTCTTTCTGAATCATCTTTGCTTTATTCTGTATGTTCCCGGCTTTAGCGTCATGGCCATGTCTGCACGGCAGGATTTATTCTACAATCGGTTCTTAGACAGCATATAGTTTTATCTGTCTTGCTTATCTGTGCTTTCAGCCGTCTTTTGTTTTCTGTTGTCGCCTTTTCGTCCGTCTTTCTGGCCATAGTCTGCCATGCTTGCGAAAGTCAGACGGAAATCAGCTTAATATAAGGCTGAAATACAGGCTGAACTCTAACGCCCGGTTTTAGCTTAAAAAAATCCGGGGACCGACATGCCCCGGATTTTTATTTCTCAGCCAAGTTTAGCGTGTGGTGCCGCCTTGGCCGTATTTTCTTGAGTGTTATTTGATTACTCCGAGTTCCTTGCCCACCTTTATGAAGGCGTTGACAGCCTTGTCGAGATGCTCTCTCTCGTGGCCTGCCGACAGCTGTACGCGTATGCGGGCCTGGCCTTTAGGTACAACGGGATAGTAGAATCCGGTTACATAGATGCCTTCGTCCTGCATGCGGGCTGCAAAGTCCTGCGACAGTTTTGCGTCATACAGCATAACTGCGCATATAGCGCTCTGAGTAGGCTTGATGTCGAATCCGGCAGCGGTCATCTTGTCGCGGAAATATTCAACGTTCTCCATCAGCTTGGCGTGCAGGGCGTTGCTTTCCTTCAGCATCTTGAACATTTCGATGCTGGCTCCTACGATGGCTGGTGCCAGAGAGTTAGAGAACAGATATGGTCTTGAGCGCTGGCGCAGCATGTCGATAATTTCCTTTCGGCCTGTGGTGAATCCTCCCATTGCGCCGCCAAACGACTTGCCTAATGTTCCGGTGAATATGTCTATGCGTCCGTAAGCGTTGAACTTTTCGGCCACGCCGTGACCTGTCGGGCCTACAACGCCGGCAGAGTGCGACTCGTCTACCATTACCAGTGCGTCGTATTTCTCGGCAAGTTCGCATATCTTGTCCATCGGGGCAACGTTTCCGTCCATAGAGAACACGCCGTCCGTAGCTATTATGCGGTGGCGCTGTGCCTGTGCTTCCTGCAGGCATCTTTCAAGGTCGGCCATGTCGGCGTTGGCGTAGCGGTATCTCTTAGCCTTGCAGAGACGGACGCCGTCTATTATTGATGCATGGTTGAGCGCGTCAGATATGATGGCGTCCTCTTCGGTGAACAAAGGCTCGAACAGACCTCCGTTGGCATCGAAGCATGCAGCATACAGGATGGTGTCTTCGGTCTTGAAATAATCGGAAATTGCGGCTTCAAGCTCTTTGTGCATGTCTTGTGTTCCGCAAATGAATCTTACTGACGACATTCCGTAGCCTCTTTCCTTCATGGCTTTCTCCGCAGCCTCGGCAAGGCGTGTGTTGTCAGAAAGTCCAAGATAGTTGTTGGCGCAAAAGTTGAGCACTTCCTGTCCGTCGCCAACTTTTATTCCGGCTCTCTGCGGAGTTGTTATTATACGCTCGTTCTTGTATAAGCCGGCGGCCTTTATGCCGTCCAGTTCCTTCGTGAGGAACTCTTTCATTTTTCCGTACATAATTCTTAGATTAAGTTTAACATCAATGTTTTCATTTTACAAAGTTCTTGTTTTTTTTTGAAAATAGAGTAAATAATCCGATAAATTTTGTTATAATATAATCTTTTCTTCATATCTTTGCATTATATGTATGCGCCGTTTTGTGTACGGCTGCTGCTTATTGCTGCCTCGGCATGCCGTCCATGTCTGTTGTCTTGGTGTGGCGGCGGTTCGGCAGGTTAACCTTAATTTGATGTTGTGCATGGCCATTTCCGGTGTGGCGTTGCCCTTAGGCAGCCGTTGTTTTGGCTGCCGGTGCGTGGTTGCCGTTGTTGTGGCGTGTCCATTGAAGATATTGTGCATGTATCAAGATTAATTGTAAATCTAATATTTATAGTATGAAAAATGTTTTAGTTATTGGCTCTACCGGCCAGATTGGGTCGGAGTTGACAATGAAGTTACGTGGACTTTACAATGGAAATATCGTTGCCGGTTATATTCCCGGAGCAGAGCCTAAGGGCGAACTTCTGGAGTCGGGACCGTCGGCGGTCGTTGATGTTACTAAGCCTGAACAGATAGGCGAGGTGGTGTCTAAATACAAGATTGATACAATATACAATCTTGCTGCCATCCTTTCTGCCGTTGCTGAGGTGAAGCCCCAGCTTGCCTGGACGATAGGCATGGGCGGACTTTTCAACGTGCTTGAGGTGGCGCGCGAGAAACAATGCGCTGTGTTCACTCCAAGTTCGATTGGCTCGTTTGGCGACAACACGCCCAAGGACAAGACTCCGCAGGATACCGTGCGCGACCCAAAGACCATGTACGGCGTTACGAAGGTTTCGGGCGAGTTGCTCAGCAATTATTATAATGTGCGCTTCGGCGTTGACACACGCTCTGTGCGCTTCCCCGGACTTATATCTTACGTTACACCTCCCGGAGGCGGCACAACCGACTATGCAGTTGACATCTATTACTCGGCCGTAAAGGGTGAGGAGTTTGAGTGCCCGATAGCTGCCGGCACATATATGGATATGATGTATATGCCCGATGGACTGCGTGCGGCAATAGAGATTATGGAGGCCGACCCGTCAAAACTGAAGCACCGCAATTCGTTCAACATTGCGTCTATGAGCTTTGAGCCGGAGATTATCTACAACAAGATAAAAGAATATATACCTGACTTCAAGATGGTGTATAAGGTAGATTCGCTGCGCCAGGCTATTGCCGAGTCTTGGCCTAATTCTCTTGACGACACATGTGCGCGTGAGGAGTGGGGATGGAAACCCGAGTATGACCTTGACGCCATGACGCGCGACATGATCGAGAAACTGAAACAGCGTTTCGGCAAATAATTGCAGACATATATTATAATAGATAAGGCGCGGCAGGCATCTTGCAAGATGCTTGCCGCGCCGTTTTTTTATTTATGATTCTTGCGTTTACCTTATTTTTATTAATTTTGCATCACAATAAACGATATTGCTTATGGCAACACGCATGTTGCCGCTTAAAGTATAAATCCGCGATATATTATGAACATAATGATTATCAACGGCCCCAACCTGAACCTGCTGGGGCGTAGAGAGCCCGAGATTTACGGCAGCAACTCTTTTGAGGCTTATCTTGACGAACTGAGAAAAAAGATGCCTGATGTAAACATCGACTATTATCAGAGCAACATAGAAGGCGAACTTATCAACAAGATGCAGGAAGTGGGATTCACCTACGACGGCATAGTGCTCAACGCAGGAGCCTACACCCACACGAGCATAGCCCTGCAGGACTGCATACGTTCGCTGAAAGCTCCCGTTGTTGAGGTTCACATCTCTAACGTACACAAGCGCGAGGAGTTTCGCCATAAGTCAATGATTTCGTGCGCCTGCCTTGGCGTCATCTGCGGTTTCGGTCTCGACTCCTACAGACTTGCAATAGAAGGAATAATATTTAATTCATAATTGGGAGAAAAGGAGAGAAAATTAAGAATTAAAAGATTAAGTAAGCACCCCAATTATGAATTATGAATTGTGAATTATGAATTAGAAAAGCGAATTGTGAATTATGAATTCTGAATTAGAAAACTACGTTCTGTCCCATATCGACCCTGAGGGCGACTATCTTTACAGACTGTGGCGTGCCACTAACGTTCACTTGCTGCGCGGACGCATGGCGAGCGGACACCTGCAGGGCAGACTGCTGAAGATGCTGGTGAGGATGATACGTCCGAAGAATATCCTTGAGGTGGGAACGTTCAGCGGATACAGCGCTATATGCATGGCCGAAGGACTGGAAGAAGGCGGAATGGTGTACACATACGAGATAAACGACGAGCAGGAAGACTTCACGCGTCCTTGGATTGAAAACTCGCCCGTGGCCGACAAGATACGCTTTATCATTGGCGACGCCATAAAGGAGGCACCAAAACTGGGCATAGAGTTCGACATAGCTTTCATCGACGGCGACAAGCGCACATATATCGAGTCTTACGAAATGGCGTTGTCCGTGCTCCGTCCCGGCGGATTCATCCTTGCCGACAACACGCTGTGGGACGGCCATGTGCTCGAAGTGCCCAAGAGCAGCGACCGCCAGACTGCCGGCATCGAAAACTTCAACGACTTCGTGATGAACGACAGCCGCGTAGAGAAAGTCCTCTTGCCGTTGCGCGACGGACTGACGCTGATACGCAAGAATCCGTGACGGCGCTGTCGGGGCGTTAGCCATATCCGCAATGTTTTGCCTATATTGTCTTCTTCCGTTTGCCGTCGTGTCCTTTTAGCCGGTATCCGTCAGTTCTCGGTTGGGCTGTCTGCGCCGTGTTAGTGATATGACATCATCCGAAAACTCTTTACATTATTATGTATAAAGTTTTCTGTGAAATAGAAATTAAATGTATAACAGATGTTAAATCCTTGGCCTGTAATAGCTGTTTGCATTAACATCTGTTGTCTTTATCGTCTGTATTTTCTCTTAAAAGAGCCGTTTTTCATGGCTAAATCGTTGCGTTTAACCATAAAAGTGAGCCACTTTGACATCGTAAACGGCCCACTTTTGTGTGATAAACGGCTGAGTAATATTTTTTAACTCATTGCTTTTTCTGTCTGAAAATGTGCAACTGTCAGTATATCAGCCGCTTGTCTTGATTTTGCGTTTTTAGCACTTTTTACGTCCCGAAGCCGTATTCGTGACGGGCATCGCCACTCTGAGAGCGTCAAAATAAAAAAGTTTTCTGTTGTCGGCATTAATTATTTTGAAATAAGTCAAACGTTTTTTCTGTGTTAATTTTATTAGTGAATTTTGTTTCAGCAACTGTAATCAGCATGTGACAGTTGCCTGATGACGGAAAAACAGAGTTTATAAAGATGTATTTACCATGTTCCGGCAAAGGGTTATATATAATAAAATAAGGTGTAAAATACTTAACAAAAATTCCATCTCTTGCCAAGAGATGGAATTGCGATGCAAATATATGAACAAATACTAATATCTGCAAATGATTTAGCGATTTTTTTTCAAAAATGCTGAAAAAACTATTATTTGACATAACAGAAGATACGCTGACACAAAAATCCTTATAACACGAGATTTTGACGCCTAAAATCCATCTCTTGGCAAGAAAGAGTGGTAGAATACTCTAATATAATTATATATAGTTTTTTTAATTAAATTAATTTGTCAAATGAAAAAAAGATTTTTCAGTTCAATGTTCTTTGCGGCGTGCTTCTGCGCTTCAATGAGCATGTTTGTCTCTTGTAAGGACTACGATGACGACATCAATAACCTGCAGGAACAAATCACGACTAATGCGTCTACGCTCGACGAGATGGTTAAGGAGAAGATTAACAATCTCACCATCGAGATTGAGGCCCTTAAGGCTCAAGACGCTACACTTGAGACAGCTTTGGCCAATGCAAAATCAGAATTTGAGCAGGCCGTAGCTGATGCTAAGAGCTATGCTGACATTCAGGCTGCCGCCGCACAGGCTGCTGCAATCGAGGCTTCAAAGAAGAACATCGAGGAAGCTTGTGCTCTGTTGCAGGCTTCAATAGATGCAGCTAACGCAGAGCTGGATGCTCTCTCTTCTAAAGTTTCTACTCAGGAAGAAACTATTAATGGCTTGCTCAATGCAGACAAAGAGCTGCAGAGTGCTATTGATATAGCTAACGGCGAGATTCAGAGCGCCAAGGATATGGCTATCGCAGCTCAGCAGAAGGCTGACGAGAACGCAGACATCCTGAACGGTGTTATCGAAAATCTTGCAACAGTTAAAGGTGAGCTCGACAACCAGATTTCAGCTCTCGGCGATAAGATCGACGGAGCACTGGAGCAGATTGCTGCCAACAAGGCTGCGGCAGATGCTCAGTTGGCTGAGGTTAACGCTCTTATAAAGAACAATGCTGATGCTATTACTGCTCTGCAGGGTAAGGATGAGGCTATCCTGAAGATGGTTACAGAGAACTCTCAGAAACTTGCTGACATGGCAGAAAGTCTGGCTGCCCTTGACGCAAAACTTACAGAGGGTCTTAACGCTGCAAAGGCTTATACCGATGCACAGGTTGCTGCCTTGAAAGCAGAACTTGGCGTTGAAATAGAAACTGTTAAGGGTGACCTTGCTGACGCCGTAGTACGTATTGCTGCAGCTGAGGAGAAATTGGGTTTGATTGATGCCGAAATTGAAGGCCTTAAAACAGAATTTAGTGCTGACTTAAAGGAACTTAGCGATGCTGTTAACACAAACGTAGCTGCCATCAACACTGAAATAGCAAAGATAAATAACCTTGTTGAAACTATTCAGGCAACAGTGACAGAGCATGCAACAGACATCAAGAACCTTCAGGACAAGGCTGCTGAATTAGACCAGAAGTTGGCTGATGTAAAAATGACTGCCGATCAGGCTAAACAGTCTATCGCTGATCTTGTATCAGATTTTGAAAAGTACAAGAAAGATAATGAGAACAACATTAATGATAAGATTGCTGCTCTTGGTTCAGAGTTGCGTACAGAACTTCAGAATCAGGTAAATGCTCTCAATTCTGCCATTTCATCATTAGAGGCAAAAGATGCTGATTTGCAGAAGCAGATTGATGCTTTGAGAACACAGCTCGGCGCTATTACTGGCGATGACAGCACAGTAGGTCTTATTGATGAGAAGATTCAGGCTGTTAACGACAGAATCGATGACCTGATGGCTAATGAAATAGCTGATTTGGTAAATCGTATGTCTTGGGTTGAAAATGAGATCAATAATATTTATCAGGAATTGGCTCAGAATTCTGCTATTATAGGACAGATCATCAACAGATTCAGCCTTGAGAGCAGACAGCTTAAGTCTCTCGTATATAGTCCTAAGGAGTATTATCAGGGTATCGAGGCTATCGGTGTTTGGTCTTTCAACTATTATGCTATTACTGGCGGACTTGCAACTCCTGATTTGGATGCAAATCAGACGAATGATTATGCAGAGAAGCGTGCATCTTCTGAGACTAGCGTAGTTCCAGTAGTTACAGCTTCTTATTATATGAATCCGTCTAACGCAGAGGTTGAACTGGATAAGACTAAATATAGCTTCATCGTAAGTAACGCAAATTATACACGTGCAGCAAATGCAAACGATATAATGGTTGACAGCGTTAAGAAAGATAGCAAGATTACTGGTTTGCTCAATGTTTACTTCAGTATGAAGAATGCTAACAGTATAGCAAACATCAATAATGGTAAAGTTGATGTTGCCGCTCTTCGTTACAATGGCAATGATACAATCGTTACATCTGACTTTGCAGCCCTGAAGCAGTATGCTATAAAAGAGTTCTATATCAACAAGTCTGCCACAGGAAATGCAGCTGAAGATGAAAGCAGCGAGAACCATCTGGCATATTCTGCAGCTGATGCCGTTAAGCATAACGCAGCTGGTGAATATGAGTGGCCTGTACTTGAGATTGCATACAACAATACAGAAGGTATTAATCTTGACAAGTGGATTAACGTTCACTATATGTTTGCTGACAACAAGAAAGAAACTTTCTGGGGAGATCAGGCTGAAATCAACAAGAAGAAATTCAAGCTGGTTTATGAACTTATCGGTTACATCGCAAATGATGCAGACAAGACTAACGAAAGTAAGCACGCAACTATCAAAGGCAGCATACTTAAGGTTCATGGCATTGACGGTGCAGAAGCAAGCCGCAAGATAATCGGCCGTACTCCGCTTGTACGTGTTAAACTTGTTGACGAGAACACTAACTCACAGGTTGCTGAGGTAGGCTATATCGTTGTTAAGATTACAGACGTTACAACAGATCCGGTTGTCGTTCCTGAGACTGATATTAACCCTGTTGATAAAGACTTTACTGTGGCTTGTGATGGTGCACTTGCTTTGAATAACGTAACAGCTATAACATGGGCAGAGGTTGAGAACCACGTTCTCGGTACACTTGACATGAGCAAGGAAGAGTTTGAAAAGAACTATACTCTCGAGCTTAACTGGAACACACAGAATGCTGCTCAGTATTCTTATGATGCAAACAAGAACAAGTTCACTGTGATTGCTGCAGATGATCAGATAGGTACAATCGTAAATACAAAGGATGGTACAGCCGGATATGAGACAAACGTGTTGAAGTGGACTGTTAGCAACAATCAGGCTTATCAGATCTTTGGCGATGGAACAAAGACTTCTGTAACAGTTTGGGTAAGATTCAAGCCTAACAACACAGTTCACGGACAGAGAGACGTATATGTTCCTCTGACATGGAAACCAGCAGTTCGTAATATTGCTCCTGAAGCTACAATCAAGAATAGTGATAAGAAGACTGCTGACTGGCATGCTGCCAACTCACGTGAGGCTGGATATGATGAATTACATATTCAGGTAGGTAATGCAACAGATCCTTCTGCATCATGTGAATATCAGTCAATGGTTGTTGAGAATACATTCTCTAAGATTCCTGTACAGATTATTAAAGATGCTATATCTGGAACTTATCCTGCTCTTGCAGCTAGTGCAAATGTAACTTATGAGTTCGCACCGATAGCAGATCAGGCTATCACTCAGTATGTAGGTGAAAGTGGAGCAAGATATTACATTAATGTAACATCAACCAGAATAACGACTACTTCAGGTGAATTACTTGCAGAGATTGAACCAGTACACGGAACAATTACTCTTGGTGCAACAAATGCAGCTAAAGACATTATAAATAATTACGATTATGTAGAAGGTGCTTTGGCTAATGCTCTGACTCTGACAGTTGTTGTTAAGCCTACTACTTGTCAACCGGCATCAGATCTGATAACATTAAAGAACAATATGTTCAATGTTAAGGTTATCAAACCGATGTTTATAGAAGGTAGCCAGATTGCAGATATGCAGCTTAATGATTACAGTACTTTGACACAGCCTGTTACATTGAACTTCATCGACTTCAACGGTTACGATCCTAAGACATTCTGGGAAAAGAGCAACCAGCAGAAGGAGTTCTGGAAGTTCTATGATGTTAAGAGCATTAAACTTTCTGGAAATATCCAAACAAATTATAGCGGTTATTGGGCTGAGGTTGATGCTAATGACTTTGAAGTAACCTTCACTGAGCCTTCTGGCGCTATCAAGCTTGGTAACATGGGTTCTGTAACTCTTACACAGAAGAACATGAGCCGCGCTAACAGCTTCAAGGTTCGTATACCTCTCGCCGTTACTTATAAGTGGGGCGTACTGCATGAAACAGTTGAGCTGAATGTAAATGCAGCTTCTGGTAATGCAGCTAAGAGACGCTAATTTGATTAGACATGATTAAGGAAGGCGGACGGAGCTTCCGCCTTCTTTTTTCAATTTGAAAGATAAATGAAAACTAATAAAATGAGATTTAACAGGCTTTTGGCGCTAATATGCGTGTTTGCTCTTGTATTTGTATTTGCCGGATGTAAAAGCAAAAAGGAGAAACCGCAACCGCAGAAGACCGAATTTGAACAGGGAATGACAGCTAAGGATACGCTTGCTGTCAAAGAACTTGTAGACAAATTCTTCAGCTATGCCAAGAGTAAGAACTTTGATGAGGCAGCAGCTATGCTTTATCGGAACGATCTTGACAAGAAGGGAGAGCCGCAGCAGCTTGACAATGAGGAGATGGCTGAGGTGAAAACCATGCTGGAGTCTATTCCGATGGTTGACTACAAAATAGAGTATATAAAATTTGACGAATATTATGCCAATGAAGTGCTCTGTCATGTAATCATAAAAAAAGCCGAAGGCGATATGCCTGACATCACAACCAAGATGTTCTTTAAGCCTGTTGATTATATGGGCAACTGGGTGCTTTGTCTGACAAATACGGAATATGGCGACAAGGGTGTTGTAAGACCGGATAAACGCGACTCAGTTGAAAGAGCATACAGAAAACAGCAAAAGGCTGATTCTGAGAAAAAGTAACCAAAAACGAAATTGTATGAAAAGGAAACTATTTATCGCACTGTCCGCAATGATATTTGCGACAAACGCGTCTGTTAATGCGCAGGAGTCTTCTTCTGAATATATCTTCCAGCCCCACGCATATCTGCAGGTGCAGGGAGGAGCCCAGTATACACTTGGTGAGTCTGATTTCTCTGAACTTATTTCACCGAGCGTTCAGATAGGGTTGGGTTGGCAGTTTAATCCATGGTTAAGTGCAAGACTGGCTGTCGGTGCATGGCAGAGCAAAGGAGGTTTTAATGGGTACATCGAAGATGGCGTTTCACGCAATATTACTTATAAATACAAGTATGTTGCACCGGGTATCGATGTCGTGTTCAATCTTTCAAATGCCATTTGTGGATACAATCCTCATCGTACGGTAAATGTTTCTGCTTTTGTTGGCGGTGCTGCGAATATCGCTTTTGGTAACGATGAGGCTAATAATATTGCAGGTCAAGGTTATGACTTGGTTTATCTGTGGAGCGGCACAAAAGTTCGTCCTGTAGGCCGTGGCGGACTTGCTCTTGATTTCCGTTTGAGTGATCGTGTCAGTCTCGGTATAGAAGGCAATGCAAACGTTCTCTCAGACAAGTACAACTCAAAGAAAGCAGGCAATGCCGACTGGTATTTCAACGCTCTTGCCAGCGTTTCAATACGCTTGGGCAAGACCTACAAGAAGAAGGCTGCCCCGGTACCGGAGCCTGTAGAGCAGACTGTCGTGGAGCCTGTTGTAGAAGAGAAACTGCCTGTAAGCGAGCCTGTTGTAGAGGAAGTAAAGGACGAGGGCATGAAGCGCGACGTATTCTTCACGATAAACTCAAGCGTTATCCGTGAATCAGAACGTGCGAAAGTATACGAACTTTCTAAATATTTAAACAATCATAAAAATGCAATTGTCGAAATAACAGGCTACGCCGATGCCGGAACAGGCACTGCTGCTATAAACAGCCGCCTGTCTTCAGAGCGTGCGGAGGCTGTTAAGAAGATGCTTACAGAACAATGCGGTGTGTCTGCGTCGCAGATAAAGACCTCTTACAAAGGGTCTGAAGTCCAGCCGTTTGCTGACAACGACATGAACCGTGTATCAATTTGTATTATATCCAATTAGTCGATTGCAGGAGGGTGGAGACATTTGGGCTTGTGAAAGTCGTAGTCTCCCCCGTTTTTTAAATTTTATAAAATCATTTACACTGTTGAAAATCAAGACACAAGCTAGACTGGACTTTTGTTTATTATATCTTTCCTGTTATTTTATCCAAAATAATGATATTTTAGGCTGATTCTGTATGTTTACGATGAAGTCTGATTTTGTATAAACTTCAATGCCGTACTGATAAATTTGTATAAAAAACTGGTCGAATAAGTATAAAAAATAATTAAAACTATATAAGCTTGTTGTTCTTTGGCAAATAATTATTATATTTGGCAGCACTTTTAAAAAAGCTCTTATTTATTAAGGTGAGTTCTATCAATTCAATTTATCCTCTTGTATCAGACAGCAGAACTCT
>ENA-UOJQ01000589-UOJQ01000589.1-human-gut-metagenome-genome-assembly--contig:-P63-NODE-589-length-38764-cov-6.974011_pt1 | contig 38764 bp, 55 predicted proteins | sample MGYA00242352_ERZ723899 | MGnify/ENA metagenome assembly ERZ723899
TGTAAGATGCTGTATATACTTATCAAAAATCTTATTTTCATATTCCTCATCAAGAATATTGTAGTAAACATTCGGGTTGATACCTGTGCTTGCGATCAGCATAGTCATTGAGCCAGAAGCTTGCAGATATAAACTTTTCATCATCTCAAAGAAATTCTTTCTGTTTACTAATGATGTAGGTAAGTAATAAACCTCTACACGATTCTTTTTATCTTTGATGATATTTTCATTAATAACATAGTTCAATTCACTTTGTAACTCCTGAATCCATGTATAAATCTGTGCATTAATCAGCTCCAAGTTATTCTGCTGTGAAGAATAGTTTCCACTACCAGAACCATTCAATAATGATGCAGCCATACCCAAGTCAAGAGATATTTTATCTGTTAAATCTCCTTCATTTTTACTATCGAAAATATCTGTAGTACCAACATCTAATGCATCAATCTTTGTACCTGCTGATACAGTAAAGAACGAAGTACCGCCACGATTATTTTTTGTCATAACAGCTTGCTTAACTTTATCATGTTGATTTTGCTGTTGTGCTTTTGTAAGAGCGCAAGAACCTTTATCTTTTCCCTCAGGTAAAGTTTGAACAATTATACGATTATTTAATTCCTTCAACACATTTCTCTTTGTGTCTACAAATTCATTCTGATACAAAATGTCAGCAATAGCAGCAATAGCCAAAGGTCTTCCCCAAGGCTCACTAATTTTGCATTTGATTTTATGTGCGATAGTGTGTTTGTTATCAAGAATAAGCCAATTATTCATTTTGCTTTTATCGTTATTCCATTTGTTATAGCCATTGCGAATTTCGGCAGGATACTTTTTAAGTTTTCTTGTCCTATCCTCGACACTTGAACACATATCGTCAAAATATCTTAAATTAAAAGCAACAACATTTCTATTATTTTTCCTTCCAACAATTTTTGTGTATTCATATGGAAGAGGAATAATAGCTGCATTAACGCCTAAGTTACATAATTCTATGATACTTTCTATATCATAATCGCTCAAAGTTTTGGTGTGATCATTTGCTTTTTTTGTTACTTCAAAATAATAAAAGCAATTTCCCTCATTCATATCTGTAAATAAAGCGTCACGAATAAACTGTTTATCGTTAATGCCTTCAAGAGTAGAGAGCATTAAGTCTTTGTTTTTATTCAGTTTTGTTTTACCAAATAGTCTTTTCTTTCCATAAATAACTCTGTCAAGGCATGGTAAAGCTACCATATAATCGATCGCATTTGTAACAACACCTTCGCTGTTATACACAAACATTGCTAATCTCCTAGTGAGAGAGTGGTTAGAAATTGGATCTTTGACTATTGCACGAATCTCTTCTGGTGTAAATTCATCATATAAATTACAACCAAAAATATCTGCACCGTTGACTGGTACAGTTCCAAAATAACTATTTGCTTCGTATGAATGGGGTGGTGGAGTAGTAGTCTGAGTAGACTGAGATGTTTGAGTTGAATTCATTTTTGATATATTTGTAGAATTAATTTCTACTGTTTGCGATTTTGGAAGACGACCTCGTTTACGCTTTATTTGTTCTTCTGACAAGTGAGTGCCTCCTTTCATTAATTTATAAAAGTTGTGTATTCGTAATCATTTGAATTTCCCACCATATCAAGTTCAAGTTGGTCGATAAAATATGAAGCCATTGCTGCACTTACATATCTATCTTTGGTATTTGTACCTTTTTCATGAACTTTGACAGTTCCTGTTTGTGGATTTTTTTCATATAATAATTCAGCCGTTTCGCTGATTAATGCTTGTGTTTCATAAAAAGGTTTTTCGTAGGCAAATTGTGTATCTACATCCAATTCATTTATATAATCCTTATTTTCATTAAGTATTTCATCTTTTGCAACTGTAGGCGTGACTAAGAAATTTATTCTTCCCTCTTGTAGATTTCGTCTAAAAGAATAAGCCATATCACTATTCAATTGTTGACTTGCATTAATTGTGTATATACATTCTTTAGCATTTGGGTCAGCAACAATATTTGAATATGTTTCATTATTCATAGTTTTTAGTGGATTATATTCTGTTTGTCGAGCTTCATTGAACATTACTTTTCCAAGGTTTATTACAATTTGAGCACCACCATTTCTTGCATCTAACACAAAATAATCAGCATCGAAATCTTCAAATAGTTCTCTAATTCTTAATGTTTGTAAAGTAGTATCACCACCTTTTGGTGCTTCAAGATAAGAATATTCCCTACGATAACCCTGTTTCACTTGTAGTTCCTCATTTCCTTCTGTTGAATAAGTAGTAGCTTCTGGAATGGCTCTTACACAACAATAAGCTGAGTTATCGTTTTTATCACCAGCTACAAATGCAAAATCGCAAGATATTACACGAATTTCTCCATCAACCTTTGGTATGGCGTATTTATTTTTAATTTTAGCTCTTACGTCATCGTTATTTCTAGGATAAAAAACTCTCTTTAATTTTTGATTTTTTAATAAAATATCATAAGTAAAGAAAGCTGATGCGTTTTGCTTTGGTCGAAGATTTAAGAACTCTATAGCAAATGTAATAGGATCTTGTTTTTGTTTTTCCAATTGCATTTGCTTCTGAGTTCTAATATTGTGTTTTAATGTTATGCTTTCATCAAAAGCTAATACACAGACATTCTTATCATTGAGCATACCTTTAAAATTAGGATCAACAATTTTTTCCCAAACCCAGTGACCATCAAACCATGACGAACTAATATATACATCTTGAGGATCTTCTTTTAATATTTCCATAGAAGAATAACAACTCTCTAGCATATATGGTGCTTGTCTGATTGTTTGGAATGGAGAAATAACTGAATTATCTACGTCTTGCTCAATCTGCATACATTCTTCACGAATGGCAGCATGGGATCTTAAGCCTCTCGCAAAACGATTTGCTGTAAACACTTTTATGGTACTCCCGTTCTTAAAGAATACAACAGATTCATTTTGACTATCTTTTATATTTCGTATTTCTTTTCGTAAGGCGGGTGACATTTCCATTAATTCATTTACAATTTTTTCTGTAATAATTAATTTACTTTGTCCTCTAGTAGCAGAACCTAATACAATTTTTGAATAAGGTCGTGTGATTGCACGACAACAAGAGAAGAGAGCAATGATAAAACTTTTTGCAGCTGCACGTGATGCAATGATTGCAATAAGTTGAGATATACCCATAAAATATAAAATTATTGCTTGATAGAAATGTAATTTTATGCCGAGATAATCAGTCGCTAACCGATGTAAATTTCTTCTGAAAAATGTATTCCATAATAATACATGATCTACATTGTTTGGATTACTTAAATAATGAGTAGATGGGAATTTTTTATATAGATTTTTTTGCTGTTCATCAGCATATTCAAATTGTTTACTCATCTATATCATTATCTTCCTTAACATAATATTCTTTATCTCTCTCATTTGTCCCAAACATCAAATTTTTTAAAGGTCTTTTTACAAATCTATCGAAATAATCACCGATATTATCAAAATCTTTATATAAAGACTTATTTTGATAATATTCTTCTGGTGTATATTGTGAAATAGAAGCTAAAGTGACACCAAGACATTCATCGTTACTATTATCTTTTTCTTCAATGGTACGAAGTCCTGCTTGTTTAAATGTTTTAGAATATTGCTCGGTGAGTTTTACATATTTATCAGAATCGCCTTCTCTTAGGGCTTTGGCTTGTAACATTGCTAATGAACATAAACTTTTGATAAATATTTCCTGATTTGCATCACAATTAGGATTCTGTCTCTTCAACATACGATAATGATCATCCATCAGTTTATAATCTAGTTCAGTAAATCCAACTCCCCATCTATCAACAGCGGAAGCAGAAATAGTAGATTCTTCTGATTTTGCTTGCTCTCTCGAAGTGATAATCTCGTTCTGTTGTTGTGTATAATAATTTTTTAATGAATCAATATAAGTTTTTCTCCCATCACAGTTCAGATTTTTCTTTGCTGCATAATGAGAAATACGAGAACGAGAACGATGACCACTATAAGTTTCCATAGAAGCAGTAAGTGCAGATACATCATAATTCCAACCTGCTCTTTGACAAAAATCTTTCATTGCATGTTCTTCATTATTTGAATATAAGGCTATCATTTGCTCAACATAACGGTCTGTACATTCTTTACACCAAGGCAAATAACCGCCATTGGCTTGAAACAATACATCATTACTTTTTTGAAAATAAGATTCTTGTTTTGAATATCCACGACCACAACAAGAGCATTTGAATTTATGTTTCTTTTCATCAAATGCAATAGGCGATCTTGGTATTTTAATATTTACATTCGTATCAATAATTGGAGTAGCATTCATGCTTTCAATTATCTTTTTATTTTTTGTATCTTTTGGCACGAAGCCACACCTCCTTTTACAACTAAATAAGTCGATTGCTACAATAACAATCGACTATCTAAAATTTGTTCAATATCCTAAAAAGAGTGAGAGGGTAGTGCGAGTATCTACTATACTGAAGCTAATGACTTCTTCAGCTTCTCACTTTATAATCCAACTATCTGCAACCGAAACAGTAACAATCCTCTCATAGTTGGCTATATATTTATTCTCTTTTTAAATTCCATCACAATATAAAAAGAGCCACGTATTACTACATGACTCTTTTCAAAATTACCTATTCAATTTTCCCAATAAAAATCTCAATCTATGTGGTATTTCCACACAAAAGAGCAGAAGAGTAGTGAACTCGACTGCCCTAAAATCACGAACTAGTTACAATCTTATCCATATAATTTACTTTATAATCACCGTCTTCTAAGAATGTCACCTTTAAATCAGTATCAGATACATATTCATATTCTACTTGTGATTCTTTTGCATGTTTCCATGAACCGACTAAATCAACAGTGATTTTGATACTGTTAATCAAAGTGGCAGTTTTATCACCAGTCTGGTCAATTATGAAAGCAAATCTAATTTTCTTTGACAAATAAGTCTTTATATCATCCTTTGGAATAGAATTGAAATTGTTAAGACTATATCCATTTGTCAAGAAATCATCTTTGTCTGTAATATCTATATCTTTCCAAACACCACTTCTATAAGTTTGCCAAGTAGTACCAGAATCTTTAGATACTGCGAATCTTACATCTACATTAGTTAAATCGCCTGTGAATGATATATTACTTATAGTATCTACATCAGATGTATTACAATCTTTTGTCATTTCTACAACTGTTTTTGATACTTGACCTACTATATCCAATTCCTCATCTTGTGTAATTGCGCTAACAAGAAATCTTGCATTATTCTGTAATCCATCAGCATTTGTAATTACTTTGTCGCCATAAGCGTTATATATATCCTGTGTTGGTACATTTTGATTACTCAATAATTCCCATCTATTAGTAGCGGAAGAGTTGGTGGTGCCATCAAGATTTGTTGTATCGTTGAACCATTTATATCCGTCAGAATCTTTAGCTAAGATAAACTTTGATTCGTCTCGCCCCAATTCAATTTCAACAAATCCATATGCTGTCCAAGGATTAGTAAGATTCCTTCCAGAATCTTCGACAACAGTAGCATATCCTCTGAATGTTTCAGTACAAAGTGTAGGATTGATATAAGATGTTCCTCCATATCCACCACCCCTATCGTTTGTAGCATTTCCTCCACTGTAGCCACCGCCACCACCGCCTCCGTTATATGAGTGACCACCGCCACCCCATCCTCCGAAAGTAGATGAATTTAATGTTGTAGACGCTGGATTTCCAGACAATAAATTATACGTAGTGTAACCCCCACCATTTCCAGTTAATCCAGCTCCGCCTCCAGGTTTACCACCTTTTCCGCCATTAGTATTTGTGCCATCGTTATAGTCAGCGTCATATCCATAATATTGATTACCAAAATATTCGTCGCAACATCCGCCGCCTCCTCCAGCGACAAATAAAACATCAACTTTTCTATTTAATGGAGCGAATGTATAAGCACCTGATTCATTATCTAATAGTATAACGGATGCTCCACCGCCTCCGCCAGCCCAGTCATCATCATTATTACACCATCCACGCATTCCAACCAGAATATAAAGTATAGAGCCTTTAGTTAGCACACAAGTTCCTTCAATTTTTGCACCTCTACCTGGTCTGTTTCCTGTTCCGACAACATCACCGGTCACTGGGTCTATTGTATATCCAGCTCTACCAGTAGCACCACCAGCCGCACCTCTAACACTAAATTTTAATTTACCGTTATTAGGTACTACAAATTTTTGCCAACCATATCCAATACCATTTACTTTGCCAGCTAGATTTGCATCACTAGCATAACAACTGGCTATATATGAATCTATATTAGACGGAGTATTTACACCAATATAATATACAGTACTTGGAGTCTCTACACCTAAAGATGTAAATTCGCCATTCTGTGCGCATGATTTAAATTTTAATATTTTGCCCATATTTCAATCCTTTCTATCCGATACTGCTTATGTTTTTATATTTAGACAAGTCTACGTCTTCATATAATAAATATCTATCAGAGACAGAATCTAATTTTAATGGGATTGAGTCTATTGTTAATTTTATTCCATTATTAATATCGACAACTGTATCATCATATTTAAAACTACTTGCATTGTCAGTACCAACAAGAATCTTTTCTTGGTCTGTAGCACCAGGTACTTTCTTCAATATTTCAACAGGCATAAACGAGAAAAATTGATTTGATGTAACAGTGATAATAAAACTTGTATTAGCCTTCGCAGAAAAATATTCATTCTGCAATATTACCATGTCACCAACTTGTTGTGGCATATCTTGTGTTCCACGTCCAAGTATCTGAAAAGCACCGCCTCTGTAAACAGAAATAGAAGGAAAGTTTCTTACACGAGAATCTACATAAACAACATATAATGTATCGTTATCTCCGACACTTGGCAAATCATTATCAGTATCTAAAAACTCTACCTTAATTCCAATTTCATTCCCATCATACATAAAATTTCCACTTGCAGATTGACTAATTTTGTCTAAAATGCTTTTATTTGTATGCTCATGAGTTTTAGTAACGCTATCATCTATCTGCAAAACAGTAGAAGTAGGTTTATTCTGGATGTTATCCCATTTAAACATTAAAGATACTTGTGTTTGGTCGATTTCTTGCCATGCAGAACCATCCCAAATATATGTAGCACAAGCGATAGGAGTAACACCATCCGCCGATGTTTTTACATAACCTATATTACCAATATCATTATTTGTAGTTGGTAAGTCGGAAGAATTATCAACAAAATAACATTTGTTCATACCATCCCACTTATCTTTATCAGATTGAGTAACATGGATAGAAGTATCTGCTATATGCGTATCATAATTAGCTAAATCAGTTTGGTCTACCTTTTTATTCCAATTATCTTTATCTGCCTGAGTTACGTGAATGGCAGTATCATTTACGTGTGTTTCTAAATCTTTCTTAATTGCTCCTTCGTTTGCTCTTGCAGTTGATGCTTCTGAATTTATGAGAGTAGTAGCAGAAGTCAAAGTTGCAGCGTCTTTACTGTCAATTTCTGATTTTGAATAAGAACTAACAACATTAGCTGGTAAATTCCCAACAGGAACTAAACCATTCGCATCAAGTGGAGCATACCCATTAGCTTGTCCTTTTTGTAATACATCTTCTGGTGTATATCCTAAAGCAGTAATAATATCAGATTTTGTCACTGTTGTACTATAAAATGCCTTCAATCCACCTAAAGAAGTAGAACCATCTCCTATGACAATATAATTATTATCCGTATCGTAAACCAATTCTTGAGCTTTTGGCACGTAACTTCCTTCTGTTGAACTTGCTTTTTTATTTATTGTCAATTCAATAGTCTTTCCATCAACAGTTGTAAACTCAACCCATTTACCATCTGTCGCCCCGACTTCTCTACTTCTAAAATACAGTTTATCATCTGAAGATGGTTCTTGTATAACTTTCTGCGTATCTGGATTGCTATGAATAATTCTCAATTTTACTGTATTTGCAGACGTATCTATAGAATTTATAGTGGCAATAATCCCATTCGTATCATATACTAATTGGTTTAATTGTAAATCATTTATATTACTTGCTAAAATAGAAGAAGCAATAGTTTCATCTCCACCAATTTTTGTGTTTTTTAAAACATCGCTTATCTCAATAATGTTAGCCAAGCCACTTGCATTATTTCCAATAAACTGTTTAATATTTCCGTCTTTAATGTCATCAGAAATATTATAACTTGTATAATCTTTTAATACCTTGTACGCAATGTTGTCATATACTACATATTCACCAGCTTTATACCAAACACCAGTAGTATAATCTTTAAATGAGATAGTTCCAGAACCATCAAATAATCTCCATTTTCCTGTCAAAGAATCTTCTGTGTTCGTATCATTATAAATATATAAACTACCTTCACATGCGCAGAAGTAAGTAGATGGAATTAAAGTTTCTGGATATGATTTCATGTCTGCAATGGTATTAAAGAAAAAACGTGTGTCTATAGGCACTTTTGCACCAACAGAAAATCCATCATTTATTGAAATTCCACTCATTTAACCCACCTACCTTTCTTTAAAATTTAAAGTCATAACTAAAATCACTACATGTTACCTTGTTATTAGTAACATAAACATTGTAAGTAAAAGCACCGCTTGTAAGCGTAATAGCTGTCCAAGAACTTGTATTATCAAATTTATTCTGGTCATAAATCTTCGATAAATCACCATAACTACTATCATAAGCAAGTATTAAGTATTCGTCATTTGCCGTATAAGATAAATGCCAATCTTTTTTTGTATCCAAAACACCAGTAAGCGATGACAAAGAAGAAATAGTATTAGTAGCACTATTACCATAATAATATTTCAAAGCAATATTTATTTTAGAAGCAGTTCCAGTTATGCTACCAGCTAAAATCTGTCCTGTAGTATCTGGATCTCCCATATTATCATTCTTAATCGCACCATCAGCATAAGTTACTTTGCAAGTATACTGAATATATGTACCGCTTAGATTTGTAATTGAATCTGTATAAACTGAAACAGTAGTATCAGTATATATAGATACACCATTTCTAAATAATTCATATCCAGTAACCGCACCAGCATCATTCTGAGTAAAACTTGGTGTAATAACAATTGTTGCGCTAGAATCACGTTCCAATACACTCTTTGCATTTGTACTTAAAGATACACTTGGATTTATATATGTAGGAGCAATACGCTTCTGTAAAATTTTCTTGGCAAAATCAGTAAAAGACATTCCTTTTAATAATGTATCACCATCATTTACAGAGCCAATGGATACGCCAATAGCAGTAACATCATCTTCTAATTCAGCACTACCACCAGAAGAATTTCCAAGTGCATTTACCCACTTACTATTAGAAGCATCATAATAATATAATCCGCTTTTATATGTAACATTAGGTGTAATACTTGTATCTGTATAATCTGTTCTACAAAAATATGATTCGCCATTTTTAGGGGATGTTGGAAGAGAAGAGTAGTCTAAAACATTATAAACATACTCATTTTCATCACCAATAACTAAATCCCAATTAACTTTATCCGTTTCAAAGTCGGTTGAACTTGTATGCGCCGTATTTGCTTTATACATTTTCTGTTTATATAAAACACAATCGCCAATAACATAAGCAGTATTGTCTTTCCAATCTTCAACAGAAAATTTCGCTAACTCATCAATGCTGATATCTACTACATGAGAACGTGTGATACCAGCTTTATTAATATATCCGTCATCGTCATAAGTAATTCGCAAACATTTTTCCAATGTAGTAGAAGTGCCAACTAATGCAGTAGGAACAGCATCTACAACTTCAATTTGTCTTACTGCATTTTTTCTCATAGCAAAATTATTTGTAATATTTTGTGCTAATGAAGATACAGCATAATTTAAAACATCTAAATCCAAATACTTAGGCATATTGATTGTTCAACCTCCTTTCCTTTATTTTATTAAAAATCCCAACCAAGACCTCCAAGAATAGAAGAATAACTATTATCCACGTCTTGCTTCGTTGCCCATTCCTCTTTTTCACCGTTATTATAAGCAATATCACCCGTGTCAGTAGAAACGACTGCACCAGTAGAATCAGTTTCCGTAGTTGTAATAGTTCCATCACTTCTACCAACATCAACTCCATCGCTACCCCCTGACACTGTTTCGACTGTTGTAATTGTATTACCAGAAGTCGGGTCAACCGAATCTGTCTGTGTAACACGTTTCGTTCCATTCGGTGTCTGTGTCGTAGTAACAATAGTAGTTACAGGATTTCCATTTGCATCCGTAGTCGTTGTCGTGGATACATCTGTCTTTGTACCGCTTACAATTTTATCTCCAACCTTACTATATTGATTTCCACTTGGGTCAGTAGCAGTAATAGATGTAACTCCACCAATACTTCCAGTAGTTGTTGTCTCGCCTGTCGTTGGGTCAGTCGTAGTTGTACCAGTAATTCCGCCTGGAATATCCGTAGTCTGCGAAATTACATTTCCACCGCCATCAGTAACAGTGGTAATGGTAATTCCACCAAAAGTAAATACATCTGTTGTATTACCAGTCGTAGGGTCAGTAGTAGAAGTGGTGGTCATACCCTTTATATAGATTGTTCCGTCTGGGTCTACTTCAATTCCGCCATTTAATTTAATAATTACCTGTCCAAGTTTTGTGTTACTTGCAATAGCATTGCTTGGATTAAATGGTTGAAAATCAGAGTTTAAAATACCAGAAGTCAGTGTTCCAGTTCCAGTACCATCATCATGTTTTGAAAACACATAATAATTATTTTCCGCTTCGCAAAATATCATTAAACCAACATATCTTGCTGTCATAGGAAGAATAGTAGTATCTAATGCTTGTGATACTGAATCAGCAACAGTTTTTGCATCAAGTGGAAGATTAGCAAAATTGGCAAGCGGCATAGATACTTTATTTCCGTTCATCAAATATGCCATCATTTATCCTCCTCACATTTCTCAATCATTAGATATCCACTATCAATAAATACCCTATATCTTTCTTCACTAGCACGATCAACAAGAATTAGGTTATTACCTTTATCTAATTCTAAATCAGTTGTAATAACTTCCTCTGATTGAAGTGGTGATAAATCTTGTTTCACTTCAATATAATTAGGAATCATTACTTGCTCTTGCAATTCTTCAATTGCCTTTTCATTTTTAGTCTTTAATAAACCAAATAACAAGATTTTCACCGCCATTCTCTTAAAATTGAAATTTAATGTCAAAATTATCAAACACACCATATATATTTGCATAATATACTGTATATGATTGTGCTGTTCCATCTAAACCTGTTAGACTAACAGTAGTAGTAGAGTAGTTGCTTATAAGGTCAAAACCATTTACAACGTCCATAATTTTTGAAAGATTTCCATAGCTTGATGGATATGCAAAAAATGGTACTTTATAAGCACCACCACTATTAAATGTACAAGTCTTATCTGCTTTCGTAGCAGTCATTTTTGAACCGCCTTGTACAATAGTGTCAGTAATAGTTGTACCGTAATCTATAAGACCAGAATACATTGGATAAACAAATACAAATTTTTTCGTGCTGTTTGCTGTCTTTCCGTTCTTATCGGTACAACTTACTTTAAACTCTTGGTCATCAGAAAATGTAACATTTGGAATAGTATCAGTAAAAGTATTCACATTTGTTACTGTCTGTGCTCCATTAAATAATGTGTGTGTTGGAGTTGAGTAATAAGTAACAGATACAATATCTGAGCCGCCGTTTGATTTTACTGTAATTTTTACATCAAGAGTGGTATTTACAACAGTACCTTTTTCACGTACAATCGTTTCTGATTCAGACGATGTAAATGTAATCTGTGGTGCAAGTGCTTGTACTAATGCCCATTTCCATAATTCATCAGATGTTTTTGAGACTATTTTTGAACCTGCCGGAATTGCACCAACAGTTATATTACTTGTAACCGTAATGGGAGTAGAACTTCCTCCTCCACTTATTTTTTTTATTTTATTATTTAATAAGGCATAAACGTGTAACGCATCCATAATTTATACCTCCTAAATTTCTACCCACTCATCAGCATTCGAAAGCATCCAAACAGAAGAATTTTCAATGCAAAAACAGCTAGATCCTGCCATTACACAATCATTACTTGCAGTATCATCTCCTTGCTGAACCCCCTCGAGTTTTTAAATGTGGAAGCTTGCTAATGTCTTCTAATTTATCTGCGACAAATTCACGAATACTTCCGCTATTGGTTCTGTTACCAACTTTTGTAATAGAATACATAATATTTTTCTCACTTTCTTAATTTTTTGATAGTTGATTTTCAACATTTAAAAACCAACTATCTCAAAAGTGAGATAATTGGTGTATAAGTTTCTATATTTATTTTTTTCGCCATGAAACAACGACTTTATTTTCCATACTTGCCATATGACAAGTGAAATAATGGAAGCGCAGAGAATCGAACTCCATATGCTCACCGTACATTTCTGCTTGGTTGCATCAACCTAATTTCACTCCCAAAAAGCGAGAGAGGGTGATGAACCACTCAGTCTCAAGACCAGTATGCATCCCAGTACAAATCCTTTGAACACAGTTTCTCGCATCATAGGGTGGCATTTTACCACCATTATATAATTACTTAACTTTTTCTGCAAAAAGAGCATCAATCTCTTCGTTGGTGATTGCTGTAAAAGTATCAGCCTCTAATGTACCAACACGTTCAGCTAAAGCATCAACGGATGTCTTAGCATCTGTACCAGCCTTTTTAGCGTCTGCAATAGCCTTAGTTGTAGCACCTTCTGCACCAAGAGATGCTTTATTTGCAGCTACATCAGCCTTTAAATCTGTTAAATCTGCTTCCTGAATAGCACTATCTGCCTTACCTAAAGAAGTCTGTACATCTGTAGATAATTTAGCCTTTGTTACATTTCCATCTGCAATCTTAGCAGTTACAACTGCATCAGCAGCCAGCTCAGCAGCAGTAATTGAACCTGCAACGATAGTAGCAGAAATTTCTCGTGTCGTAGAATCAATTGCAAGCTGAATCTGTGTAGCCTCTGCCTTTGCTGTATAAATATCTACTAATGTACCGACATTAATGTATACCTTGTCATTTGTTGCATTTGCAAGTGTCAACACCAAATAAGTTCCTGGTTGCTGATCCTTTGGATCTTTTTCAACAGTACCACTAGAAACAACCATATCCTTTGGAATATCAATTACTCCAAGCTTTGTTGAACCCTGTGTAAACGTATAAGACTTCGCATATCCTTCAGTAGTAGTCTATGTAGAAATTTTAACAACTGAACCTGTGCCACCTGCTTCAACGGATGCTGCTACTTCATTTAATGCAACAACCAAATCAGTTTTATTGGTCATTGTTAAATCATCCAACGTACCAATTTTTGCATCAACTGCATTCTTTGCCTCATTTACTGCACTTTTGGCACTAGCAAGGGTAGTAGCATCATCAGCGGCTACTTTTGCCTTAATCTTTTTGTCATATTCCTGTAATCCAGTGAGATCTAAATATGTAGTGTTTGCCATTTTTAACATCCTTTCTTATTTTTATATGAATAATTTGTTTATTTCCTCAATAGATATAGTCGGCATAGATTTATTTATTTCTTCAATTTTTGTATTTACTTTTTCAAATCTATCGTCTACATTACTATTGATTTCTGTAATTTTTGTTTCAATTGATTCATTTAATTCTTTTTTAATATCATCATCATTTTGAACCAATTCATCACGAATTTTTTTATCATTTTTAAGAAGCATTACAGTGAGTTCTGATGCTTTGTCATCCGTTACAATCTTCATCAGCCACCATCCTCTCCAAACACTTCACTGTAAGCATTTGAATAAATATCCGTAATATCTTCTGATGTAGTTGTCTGATATTGCGAATCTTTATCAACTTGAATTGTTACATCATATGTAAGATCAACCACAACACGTAAATTTTCATGACCAACCTTTTTATCCAATTCTTTCATTACTTTATTTAGTTCTTCTACATCTGTTGTTGAAAACTCCACTTCTTGAGAGGAGTCATCAGTGACTTTATAAAACTCATAAAAATCTTTTTTGAATGTAGAAGTATATTTAATGAGAATTTTATATTTCAACTCTGCATTTCCTCCCTTCTTATATTTTTATTTTCCTTTAACTCATTTATTGAAATTGCGGAAGAAGGATTCGAACCTCCGATTTTCAGCGTATGAGGCTGATGAGATGACCAGACTTCTCTATTCCGCTATGATAGGAGAGGAGCGACCTCTCAATTATTATATAGATTGATGAAATCTACTGCCGATTTGTCATCAGCAAACCGACATTATTATATCCGTAAAAAATTTAATTTTACTGGTTTAGGTGAAACCAGAGAAAACTTATAAAAATCGGATATTCATTTTTCAATTTTACAATCCCATTCTCCTAAAACATCTCATTCTTAAACATATAAAAAAGCAGTTCAAAACTCTCGATTGGGATTTTGCCACGAAAATTACATAAAATTCGTTGCAGAGTTTAATAGAAAAGAAGATATACCACATTAAGGTTTCGTGCGCACTAGAGTTGCTATATAGTCAGCTCTACCAAAATATAGTAGTAGGACTTACAATGCTACATGAATAGCATATGCCAAGAACTAGGCACTTCGATCCATAGGCTTCGCAAGTTTCTATGGGAAACAGTATGCTTTTTCTTAATCTCGTGAGATTAATACTTACTGGTCAGCACGTCTGCTGACAAAATAATCTAATCAACGCCAATGATCAGTAGCGAGGGTGCTTTTAGAGTAGCAACTAACTCAATAATTTGAACCTCGTGCTTTTGTATACAGCCTTACGAGTGGCTGTTGCTCACTTATACTTATTTATTCTCTTGTTTCATAATCCTTAAAGTGCTATAATGGTTTTGTCCCTATATGGACTAAGGAGGAATTGCCCATGAAAGCAGTTTTGAATTCGTCCAGCCCAATGTAACCCAGCAGCTAAGGACAATGAAACAAGCGGAATCGAAACCGCTTAAAGTGCTTATCCGTGTTAAGAAAGATCAAGTTGGCAACTTGCTTTGTTACATAGAATGGTATAGTAACAATGCCACAACGGAGGTTGGAAAATAAATTCGACAAAGAGGCGAACTCGCCAATCGCCTTTTTGAAGCGATTTTGATTTATTACATATAGTTATTCTCTCTATATGTTATATTTTGACAAAATATAGCGAATATGATAAAATAACGTTAACACTATCTAAGACGGTAGAGCGGTTGTCTTCCACCAGAGAGTACAAGCTCTATTTGTATAGAAACCTTTCGAGGAATCTTGCGAAAGGAGGACACTTGCAAATGATTACAATTTCATTAGAGACTGTTTATTATGCTTTAGGGATTGCTAGTATTTTATGTACATCAGCATATAAGATTGGATATGAGATTGGTAAGAACGCAAGAAAATAACCGCCCTGGTCTGGTAAACTGATGGCGGTTAGATTCTATATAAATGTTAATATATCCTTAGACTTTTCTAATGATAAATTGTTATCTGCCAAATAATCATTTAAGTATTGCCATTTTATTTTGTTGCCATTTTTATCTTTTCCAGTGTGCTTTTTTCTTCCTCTACATACAGAACTAATATCACTATTATAATAGTTTTTGCCAATTGATTTATTTGCTTCTCTAATTGTTGTATAAACAATATTTTCATTTAAATTTATAACCGCTTTTGCAAATGGATTTTTAGCCCCATACTGATCCGAGCAAAGATGATGATGATTTTTCGACATTTTTATTTTCGTTTCTTCGGAAACAATCATACCGTTCAATCCATCGCCGCCTTTTGTTATATTATAACCATTATTTCTATCTGTTAAATTATACTTTTTAATTAATTCAATTTCTATTTGTTTTGCTTCCTCTTTAGATAATTGATTAAATAATATAGTGTGTTGAATATTATTCCATCCATATTTTTGAATAGCATTCCAAAAATATTTATTATGCATATAGCCTTTTCCATTTTTCCATCTATCTTTTGGATTTTGTTTTGTTATACCAATATACTTCTTATTAGACGGTGTTGTGTGCATATAAACTGTATATGATTCTTGATTGTCTTTCATAATTCCTCACTTTCATTTAAAAATTTGCAATAAAAAAGAGTAGTCAATTATTTATTCTCTTTTTGACCACTCTGACGTTAATATATTTAATTTTTCATTTTTAATATAAACCCAAAACATTTTATGTGTTTCAGGATGTAGTCCTACTAACTCATATCTAACTCCATGAGATGCTAAGAAATCTCGAAGTGGAATAGAGTAGCAAGGAAATAATTTTGATTGTTTCATTCCTTTTACATTCCTTAGTTATATAATATTATTGTGTGGCGCAAGAGGGAATTAGACGAAGTGTTAGACGAAAGCTTCATCGGCATTGTCTATAAACCTTCTTTTTCAGCTTCTTTCTGTAATTCTTGCTGTTTAAACTTTAGAATTTTTAATTTTTCCCTTAAATCAGCCTTAGAAGCAGGGCGTACATAGCTCTGTGAAGTTACTGAAGTTGATTTGTGGTTCGCCCATTGTGAGGCGAGATTTAAATCACCAGTATCTTCATATATTTTGTTGATCGCTGTTTTTCTCATGCAATGACAATGAAAGTCCTCCAAGCCAATAATTCTACCAATTTTTCTCATTCTGTCATGAATCATTCCTTGTGTCCAAGGTATCCATTCATCTTTGTATTTATGAATAAACAAGGCATCACATTCAAGATGATCATAATCATTTGTTCTCATGGCTAACCATGTTTCAACCATATCCTTACATGTACTGTCAAACGAAACTTCTACACGGTATCCTTCCTTCTCACGTATTGACTCAAATACCATATTATCTAAGTCAAGAGAGGATACAGTAAGTTTCTCTAATGCACCAATTCTATTAGCGGAGAAGAGTGCGATTTCAAATAATAACTGGTCTTGTATTGTCCATTTATTATTCTCTGTCTTATATAAATCTGCTCTAATGGCTGCAATCTGTTCATCATTTAAAAAGTAATGATTAAGAATCTGTTCCTCATTAGCTTTCTTCATTCTGTCAAGTTTACCATCAAAAGGATGATATTTAACAAATCCACGCTTCATAGACCAAATATAGAATGAACTTACAGCAGAAATTTTCATATTTATTATCTTCTTATGATTCATCAATGTTTCCTGGCAGAAAAGCATATATGCTTCCATAATATCAACTGCGTTTTCCATGAATTCATCAGAATATAAATCTAATTCACCATAATTTTCTCCTAACCACATGAGAAAATGTCGAAATAATCCCTTATATCTCTTGTATGTAGTATCTTTTACATCACGATTTTTGATGATATTAGACTGTAAATATTTTTCATATTTCTTCCAGTTCTCTTCATAAATAAATTTCTCTTTATCAGGAGTGAAATATTTCACCCTTGTTATTTTTTCTTTTGACAATATTTCAGCCTCCTTTTCTATTTAAAATTAGTGGGTGGAGTAGGAATCGAACCTACGGTGTTTCTCATGTGGGAGATTTACAGTCTCTTGCCCTCGCCTCTAGGCATATCCACCCATAACAAAAAGAGTGTGCAGCATACACCACACACTCTAAATAATCTAAAATCCAAAAGCCTTTAATATCTTCTGAATATCCTCGTGACTTAACTCATCACTAGAATAGTAAGAATAACTCATATAAGAGTCACCATCTGATCTACTAACAGTAAATCCATGAGTATTTCCTTGAACGTCTTCAGATGTATGAATTTCATATTTGTCTTTGTCGCTTTCGTTTAGATAATAACTTCCGCAATTACCATTACATCCTTCATCTTCGTCATCCTGACCAAACAGAATAACTTCCTTGTTCTCATTTACACAGTAATCAATAACTTCCTGTCTAATATCTCCATCCATATCAATGTAGAAAATATCTGTCTTACGAAGATCAATAAAATCTTCGACAGGAATAACAGTAATTGCTCCACAATCATCTACAGATACAAAATACTCTTTAAATTCCAAATCCAAATAGTCAATAAGGTCGACTTCTTTAATACTTGTTTCATCAAGTTCAACTAAATTATCAAGAATATATTCTGCAATATCCTTACTAGTAATTACGCCAACAGTTTTATCAGTATTGTAAAGTCTATTGATATAAATTTCTACAATGTCATCAACTTTATCTTCAAGATCAATCATTTCGATGTCTTCATATTTATTTTCCAAAATAAAGATTCACCACCTACGCAAGAGTTTTTACAGATTTCTTGATAGTAAACTTCAACTGATCTTCAGCGTCTTTATGCCATGCCTTACCATTGATAGCACTCACTCCATCTTTTGCACCAACATGTTTCGCCGTAAAGTTTCCAATACCATACAAAGGAATTTTTTCTTCCTTGTTATCTGTAAGATTGTCAATAACACAATCGGTATATGCCTGTAAAATAGCAGTAACGTCTTTCATAGATACTTTTTTACCTTCAACTGCAATAATATCTGTTGCACGTTCAGCAACTTCTTTAATCATTTCATTTGTTTTCATTTTTTATTTCTCCTTTTTCTCAACTAAATTTTTTTGTTTTATATTTTCTGATTTGATAACAAAAATAGGTAGCGTCCGTATAGGTACACTCCATCAAAATTCACATCCTAACAGCACTCCTATGGAATTACCCAATGGTCTGTCACCAATAATGTTCAGGGATTCTGGTTTGATGCGTCTACTGTAATCCCTTTTTCGAGTGGCTTCGTCAGCCAAATTTATATTGTTCTTTCAGCAAATTAATTTAACTTAAATACATATTCAGCAGTTCTACCATATCCTTGTTCAAATTCAAACATTGAACAAGAAGCATTGGATGCTGCGTTTAATGTCATAGCATATGGATCAATACCAATTACTGAACCAACAGATAATACTGCTGAATCCATCCCAATCTCTTTTAGGTCATCGTGGTGAATGTGTCCAGAAATTGTATAATCTATATGAATACCATATGTACGTGACATTTCTAATAAATTATTTTTTAGATTTTTCTTCTCACCGTGCAGTCCAACCACACAATATGTAGACATCATTGAGTGAGTCATTCCTGTTGGATTTTCGAGTATCACAATATTGTCATTATCTTTCAATCGTTCTTTAATAAGAGCCATCATAATTTTACTAACATTTTCATCTGGAAATGTATTCTTTTTCCCATCCAATAGTCTTAACTGATTATGGTTTGAATCAAAAACCATCTGGAATTTTATTGACACAAATTTACTAAGTTGATTTAGCCAATTTGCTAAATAATTAGCATAACGAATACTTGATTCAATAACACCATATCTCAACCTCATTAACTGAGACATACGCAAACAGCCATCTATGCCATCTCCGAGTTCAACTATTGACAACTCAGTAATTCCAAGTTCTTCAATTTTGTCAACGACTTTATTGAATAAGATTGTCATTCTTTCCTCAAAAATCTCAGGTGAATACGCATTTATAATTCCATTGTAGAAATCTTTTATCTCAAACTCACAACCATAGTGACAATCACTAATCGCAAGAATCCATGACTTTTTATTAAAAGTTGGTTCAATACGAACAGGAGACGATAATTTTGGTAAAGATAAAATAGCTTCACTAATTTTTTCTGTTATTAATTCATCTCTTGCATCTTCTCTAAGCCACTTATTGTATTCTAACTTTTCAGTCTGAAGCTTTTTCCGCTCTTTTTCAAGTTCTCTTTGAGCTAACTGAATCTCTCTTAACTGCGCATCTGAATCAACAAACTTAGACTGATTTGCAACCAACATTTTATCAAAAGCCTGTCTCTGTTTTCTAAACTTTGATTCGGTATACTCAGTGCCAAGCAGCTTATTTAGAATATCAGCCACATCTTGCCAAGAACCGATTTGGTCTTTTTCACCTGTGATTCTATAAATGAGTTCTTCATCCGATTCTCCATCAAATCTTTTATAGGTTGTTATAACGCCCACCTACTTTCATTAAGCCTCTACAGGCTCGTCAAGTTCTTCTTCGTCCTTGACTTTAATATTAATTTCGATACAAGCACCATTAAAATCAGATAAAAGAGTAGAAAGCTTCTTAACCTCTCCATCTACATCAACTGTCATGTTGTCTGTATCAATAATACCTGCAACTTTCATTGCGGTGGTTGTTGTCTTTTTATATGCAAAATTTGCCATATTCCTTTTCTTCCTTTCAACTATTTATATTTTCTGATTTTTCTCAAAGCGTTCATATTATATCTGCTTTCAGACAAATAATATTTTCGATTCTTTGTATATGAATGGGAGATACCCTCATATCTTTTATAAGGTACATTAAATTCCTTATTAAGAATCATTGCTTCTTGTTTAGTAATAGATACTATATTTTTTCACATCCTTTGTTTTATTTTCTGCAATCGCAGAATTAAAATAGAATGGGAGATATGAATATTAAAAAACAATTATCATAATTTATGCCACTCTATTAGTTGCAGACATACGAATTGAACGTATTCCTCGTGGGTATGAGCCACGCATGCTTCCTTTACACCCGTCTGCGATAATAATAAAACCCGTGGAAATGCTTACACGCTGCAAACATAACCACAGGCTATAAGAGGTAATACTTTTAAAAGTATCCGTAAATATGCCTCGTATGAGACTCTAATTGATGCCCTATAGGCGCAATTAAAAATAAAAGACTAAGGTCTGGTTGTCACCCCAAGCCATTACAGAAAAATATTTTTTCATACTGCTTATAAACGCCTTGATTCGCCGCCCGTTGGCATGAATCTATATTGCTTCCACAGAAATGTATGGTACAGTCTCGCTTGCTGAACTTAACTGGTTTTATCACACATACACAAGTTTTTTACATGACATCACACCAACTAACTTGTATCCATGTATTAGACGAACATATTTTCAGAACCGCCAATGAATTAGTAGCGATGGGAGTTTCGACACTGAGTTCTCCGACTCAATCTTTAATGTTTGCATTTACGGTTGCAACCTCATACAATTATCATAACCTCAGTATGATACAAGGTATAAATCACTGTCCTGAATTTAATTTTTAATCGTACACTAAAGCAGTACCTCTCTATATATTTATTCTCCGTGTATATCACAGAAAATATTTTTAATATTGCATAAGCAATACAAGCAGTCTTTAAAGCTGATTTAATTGTTTTATATTCGGGACAGATAATGATACGTCTGCCCCTAGTATACATTTTAAACTTGCAAGCCCCTACTTATTACACGCATTGGCAATGGCGTGGGAGTTTACTAACACAACTCTGTGCTTTCTTCCCTCCATATTACACCCATTGTTAAAATCTCTGAAACCATTGATTTTACTTGTTTTTTGTGAAAAATATACAGTTTAATTCGGTAAAATTTATGCAAAAATACCTATGAAAAGTTTAAGAGAAATTTATCTTTGTTAGTTTTATACAAAATATTTAGGATTTTTCTTGTATATTTCGTTCCTTTCCCTTTAGTGTTTTTACTCATTCCTATGGATGTCTCTAATCCCAATGCCATCTCAATTAATCTGTTTATTGTTATTATATTACCTATCTTTATACTACTCATATCATGAATTAAAACTTTCGTTCTTTCCATAATACATTCATTTAACACTTCTGAATCTAAATTTGATATATAACATTGTCTTACATAATTATCATACTCTTCAATAATAGAACGTATTTTTGTCATTTGCCTATTGTTGGGTTTCCCCTTCATCTTAATAAAAAATTGTTCTGTTGGAATTGTTTTAACGGTAGAAGCGTTCTGAATTTTATTTATCCAATCTTCAAGCCAGTTCATAGGACACGACAAGTCTCGATTGATACGACTTTTAAGTTTATTTTTTGATTCATCAATTTCCTCTTGTGGAAGTTCTTTTCCATCCTTAGTATATTTAATTTCTCTTGTATATTTCATAAACTCAGGAAAATCGTACTTCTTATATTTTGGTTTACCTGACTCAGTATATCCAACAATTCTTTTAATGCTCATACAAGAAAGTTTGCTAATTCTGTCAATTTCTTTATTACCGTCAATTTCATATTCTCTTTTACATCCATCAATAATAACCTGTGCAAGAACGGACAGAATAATAAAATTATCATAAAGTTCTTTAAGCTTATCTTCATTATAATTGTCTTTTTGTAATTCAGTCCAATAATATGTCATTGCCAACTGAGCTAAATTACTTGAATATCCTATTCCCATACGTGATTTTGAAAATTTATTATCCATTGCAGCATAATCTTTTTTAGTATTATTGTATGTAATACCAGACTCTTGTAATGCATTTACAATAGTATAAAACTCTTTGTAACATCTTTCGGCACACTTAACCATTGTTGGTTGATTAGTTACAAGCATAAAATCTGAGTCTTCGTCCATTCCGTTAGCTCTATCTTGAATATCGGTGTGAATACAATTGACTGCTATGATATTTTTACTAAATGCAAAATACTTGTCCATTTCTTTTGAGTAGACATTATGTAAATAACATACATTATTTGGAGAGTTGTGCGGATTTCTGAATGCTGCAAGATATTCATTATCATCAAAACGTTTAGTATAACACTGAATACAATTAGATTCTTTAGAAAGTGTTGGATCTTTTTCAAAATCCTTACCAACAGAATAGAGCAGAAGTGCGTAAGGGTTACCACATACAGTCAAATTATCACCATTGACCATAATTTTTCCTTTTCTCATTCTAAAAACATATTGTTTAATTATCTCTTTCTTTTCATATCTAAAAAATTTACTATTTCCAAACTCATGATTTTGAGCATATAAATCGGCAAGCATCTCATAATGATTTACTTCATTTGCATTCTTTCTAAGAAACTTTTCAAATTCATCATTGTCACGTTTAAGTAATTCAACATAATCAATACTAATCTGAGCAATATCTTTTACATCATCCTTCGTACATGGAAGAGTATTAATCATCTGATAACTCAACTGTTGATATTGTCCTAATTTACTTGGATGGTCAGTTTTGACAATACCCCACATATCACCATCAGAATGAATTTTTTCGCACCAATAGTTATATGCTTCAGTAATATTATTACCCATTAAGTCTTGAAATTTCTTCCATTTAATCGCATTATCAGTGGTTATCATCTTAATATCTTTTAAATAATGCCATTTACCAAACATATCTTGAATCTGATATGTGTTATAATCATATCCATTTTTCTCGCACCAATCTTTAAAAAATTTTTGAAGATAACTCTTAAAAGCACATGCTTTAAAAAGGTGATTTCTGAGTAATGCCATACCGTTAATATAAGATGGGAGACGAAGATAATTAGAATCCGCTTCGATTAGTGCCATACCATCCCAAATTGTATTTTTAACTTGACGTTTTTCTTCGGATACAACACATTTTTTATGTTTTTCAATTACCTTTTCGTTTTTGTTAGTTTCTTTATTTTTCTTTTTGACTTTTACTTCGTATTCTTCTGCTTTAACAACTTTTGTCATTGTTTCAAAAAAGGAATTCTGATCTTTGAGAATTAGAATATCCTCAACAGGTATATGAAGTGTACCAATAATTGTAGATGTGGTAAGTGGAGCATAAGCTGACATTTCAACGATTTTCGCATTGTCATGACTCATTTTTTTCCTAAGTCCAATTGTTAACCAATCATATGCAATATCATATAATTTACTATTTATGAAAATAACTTGTCCAAGTTTAGCTTTGGCACTTGTACGAAAAAGCATCTCATAATGAATTGTTTCTTCTTTAATCGTTCCATCTCTGCGTTTTCGCTTATATGTAACGTCAACACCATTCTCATAAAAATACTCTCGGATTTCGTCTCGTGATTTTTCGTCATATAAGTCTTTCCTGTCTTCAACTTTTTTCAGTGCCTGTTTGATACGTTCTTTAGAATCACCGTCAGTATTATTAAACAGCCTTTCCAATCGTGCATGTTCATTATCATATGATCTACTTCCAAATTCATAGTCAAGACAAATTATATCTCGTGTACTTTCACCTTTATAAATATTTAATCCGTTCTTTTGTAAGAAAAAACTAAATAAACTGTTACTAAACATAGCATCAGTATATGTAAAATAATCTCGTGTTCCAAGATTAACATCATACAACATACCAGCACTGATGTTTTTTATTTTAATTCCATATTCACTCATTTATTATATCATCACCACCTTACTATAAATTCTCCCAAAATTCATCTTCAGAATCATATCCACCATAATCTAAGCTCTCTGCAAACTCGTGAGATGATTTTTTTGATGCTTTGTAATAACATTGTTCTAATTCAGGACATTCTTCGCATTTGAAGTTTTCATCAAAATCACATTCTGAAAGTTCATCTACAATCAATTCTTTCATTTCTTTAACATTGTCAAAATTATTATTCATATAAAATTTACCTCCACTTATATATTCTCCAAAAGAAATTCCTATTTACTCATTATTCTTCTAACTCTTTAATAGACACTTCTAAAAAATTTGCCATATCTCGCCCTGTATCAACACAGTCGAGATGTGCATATTCACCCATTTCATTTTCAACATATTCATCGCCATATTCTATAATTTCCCCACATATGTCGCATACAACTCCTGTGTCAATAGGGGTATAATTAGGGCAACATCTATCATGTTCACAATATCTTAAACAATATTCACAAGGCATTAACTCACCATCCTTTCGTATATAAATCCTTCGTCTGTCGTGTAATAGACATGTTTTATACCAAGGTCTTTAATTGCAGCCATACAACTTGGACATGGACGACACATACCATATTTTGCAGATTTTCTTTTTCTGTATATGTATAATTTTACTTTGGAAAAATTTATATCAAGATAACGGATAGAGTTTAGACAGTTGATTTCTGCATGAAGTTTCGGTGTAAAATTTTCTCCATTTCTATATATGTTATATTTCTTCTGCATAGGATGTGTTTTATTCGTATTGAAGCCTACACCAATTATAGTTCCTTGATATACTGCGATACAACCTATATTAATTTTTGCAAAATCTGAGATTTCAGCTACTTGGGACGCTTTGACAAAATAATGCATATCAGTTTTAGTTAGCATTTTCTACAACCTCAACACCTTTGTCGAAACATTTCTGCTGATATTCATAGCGATCAATATAATAATCAAAAAATCCTTTATTATATTTTTCAGTAATATATTCTCCCATATCAAATCTAATTGATGAAAAATTAGACTTCATCTCATAATCATCGTCAATAAGAACTAAATCACTTACATCTTTTCTTACAATGTATAATTTAGTATGGTATGTATCTGTTTCCTTACTGTAATTTGCCATCATATAAACAATATAATCGGTTTTTGGCAATTTTACAGAAATAGTAGTTCCTTCATTTTCAAATCTAAGCATTTTTATTTCTCCTTTTCTTTTCCAATAAATATTATTATGTTTTGACACCAATTTTCCATTTTAGTCCAAAGTGGCACAACTTTACCCTGAAGCGTTTACGGACGAAATTTGAGGGTAGTTTATTTGTGATTTTGGCTAAAACTCAACAAACCTACTTGCTATTTTGTTCTCTATATTTCCTCAATCCTTCGATTAGACGTGCTTTCTGTTCTTCAGACATCTGTTTCTTTGGTTTATTTGGATCTGGTTTAGCACCTGCGTTGATTTTTACCCATTTTTTAGGCAACCTTGCGCAAATTGAACCATCTTCATTTTCAACAAGGTATTTAAACTCATCTTTTCGTTCTTCGTATAACTTCTTTACACGGTTAATCATTTTACGATCTGTGAATGTTACAGTGGCATAATGTTCACGACTGAGCCATTCTATAGCATTTTCATTATTGTTATCAAAATCTTTTTCGATTGCCATATATAATTATTCTCCTCTCTTTCGTGTTTTTTCTTCATAATTCTTTTGACACATCTTATCAAATTTCATGTCTGCTGCAATTCTACTTGCAATATTGTGAGTTTCTGAATATGTTGTGTCAAAATCTGAGTCGTATAAAGTTCCTCCAAATGTGTTATGGTTTTCTGATGTATAAATATTTGTAATTTTCATTGTCATGTTTAATTAGTTTCTCCTTTACTGTTAAAATAGTTTTTCTCATAGCGTCAACTCCTTCTGAGTGGTGCTGCGTTAATTGTTACATAAGTATATTCTCTTATTCAGTTGTATTTTTTCGTATATTTTCTGGATGATTTGGATTTTCCCAACAATTTGTCCAACTACAATTTTTGCATAAATTACATTGAAGTCGTTTTGTTGGCTGTATCCATATCTCTTCATTGTAGCGATTGTATAAATTACCACCAAAAGAAGTAACTTTGCAGTTTTTATATGTATCAAATAATTCTTCGTCTAGTATGCCTATAAATCTTCCATTAGCAATACAAGAACATATCAAAACTGTATATTCTGGAATAATTTCTTTTAATGATTTTAATAGCATGGTTGATTTCACTTCCTTTCTTTAGTTAAGTATTTGATTTCGCCAGGTACATCTTCTTTATTGTATATTCTCTTTCCATAAATTCTTTCTAGTTCAATTAGAACAGCATCGCCTTTTAATTCTTTTGAATCAAGAGCATATACATTTCTTGTAGGAACAAATACACCTTTTTCTTTTTTATTCTCCACAAACATATCTCTACGCATATAAATTAATTGGTTAGACTCTAATACCAATAATCCATTTTCAACTGTTGGAATAGAAGTGTCTAATCCTTTGGCAATTTGAGATTTAGACGGGAAAGAAATCTTAGCAGGTGCAATATCACCTTGATAATCCATGATGTATTGCTTTATATAGAGATAAATGCCTAAAAGAATGGATTTATTGATTTTAGATGAGAGAGAACAGATCTTTTCATATTCTGCAATGCTAATCTGTACAAAATTATCTTCTGTAAAGAAAACATTCTTTTCGTAGGACAATTGAAGATAAAATAAATCATTTGGTTTAACTACAAAGATATCTGCGCTACAACTTGCATAACCTTTGTTTATAATTTCTGTTTTAATGATTTCTCGAAAATCAGAATAAATTGATTTATTGTTTGTTTTTGTAGAATAGCCAATTTCCTGTAGCAAATCATTGAGCGTCAGAGTAACTTGACCAAATGTTTGTACATGTTTTCTCAAATATAATATGATAAGGTAATATTTCAATCCTGAAATACCTTTGTGATTTTTAATTTCCTTTTTTGAAAATCCGACAGAGGTTATTTTTTTATCTTTTTCAGATAGGTAAATATAGTTGTCGATTTTTATCACTCCTTTTGTTAAAAAATTCTGTGTGAAAATTTTCCCAAAGATTTAACACTACCTGTTAAGTTTGTGTGAAAATTTTCCCATTGGGGTACTTAATTCTGTGTGAAAATTTTCCCAAAAAGTAGGTATATAGTATAAAAGCATAATTAATTATATAAAAAAGCATAAATATATAAAAAAGTATAATAATTTCGTAAATGGTCTAACGCCCATTTACTCCGTAAAAATTTAATTGATTGTTATTGGTTAAAATTTACTAAATAAATTTTCGTTAATACCAATCATCACCTATAGAACCAGCAAAGCATATTGCTATTATTAATAATACAAAACCAATAGTTATTAATGTAAAGATAAGAATATCTATTCCTAATCCAATTAAAAATGCTACTAAAATACCAAATATAATACTTAACATTATTTTTGTTTGCTTTATATTCATATTATTCTCCTTTCAAACCATCATTCCTCTCTAAAATAACATATCTGTTTGATATATTATCTAAAAAGAATACTGGTATCTTATCATGATATCTTTCATATAATTCTTCGCCTGATATACTTATTACACGAAAATGTTTATCTTCTTCTTGTCTTTGTTTTTGCAATGATTCAATTTCTTTTGAATATTTATCATTTTTAAGATATCCACCTATTTTCCCACAAATAGTACAATAACTGCTTAATTGTGTATGTATACTATTCTTTCCTGCAAATGAAAATGGATTTTGGATTAGACATTCTTCGTAATGATGTTTGTGTTTTGACTTACGATTACTTTTTGAGATACTGCTTTCTGTTGGTTTGAGGTATTTTGGTATATCTTGTGTATTCTTATCAATATGCTTACTCATATTTTTCTCCTTCATATCCATTTAGAATATCATAAATTACTTGTTCTTCAAGTTTATGTTTTGCTTTGAAATAATCTCTGTTTACTTGAATATCCCACAAATTATCTGTAAGTGATTTGATTTTTGCTCTAATTTCGTTAAGATAAAAAGTATATTCTTCTGTATCCATATTTTAATTATCATCTCCTTTAAAAATTGTTTCTTGGTATACATTTATATTATTTTCTGCTAAGTTGTATCTTTTTAATTAAAATCTGTTACCTGTAATGCTGTTTGTGTGTTCATATATTTCCTCCATTTCTTTTTAGTTATTACTAACTATATATTCTCTCTTTTTGTTTATCCTTCTTCGTATATTTGTTATTTGATTACATAATCTTTTAGGTATATAACATCCTGCCCATTGAACCAACTGATCTGTTATTGGAATTACTTTTTCAAGATTACAATCATATACCATTACATTATCTGGTATTTCTGCTTCATAACATGGAACTTTATGTTTTAGATGATTAAGTGATTGATTATTTTTATGTCCATCTATAAAAAACCATAATCCTTCTTGTAAATCTGCTCTGTGTTGATTGTAAAAGAGAACATGTTGTTGTTTTAGTTTTTGCATAGTATATTCTCTTTCAGGATAATCTTTTGGATTAAGATTTAGCCAAAATTCAAATAATTTTATATGGTGAGTTTGTTTTTGTGGTATAAAAGCAGTTGAAGAATATCTAATGATTTTCATTTTTGTACCTCATTTCTTTTTTATGCTAATAATATATTCTCCGCTTAAATTTAGAAAGCATATAAAAAAACAGACTGAATAATCAATCTGTCTTAATATCAAACTATCAATATGGTTATTAGTTTTATTTTTATATTGTCTTATATTGTCTGTTTCATTAGAAACTATATTTTCTTTTATTAACCAGTTAGATTCTGGTTTTGCAATTAAACGAGCATTATTATATGCCATATCAAGAGTTAGACATGTATGACCTTGATAAGAATTCTCTTTCTTTGTAACAGCAATGGCAATATCTGGTTTATCATCAGACATTAAACATAATGGTAGTAATAATTGAATTTTCCCATCATAATATTGTGGGATTGCCAATTTATAATTTGCAGATACTTTCTTTTTCATTGAATCTAACGCACCATTAATAGTATTTATTTTATTTGAACTCTTAAGAAATTCTTTTGGTAAACGTTCTTGGTTTCTTTTATCATCAAGTATATGCTTATAATGAATGTCTATTGGATAATGCCAATCAAGAAGTAATAATTCTGGATGCTCAAAATAATTTGCTCTTTCTGGTCTTTCTTTTATTCCAATTTCTCCAAGTTCATAACCTGTTAAAAATGAGATTTTTGAACCTGACTGATATGCATATAGTTGCTCATAATATTTGTCAAATAATCCAGTATTAAATAACGCATAATCCTCACCGATTGCAATTTTCTTTTCAGATGTTAGTTTATTATATGTTTTTACTATATAATTTGCTAAAATTCCTTTATTCGGATATGTTGTATTAGACCATTCTTCTTTAATTGCTATTTTAGATAGCTGCTCTGTGTAGTTATTCCAATTTACTTGAAAATATGACATATATTTAACTCCTTTTGTATTTTTGAATGCTTCTATAAGTATATCATATTTTTTAGAGAAATGAAATGGGAAAGTAGCAGTATCATTTGGTTTATACAGTTTAAAAGGATACGATTCATATTTTGATAACTGTTGTGGTATATATTCTCCTTGTAATTTTTTACGTGTTTTTTGGTATGCTTCTTGTGAAGTATTAGCATATACAAGATATATGTGGTCATATGGTTCATAACAATATGCTGCCGTTGTTGGCACTAAATAGGTATTCATTTAAAAGTCCTCCTTGGATAAAAATAATTTTTTTTACTTTACATAGATATTATTCTCTTTTATATAAATGATTTACTGTATAGTTTTATAGTACCCCCCTGTATTTGATGTTTATGTTGATATTTTGTATATGGGGATTTGCGTAGGATTTCAGGGGTTGTGAACGGGGATTTGGGTTGTAGATGTTGTTACTTTTTAGTTATGTATCCTAATGTGAAAAATAATCAACGATATATTTTATGATTTCTGAGTTCGGTGAAACAAATAATATATGAATTGATGTATAGTGAAATATATTTATTATTATAGTGTTTTTTGATTTGTATGTTTGATTAAAATGTATTTTTTATTTAATTGTTTCCTTATATTATAATATAGTTCGCAAAAACACTTGATTATAAGAAATTTAATGTGTTTTTGTGTGATTTGTTGAATTTTGTTTGGTGGTGAAATGGTTAAAAATGCTTATTTTAATGAGAGTTGTCGAACTCGTTTTCGAAGTTGTATTAATTAGTTGATTTTGGTTAAAAGTTATAAAAGTGTTTATAAATAAGGGAAAAATTAAGAGTTTCGTGTGAATAGAACAGATAGCCGCCTTATGGGAGGCGGATCATCTTTCTAAAATGTAAACATGCCCCACACTATGCAAAAACAACGGTATTTCTTCATTTTTCCGTAGGATACAAAAGCAAATAAATTAGCAGATCTATTTTATTTTGTATGATCTGCCGTCAGGTTGATCCGTTTGATTTTTGTGATTTCAAAACTGGTATGATCTAAAGTTCGCAAAATAAGAAAAACAACCATACCAGTTTTCACATGAATACAATTCACCTATACGTTTACAACATGAACAAAATTATACACCTGACATGATACAAGATCAACTACTGCTTTTCACAATCAAAAACCATCTCTTTCCAATTTCTCAATAATGGCTTGTGTTGTCCATTTATTACGATTTGATCCAGTTTGTTCAATTGCCTTTTCTACCCTCTTATATATTTCAATAGGGTACTTCACACTATATAATTTCATGTGTTTTGCGTCATATTTTGCCTGATATTCACTTTGCTTTTTCATGGTAGATTTACACCTTTCTAATAAAATTATACTTTTCAAATAAGTATTTTATCACGTATTACATAACAAGTCAAATTATAGTAATATTGCACAAAAATATTATGTAATACCTATTATATTTTGTGTATTATTTTACCATAAAAATCTATGTATTACCTTGACAATGTAGGTATTACATAGTATAATAGGTACATAAGATAAAGAAAGATAAACAACACAAACAATTATTTTCTTTATCACAAACACAAAAAGAGAATACTATAACAAACAAGGAGGTACAATTATGACAGTAACTAATACAATTGATTTAATGTGGGATGCATTATTAGAAATGGGAGTATCCGAGGAGACACTTCAAACAGTAACCGATATAAACGGTTATAATGAAAAGAGTATGACAGACATTTTATATAGTCGTTTTGGTTATAACAATTTTGAACAATTAAACGACTAGACAATACATCAGGAGGTGAAATAATATGAACGCTATTAAAATCTCTAAACAGTATTCAAGAGAATATGTTTGTTGTTTACCTGAAAAAATTGAAAACAAAATCAAAAAAGCACTTATTCAGGCAATAGATCAATTACATATTACGCAAAATGAAAAACAAGAAGCACTAACAAACGCACTCAATGAAAAGGTTACTAACCTAACAGACACGATAAAAATAAAATGGGTATAACTTCATTCAGGCAAGCGGTAAAGCCGTGACATTCAATTGTAACTTGCCTTTACTGGTTAGTAAATAGTTACTAATCACTAACCTATAACAATTATAAGGTAGATAACAACTAAATAAAAAGTTGTTACTACTAGAAAAGTAACCACGGCAAACTAACAGTTGACACCGTGAAGCAATGGGGACGCATGATGTAGTTTATCAGATTTCACAATTGCGAACTAATAAACCCATTAGAAAAAAGTGAACAGATAGATCATGTATCTATGCTAATAAATAAAAAAATGATCGCTCAGGAGTGGCAATGCGATATAAAAATAGTTGTGCCACCATATGGAGCTTGTATATCTCCAAACAAAACAGATTATACACGCATTGAGAAATTAGCGAGAAATTTCTACGTCCGTAACCGATAAGCGGAGGACAAGAAAAAGATCGGAGGGTGTAAACAATAATACATCCTGATAGAGTGCATAAAGGCATTACAAAACAAAAAAGTAGGCAAGGAAAGTCTTAGAACGTGAACGGATAACACAATAAAACCGTAACCAGTAACCATTTTATTATTTATAAGATGCACATATAAAGCACCATGTCAGGCACATTGCAAAAGGTTTTATATATTTTCGGGCAAAAGTGAACGGCTTGTACCCTAGTAGCAAGTAGTAGAAAAGTATAAAAAGATATGCTTTCCCTATCCTGAATACCGCTATAAAAAGAAGTAAATGAGTAAACACACGTTGAAATTTTACCTCTTTTTTATATGTGCATAAATAAGCAATAAAAAATTGCTTAAAGCAAATAACCGTCTATCAGGCACAAAAAAGAAAGGAATGATCTATTATGAAAACAATTTATAAAAATTTTAAAATCAGTAGTACATATGTAGGCAATAAAAAATGGAATGAAAATTATAACAATTATCACAATCATATCATTACAATTTACAACATTGACACAAAAAAGAAAACCGCTTTTGAATTTTGGGGATCAATTATGAAACCTGAAATTACAACAACACAAGAATTATTATTTGCTTTTTATTGTTTTTTATCAGATGGAGAGGGCAGCCGTTACGGATTTGAAGAGTTTTGTTCTGAATTTGGCTATGACACGGACAGCCGAAAAGCATATACAATTTTTAAGGCTTGTGAAAAGTCATTAAAAAAAGCGGAAAGAATTGGAATTAATGAAGATATGGCTTGCGATATTATGAACGATTTACAAGAAAATCATGATTGTTAGTAAAGGAGAAAAAACATGTTTAATTTTAGAATTATAAAAATATCAAAAGATATTGACATTATCGACAAAAGACAAACAACACAAGAGGATCATTTATCACCAACGGAACTATTGGAGTATACAGAACTAGAAAATTCTTTATACTTTTTTGAAAATCAGGAAAAGAAAAAGAGAAAAGAAGAAAATAAAAAAGAAACAAAAATACATAGTATTTTAGCAAGCCTACAAACGGCTTGTGGTATTTTATAAAGGAGGTTTTCTATCATGGAAAAAATTGAAACTTTGGCGAAAATGAAAAAGAAATATAATTTTTATTCAGGCAGAGACGGAAAAGAAAAGATCATTTATAACTTGCAAGAATTAGAAAATTTTTTCACTTCTAATCAATTACCTGACGTTATAGAGGAAGTATATAGAACGTCAGGTAATAGTAATATTGAAAATAGTGCTTTCGGCAGCCTTTATGATTATAAAGACGGAAAAAAATTATATTATGACATTGATTTCCGTTGTATTAATGTTTTTAATAACAAAACTGGCAAGCGGTTATATACATATAAAGAAGTGGTTGGAGTTATCGTAACGGCTTATAACTTGAATATGTACGGACATGTACCACCGCATAGCCATCCTTGCGCAAGTATCACATACGGCACGTTATTAGATGGAAAACTTAAAAATCACATGATAGAGGAGGTAGAAATTTAATTATGAAGGGATATAAAACAGTAGTTAGTATAACAGAAATACCAGAAGCAGAGGCAATGGCATTTTTCGATTGGAATGCTATTGTTAAAGCACCTGTATTCAAGTAATGAAACGATGATTTCAAAGATAGTGATTATTTTATGGAGGTAGAACTAAAAAGAATCCAATAGAAACAAACAATTGTCCTGTATATTGGACACTTGTTTGATATAACATTTATTAAAAAGAAAGAGGTGATAAAATGAAAAATAAATAATGACAATGAAAGTATAAAATGATATAATAACAGTAACTATATTTTGAACAATTGTTGCACTTTATAATTCTTGATACTGTTTAGAGTGAGGCGCATAGAGGTTGTGTAATAAAAATAAAAGAAAGTAGGTAGAAAAATATGGATAAAATTTATGAAGTTGAGTATATGCTCGGTGATGAAGAAAAAAAGCGGTTATGTGATTGCTGATAATGAAAGTATGGCAAGTGATGTTGCGTATTTTCTTTTTTGTGAGGGAGAAGATGAACCATATAAAGAGATTGGAATATACGATAATTCCATGTATGATTTTTTCGTTTTAGCGAGGGAAGATAAATATGGAAATTATCAAAATATGATTTTTAACACAAAAGAAGAGGCGTTATCAAAAATTGGAGTTGATGGATGGGAAAAAGATGATTTAAAAGTTTATTCTGATGGATTAATTATGAGTCTTGAAGAGTATGAAATTTAAAGAAACGTGAATTAAAAAGAAAGGGCGCAGCACAAGCTGTGAAAAGGTGAAATAAAATGGAAAGAATTAATATGTGTAGATTGTTACACGGAAACAATCGTTATAGTTATAAAGAATTTGAAAAATTTGAGCCACTTGATACTATATGTGGTGATGCTTCTGCACCTGATGAGATTAAAATTTGGTCAGAAAAAGACTTTGATTATGATTTAGATGAAATGCAAGAAGCTGCAATGGAAGAATTAGAAGGAAAATTCTGTTCAGCAACTTATTTTGAAAAATTGATTGAAGTTGATGAATGGAGTTTGGAATTTTATACAGCAGATGAAAATGGTGAATTTATTGAAGGCTCTGACTACGAACCTGCACCAATGCGATATAAAGTTAATTATAATACTGGCGCAGGTGATGAAGATGCCTATTCAATTGAGGAAGCTAAAAAATTGGCTGAACTTGGTATTTGCTATACACAAAAGTCAATTGATATCTTCGACAGGGAAAAAGAAGAAATCATTGCAACTCTCCCATGGTCTGGAGTTGAACCAGGAGATGATGATGATCCGTTTGAAGAGATTGGCGGCGGCTTCTACGGTCAATGGGTAGATTTGTAAGAAATTATAGTACAATTATTTATAAAGAAAAATTTGAAGAAACTTGAATACAAAGAAATTTAAGATTGGAGGAATTTATTATGGCAGTAGTATTAACAATTGTATTAACCATCGGTATTAATTATTTATTAGGTCACTGGGATGAAATTAAATTTAATAATAGAACTTCACCAGACGGTTATCATACAGATCATGATGCTGTAAATCGTGATCTTGTTTTAAAAGGAAAAAACGAGACAATGAGAAGATTTAATCGTGGTGAATATGATGTTAAAGATGATAAGTGATCATAGATAAAAAGAGACGATCTAGCGTAGCAGTATATTGAGTATGAGTAAATAATAGTTTCATTTGAAGATTGGAGTGAATAATATGGATAAAATAGACAAGAAAACATACATAGGAATCGTAAAATTTACATTGGAATCAATGGTTGATCTTGCAAAGTCTGATAAGAATTATAATCTTACAGCCGATACAATTCACTATTATGAGACAACTATTAAACCAGAAATGCAAATTAGCCAGGATGAGTTTTTAGAATTGTGTAAGGAAGCTGGAATTAAATAGAATAGAATGAAACCAAGTTTTCTTTTGGAATTGAAAGGAGAATAGTACTATGAAGTCATTATTTGAAAGAGCTAGAAATATTCGTCACGGTTGTCTGGAAAGCAGATTGGTAGCAAGAATGGAAACGGAAGGAAGGGAACTTACAGACGAAGAAACTGCGAATGAGTTAGAATATCTTGCAGAGACAATCCCTTATGCCGGTTTAGGAAAGGAATATGAAAAAGAAATTATGGCTGCCATTAGATATTTGAGAAAATATTATTAATGAAATCTAAGTTTACTATGGGTTTAAGAATGGAGGTAATAGTATGAAGATAACAAGAGAAATGGTAATGGAATTGAATAACGAATTAGCGGTTAAGGGTTGCCCATTCAGATATGAATATGAGGGGGCAACAGAATATTCACGTATTCCACAGATGGAAATTGCATTGCCAAATACGAATTGTGTTAGTAGCTACATTATTAATGTTACAAAAGACTTCCTTGAATGGCTTGACATGTGGTTTAAAACAAAATATGGGATTGAATTAACCTGCAACAATGATGGAAGTATCTTATGGGCTAAAAATTTTTGTGAGTAAAAGGCAAAGAAATTTAACTTTCTTTGATGGTTGGAGGTGATGAGTATGTCTCAAGATTTTATAGAAGGTTACTGTGATGGTCATGGTCAAGCAATCGAAAATGTAAGATATAACTTATTAGAATTTTTAAAAGAGCATAATGAATTGACATTTGACGATGTAAATCGAATTTGTAATCACTGTTCAAAGGTAGATATGGACTATTTGAACCAGTAAAGAATGATTTACTCGGAAGATTGTAAGAGGTGATATAAATGGAGCAATGTGATATTATGTGCTGTAAATGTGGGAAATTTATTCTAACAGAACAGCAAGAAAAGACAGGTAACATAAAATGCGTAAAAGGTAGTTATGACGATGGATTTTACGATGGAAGCGAGGATCAATTCTACTGTAAAGGATGTACAGAAAAATATAACAAGAATTGACGATTTCTTGAGATTTGAAAGGAGGTGCTATATGAGATATGTACGATGTCCGCATTGCTGTAAAAGTGACGGAAATGATGATATAATTCTAAATAGAAAAATTGTATGTGCAGATTATACAGATTGTGAAATCATTACAGAAAAACAATGTGATATTTGTGGAAAGAAATACGAAGTAGTTACTAATTATAAGTTTTCGCATGAAAAAATTAGGTAAATATTAATGCAATTGAAAAATTGCTTTCTTGTTGAAAGCAAATCAAATATAGAAATAAGTATTAGAAGCAGATATACCTGCTTCTTTTTTATTACAGAAAATGAGGTGATAAATATGTGTAAAAGAAATGGACATCCAGAACGAAGTTCAAAATTTATTTGTCTTAGATGTCTAAAAGAGAATCAAGTTGGCAGTGGTATTCCAAGACCAAATACAAAAGAAAAAGATCATGTCAAGGATATAATTTGTTTATGTACACATTTGGAAATGAAAACAAAGAACTTAGAAGTCAGATGGTGTGATGACATGGGTGAACGAATGAAAAAAGCAAAGCAACTCAAACCAAAATATTATGATAAAAACAATGAACTGTTACCTAAATGGCAAACGGAGAATATGTATGTAGAAAGAGAGGTTGGCTAATATGGCACAGACAAGAGATTATGCAACTAAGAAAAAAGGTAAAACAGAAGTGCAGCCATTTTGGAACATGTCAGACATTAAGAATGTTGTTGAGTGGTTTGAGAAGAATGAAGAATGGGACGGATATTTGATTACACTACTTGAATTATTACTTGGTAGACGGATCGGCGACACAGTAATGATGAAATGGTCGGATCTGTATTATGAGAACGGAAATCGTAAAAATGAAATTGATACCATTGAAGAACAGAAAACAGGTAAAATTACCAATATCCCTGTGAGTAATATGGTATGGGAAGCTGTTGATAATTATTTGTCACACGTCAAAATTGATCCAATGGCGCATTATAATGAATATATTTTTCAATATAAACCAAAAACAAACTGGATTAGTAGAGGACATGTTTGGAACTATCAAACATTTACATTGGACTTATGGTGTGAAAGACTAGGAAAAGATTTTTCAGATAAAAGAAAAGAAAAGATTATTTCTGATTACAAAAAGCAAAATAGATACGATACATTAGGAGAATATCTGTATTGGAAAGTCGAATATAATGATGTTGTTAAATGGCAGACAGATGATTATAGAAAGAAATTAAAAATGGCAGTTAAGGATAACGGTATTACACAAGCTGTAAGCTCTCACTCGTTGCGTAAGTCTTTCGGCTATTGGATACACAAAACACATCCATTTGATCCTGATTGTTTATTATCATTACAGAAGTTATTCAATCATGCTGATTTACAAATGACAATGAACTATATTGGATTAACAGAAGAGAAAAATAGACAGTTGATTAACGATCATGGAGATTTTATTCATAATGTTTTAGCTGGTAAGGGTGATGAGATAGTTAAGAATATGCCTGTTATCTCATTAAAGTCTGATGATTTTGGAAAGATTATAAGAATGCTTACAGATGATGTAGACAAATACCAGAAGGCAATTGATATGGCTAATGAAATGAGAATTTTGTAGTATATGTAAGGACGGTACTATTCAGTATCGTCCTTTGTGAATAAAAATAAATCTTCGATTTCACATTCAAGTGCTTTACATAACTTTTCCATTGTGTCAAGACGAATGTTTTTTGTTTCACCGTTACAAATTTTACCTATATTATTTGGCGATATTCCTGTTTTTTTAGCTAACCAATATGCGGTTTTACCCTTATTTTGAAGGATTTGTTTTATGTTTAATTGTATCATATATTGCTCTCCTTTCTATTATATATTTGTATAATAGCAAAAAATATTATATTTTTCAATAATATATCTTGACACATAATACAAAATAGTATATAATACGAAG
>ENA-UOJQ01000595-UOJQ01000595.1-human-gut-metagenome-genome-assembly--contig:-P63-NODE-595-length-38513-cov-8.127074_pt1 | contig 38513 bp, 24 predicted proteins | sample MGYA00242352_ERZ723899 | MGnify/ENA metagenome assembly ERZ723899
TTCATTGTCGCCCGTCATCATGACGATGTGCGCGATCCCCTGCTCATGCAGAGCGCGGACGGCATCCGCCGCCTCGGCCCGGAGCGGGTCGGAGATGCACACGACGGCGGCAAGTTCGCCGGAAATGGCCAGATACAGATGGGAGTAGGCATCGGAAAGACCGTCGAATTTTTCCTCGTCGCCCTCCGGCACCCGGCATCCCTCATCCTCAAACACGAAGTGATAGCTGCCGATGATGACCTTCTTGCCCTCGACGGTGCTCGAGATGCCGTGCGCCACGACATACTCCACGCTGGAGTGATATTCCTCGTGGTTCAGGCCGCGCACGCGCGCCTCCTCTACGACGGCATTGGCCAGCGAGTGCGGATAGTGCTCCTCGAGGCAGGCAGCCAGACGCAGCATATCGTCCTCGCGGCGGCCGCCGAACGTAACGACCTCCGCCACGCGCGGCTGCGCATAGGTCAGCGTGCCCGTCTTATCGAACACGATCGTATCCGCTTTGGCAACGGCTTCGAGGAAGCGCCCGCCCTTGACGGACATGTGCCGGGCGTTGCTCTCGCGCATGGCAGACAGCACGGCGATCGGCATGGCAAGCTTCAGGGCGCAGGAGAAGTCCACCATCAGAACGGCAAGCGTCTTGGTGATATTCCGGGTAAACAGCCACACGAGGGCCGTTCCGCCGAGCGTATAGGGCACGAGCCGGTCCGCCAGACGGGAGGCGCGGTCCTCCGCCGTGGATTTCAGCTTTTCGGACTCCTCGATCATGCGGACGATGCGGTCATAGCGGCCACCGCCCATGGTCTTTTCGACCGTGATGAGGCACTCGCCCTCCTCCACGACCGTTCCGGCATAGGCATAGCTGCCCGGCGTCTTGCGCACGGGGAGCGACTCGCCCGTCATGGACGACTGGTTCACCATGGCCTCGCCGCCGGTCACGCGGCCGTCGAGCGGGATCATGTTGCCGGTACGGACGACGACGCAGTCGCCCGCGTGGATGTCCTTCACGGAGACAAGCAGCTCCTGCCCGTCTGCGTCGCGCACCCACGCGCGGTCGACGTTCAGCGCCATGGCCCCCGCCAGATCGGCGATGGACTTTTTGTGCGTCCAGTCCTCCAGCAGCTCGCCGAGGCCGAGCATGAACATCACGGAGCCTGCCGTATCGAAGTCGCGGCGGACCAGTGAGACCGTCACGGCCGTTGCATCGAGCACGGAGACAGAAAGCTTCCCGTGCAGCAGGGCGGAGAGACCGGCCTTGAGATAGCGCACGGAGCGCACGATGGCGATGCCCGCCCGCACATAGGCAGGCAGGAACAGCTTGCAGGCATAGTGGAGTGCCGTTCTCCAGACGAGTTTGTCCTCAAATTCGCGGTTCAGCGCACGGCCGGTGTGCTCCGGGACGAGCCCGGCCTCCTCAGCCGCCGCGAATGAAAACGAGGAAAGCGCCGCAAGCACAGCGCTGCGCGCCTCGCAATATTCAATGACGGCGTCCTGCGTGCGGTCATAGACCTTGACCGACGCCACGCCGTCCACGGCGCGCATGGAATACTCCAGCAGGTCTGCCTGCCGGAGCGTCATCCGCCCGATGCACAGATGCACACGCAGGCGGCCCTTGGTTTCATGTAAAATTCTGCACTTCATAGGATTCTCCTGCCCGCAGCCGGGAAGGGTTTTCCTCCCCGGCTGCACATGATTCAGGCCTCGGCAGGCTCTGCAGCGGGCTCCTCCGCAGTATCGGCGATCTCCTCGCAGGCAGCGGCGGCACGCTCTTCATTGATGGCCTTCGCATCTGCCAGAATGTCCCCGCAGTTTTCACGGAGCGTCGTAACCGTCGTCATCACGTCTTCCTTCGCACGGAGCACGGCAGCCGTCGCGTGGGTATAGACCTTTTTCGCGTCACGGCTGCTGAGGATCCGGATCCCAGCCGTTCCGAACAGAACGCCGCCTGCAAACAGGCCAAGCTTTGCTGCAATACGCATATTGATTTCCTCCAGTTTTCGTAACTTCAGAAAAAGTAAGGCATGGCTAACATTTGACCGCACTCGCTTTTCCTGTGCCCGTATGATACACCGCAGGGCCATAAATGTCAATGCTTTCCCGCCCCACTTTTCGAGAAAAATCCGCAATTCTTGACAAACGCAGGCCGCCCGTTATAATGAAAGCAGAAAAAGGAGGAGACCGCATGAAACGCTTATTTACCCGCCGGACCGCCGGGACGGATGCAAAAGTTGACCGGCTCGTCATGGAATACGCCCGCCGCAGTGCGGCCTCTCCCCTGCTGCAGCATACGGAGCGGCTCGTGCTTGACAGGCGCGAGGGCATCGCACACCTCAGCTCCGTCGGCAAGCACACCGCCGAGCGCCGCTGCTCGCTCCCGTCCGCGGCGGCCCGCCTGCTCGACACGCTCCCGCAGGGACTGCTATCGCCGCCTCTTGCCTCCGGGACGGACGATGCCGCGGCGCGCTATGCGCTCACGCTGCGCTGGTCGGACGGCGCGTCGCAGCGCATTACCGGCCGCTACGACTGCACGGGCCTTCCGGACGGCTGGGCAGAGCTTGCCGCCGAGGCAGATACCCTGCTGCGCTTCTATACGGAGGGCGAGCTGTTCGACCCGTCGCGCGCAGCCGCCGCGCCGGGGCCGCTGTTTTACTGCGCCGTGGAATTCGAGCCGCACGGCACGCGCTATTCCTACCGCTCCGAGGACCGGACGCTGGAGGCCGGTGAGCTTGTGGTCGTTCCGGCCGGGCCGGATGCGCACGAGCTGCTGGGCAGGATCGTCGCGGTGCAGGCCTGCACGGCCGAGGACGCACCCTACCCGCCCGCGCAGACAAAGCCGGTCCTCCGCCGCGCAACACCGCAGGATATTCTGGAGCTTGGCGAATTCGTGTAAGGATAAAACAGGACCCGATGCGGCTTTCCGGTGCCGCATCGGGTCCTGTTATTACTTACGATTTTTTCACCGGGACGGTCCAGTCCGGCGTCTGACTGAGGATCCTGAGCGTATCCGTGGCGGAAACCTGTGCAACAGACAGAATCTTGCCAGGACTGAGCGGCGTATCCGCCGCTGCCAGCGTTTGCTCGTCGATATACTCCGTCGGCACCTGCTCGCCGTCGACCAGAATGACGCTGTACGGCGTGAAGTTCGTGCCGTGGACGGTCAGGCCGCCGTCGCTGCTGCTCACGCCGGTGAGCGTGATCTCGTCGACGCCGAAGTGCAGCTCCATCGGCTGCACCGCCATCTCCCCGCCCGTCGCATAGTGCTTGCCATATAGCATGTCATACTCCAGCATGCACAGGCCGTTCTGGAAGGTCTCGCTGCCGGTCTCATCGTAGCCGTGGCTCTGATGATAGCGCAGGATCGTGCCGTCGTGGACGCCGAAGCGGTCGAGCACCATGGCGGCCAGCTGATAGGCCTGCACGTCGCGGTCGACCTTTTTGGCGTGGAAATTCGTCCAGATGACATATTCCGTGGACTGCACGGTGCCGCAGCTCAGCTCGTCCTGCGTGATGCCGAAGCTCGGCAGATGATCGCCGTAGAATACGACGACCGTCGGCTCGCTGAACGTGGAGAGCCGGCGCACAAGGCGCGCGACAAAGGCATCCGTCTGCTTGAGCTGGTAGAGGTAATACTCCAGCCCGGCGCGGCGGGATTCGGCCTCCTCCCCCGAGACCCTGATGGTTCGCGCGCCTTCCAGCGGCGCCGTGGGATACTTGCCGTGGGGCTGCACGGAGACCGTGAAAACAAGATCGCGGTCCTCGGTGGAGCGCAGCGCCTTCAGAATTTCCTCCGTCAGAACGAAATCCTTTGCCCAGCCGAGCGGATTCCGCTCGACGTCGTGCATGTATTCCAGCGACGTGAACGTCTCGAAGCCGAAATTGGCATAGACGCGGTCGCGGCTGTAGAATGTGGCGTTATTATTATGGATGGCGTGGGTGGAATAGCCCGCGCTCTGCAGCGCATAGGCCATGGATTCGCAGGTCCGGTTCTTGACGACGGTCTTGTAGGGATACTCCCCGACGCCGAAATGGTCGAGATTCATGCCGGAAAGCACCTCGAACTCGGTGTTCGCCGTGCCCGCGCCGATGGACGGCACATAGAACAGGCCGCTGGAGCACGTCTCCTTCAGCCGCTCAAAATTTGGGACCGGATTTTCGCCGTATGTCAGGTCCTTCAGATAATTCGCGTCAAAGAATGACTCGAGCTGCACAAAAATGAAGTTCGGCGTGCGCACCCGGTCGGCAGGCAGGTCGTCCTGCTCGCTGAGGAGCACGTCGATCGCTTCCTGCGAATAGCCGTCCGGCTCGCTGATGCCCTGCGTCACCGCACTGGCGGAGAAGCAGTAGGCAAAGCCGTTGGAGTCGTAGGCATCCGGCAGATTGGGGAAATGCGAGGCCAGCGTCCCGCTGCGGAGGAAGGCGACCGTAAAGCCCGCGAGGATCGCGCCGCAGAGCAGAACCTGCACGGCAGCGAAATAATAGGACGGGCGCGTCTTCTTCGCGCGCAGCCACAGGAGGACGATCACGCCGATGAGGGCCGCGATGCCCAGCATCAGGAGGATCAGCACCGGCTGGCTCATATAGATCTCGATGATGTCCCGCACGGACGACAGCAGCCAGATATCCGGCGCAGTCAGCGGCGTGGCGCGGAAGCCGAGCAGGATGCAGTTGGCAAGGCCAAGCCCGATCCAAACAGCGGCGAACAGCAGGAAGCAGAAGCTGCGCTTGCGGAACAGCAGCGAGAGAGACAGCGTGAATAAAATAATGAGAGAGTCATAAAAAAACTGCCACGGTCGCGTCACCATATAGTGCAGGCCATCGCCGAGGGACCTGCGCGACAGGCATTCAAGCGCCAAATTGATGACGAACGCAGCAAGGATATAGCCCAAAAAACGGAGAATATTTTCACGGTTCCATTCCTTTCCCACTCGGCGGAGCGAAAAGGGACGCTTCATTTTCATCACCCCAGAAGTCATAATTCTGCGCTAACAGTATAACACTTACCCCGAAAAAAGCAAGGATTTTTCCAGTTCTTTTCCAAAATTCAAAGTTTCGCCACAATTGAAAACAGTTTGTAACGAAAAAGCGGAGCCTATGTGAATTTCCGGTCAAAAAATCGAAAATTTCTTGCAGGGGCTTTACACGGGTGATATAATATAGGATGAAATAACAGCCGAATGCCGCTTTGCGGCCTTCGTTTGGAAAGGAAGCAGAAAATTCATGACTACCATTGACATTTACTCCGGATTCCTCGGCGCGGGCAAGACCACGCTAATTAAAAATATGCTCCTCGAGGCCTATCTGGTTTAAAAGATCGTCCTCATCGAAAACGATTTGGGTGAGATGGGCATTGACGGCGGCTTCATGCAGGACGCCGGCATTCAGGTCAACGAGATGAACTCCGGCTGCATCTGCTGCTCGCTCGTCGGCGACTTCGGCCGCGCGCTGAAGCAGGTCATCTCCGACTATCATCCCGACCGCATTCTCATCGAGCCGTCCGGCGTCGGCAAGCTCAGCGACGTCATCGGCGCCGTAGAGCGTGTTGCGGACGAGAGCGTCACGCTCGGCAGCTTCATCACCGTGGCGGATGCCACGAAGTGCAAGGTCTATCTGAAGAATTTCGGTGAATTCTACACGAACCAGATCGAGACCGCCTCCGCCATCATTCTCAGCCGCACCGGCTCCATCTCCGAGGAGAAGCTGGCTGCCGCCGTGGCCCTGCTGCGCGAGCACAATCAGAACGCCGTCATCATCACGACGCCGTGGGACCAGCTCTCCGGCGCACAGATCCTCGAGGCCATGCAGAAGCAGCACACGCTCACCGAAGAGCTGGCTGACATGATCCGCAGCGCCCAGTCCGAGGAGGACGAGGAGGAAGAGCATCATCACCATCATCATGACGATGACGGCGAGGAGGACGAGCATGAGCATCACTGCTGCCACCATCATGATCATGATGACGAGGATGAGCATCACTGCCATCACCATCATGACCACGATGAAGACGATGATGAGCATGAGCACCATTGCTGCCATCATCACGATCATGACGACCATGACGAGGATGAGGACGAGCACCACTGCTGCCATCATCACCATCATCACGGCCACGACGCCGACGAGGTCTTCCAGAGCTGGGGCGTCGAGACGCCGAAGAAGTTCACCGAGGAAGAGATCCGCAATGCCCTCGCCGCACTGGACAACGGCGAGACCTATGGCATCGTGCTGCGCGCCAAGGGCATCGTTCCGACGGCGGACGGCACCTGGCTGCACTTTGACCATGTGCCCGGCGAGATCGACGTCCGCACCGGCACGGCCGCTGTGACGGGCCGTCTGTGCGTCATCGGCTCGAAGCTGGACGAAAAGGCACTCGCCGCCCTGTTCGGCGTGTAAGGAGGCTGCCATGGCCATTCCCGTCTATGCCTTCACAGGCTTTCTGGACGCCGGAAAAACGAAATTCATTCAGGAGACGCTGGAGGACGAACGCTTCAACGCAGGCGAGCGCACGCTGCTGCTCATCTGCGAGGAGGGCGAGGAGGAATATGACCTCTCCGTCTATCCCTACCAGCATGTCTATCCCGAGGTGATCGATCAGGAGGCCGTTACGACCGAAGAGCTTTCACAGCTGTTCAAAAAGCACCACTGCGAGCGCGTCGTCGTCGAGCTCAACGGCATGCTGCAGGTCGGCCCGTTCTACCAGAAAATGCCGGAGGACTGGCAGATCGCGCAGGAGGTCATGTTTGCCGACGGCACGAGCATCCTCGCCTACAACGCCAACATGCGCTCCCTTGTGGTGGACAAGCTCACGGGCTGTGAGATGGTCGTGTTCAATCGTCTTGCACCGGGCACGGACATCATGCCGCTGCACAAGCTCGCCCGCGCGCTGAACCGCCGCGTCGGCATCCTCTATGAATACACCGACGGAACGACGCAGCCCGACGAGATCGAGGACCCGCTCCCCTTTGACATCAACGCCCCGGTCGTGGAGATCGGCGACGATGATTTTGCGCTCTGGTACCGCGACATCACGGAGGAGCCGAAGAAGTACGACGGCAAGACCGTCCGCTTCAAGGGACAGGTCGCCCGCCTGAAAAAGGACCGCGACGGCTACTTTGCGCCCGGCCGCTTTGTCATGACGTGCTGCGTGGAAGACATCGCCTTCATGGGTCTGCCGTGCAAATACGCCGACGCCGCTTCCCTGCACGCCCGCGAGTGGGTCATGGTCGAGGCGACGGTCTCTGTCCGCTTCCATGCGCTCTACCGCGGCACCGGCCCCATCCTGACGGCCATCCGCGTAACGCCCGCCGAACCCGCGAAGAACGAGGTCGCAACGTTCTGAATCATGCCCTCGTATAGCAAAATCCTGCCGGAGTCAGCCACTCCGACAGGATTTTTTTGGCTCAGTTTTCGTCCGCAGCTGCTCCCATGGTCGCAGCGAAGGCCGCTGCGGCATTCTGAACCGTCTCCGCAACGATGTTCTCCGCCACGTGATGCAGGTCCGCCTGCAGGACGCGTTCCACATAAGGGGCGTATTCCTTTTCCGGCACGCAGTAGATGCGGAAGCAGCACGAAAGGTAGCGACGGATCTTCCGCTCCATCGTGAAATACATATTGCACGGGACAGACATGTAGCTCCGCGTGACACCGGCGGAGGCCAGCTCCAGCTCGAACAGCTCGCTGTCGTCCGCGCGTTTCATCCAGCGGGAGAAGATCTGGCGCAGCCGGGGCGTCATGCTCCGGTTGATGAAATCGGACGTCGACGGCAGCGAATACGCCGTGACATACAGGTCGCGCAGCGGCTCGGAGCACTCCGCGATATGGAGCTGCAGCCCCGTCTCCATGGCGTACAGCAGCAGCGGCGACTGATCCGCCGGGAGCATCTTCTCCGCGCGGGAAAACTGTGAGCGGAACATGATCTGCGTCAGGCGCAGCAGCAGCGCCTCTTTATTCTCAAACGCGGCGAAAAACGATGCCGGAGACATTCCGGCCTTGCGGGCGATCTGTGCCGTCGTCGTGCGCTCGTAGCCCTGCTCGAGGAAGAGCGTCATCCCCGCATAGATCATCTTCTGTTCGCGTGCAATTCCTCTGGCCTGCAGCCCATGACCCGGCATGGCACTCGCTCCTTTCAACTGAATATATGAATCAAAAATAAACTCCGGTCAAATGATATCACATGCTGTCGAATTTTGCAAGCGGGAATTTGTGGATTTTCTTGGTATTCTCCTAGAATTATCAACTTTTCTCATTGTCTGCATAAAGCGATCCCCGGCCTTCCGGTCGGGGATCACAGCATTATACATTTTCCACCGCAGCCGGGTGCCAGAAGCCGACGGCATCACGGACGAGGACACAGCTGCGCGTCAGCTCCGCTTCTCCGGCGGCATCGGGCGTCACGCCCCATGCTGCAGCGCTGTCCTCCGGGACATGGAGCCTGCAGCGGAACGTGAAGCGCAGGCGGTTGCCGCAGAGCGATTCGACGCCGCTGCTCGCACCGTCGCGGGCCTCGTGGGCGCTCAGGCTCTGCACCATGGCTCCGGCGGCGCTCTGGGCGATGGTCTCGTCCTCAGCGGACCCGGTCACGCCGACGGCGTAGAGGCTGCGCGGATAGGCATCCTGCTGCTCCAGCCCCTGCAGGGCTGCAGCGAGGTCCGCACCCTCCGGCTGGTCCAGCCAGACACGGCCGCCAGGTGCATCCATACACAGGGCGGAGACGCCCTTCCAGAGCGTGAGCAGCGTGCCGCCGCCCGCTGGCGAGCTGAGCGTCACATAGCTGTCAAACGAGAATTCCTGCACGCCCGGCGCTTTGCGCTCGACCCACTGCGCAGCATTGGCGGCATCGAGCACCGCAGCGACCGCAGCGGCGTCCAGCATGCCGCTGTGCTCCAGCTCCCCGCTGCGCGACCACTGGCACAGGCACAGGGCCGCGCCGTCGTCTGCCAGAGCGGCCAGCGTCCCGGCATTGGGCAGCTCGACCGGCTCGGGCGGCTGCGTGGGGTCGGTCGGTGCGGCGGTCGGCTCTTCCGTTGCGGGCGGGTCCGTCGGGTCAAGCGGCAGCAGCCCGCCGTGCTCCGCCGGGCCTCGGGAACAGGCGGCAAGCGAAACGGCCAGCATCAGCGCGCACAGCGCGGAGATCAGCTTTTTCATCTCCATCATCCTTTCGTCAAAAATCGTAAAATATGTCAGCAAGTGTATTTGCTCAAAACTGTTCTATCTATTCAGACGCGATTTCCGCGCATCTGTTCCGCAGATTTTGCGTTTCTTTTTCTGGGCAGCACCGCACAATTGCAGCTTCGGCCTTCACCGAATGCTCTCGCTGAATTATGCGGCACTGCCCTTGTTTTAACCGAAAAATTCTATTATAATAAGGGTATGTTTTGGAAACGCATGTACGGAGAGGATGACTGCCGTGTATTTTTCCCGGGAAAAACTGAATGCGCTCGTGCCGCCCGCCGGGCTGGAGGGCGCGGCCGAGCTGCTGAACGGACTGGAGTATGATCGGAGCAGCGTATGCTCCGCCGTCGTGACCGCCCTGCGCCCGCTGCTGGCGCGCCTTGCGCCGGAGCCGGAGGCCGGATGGCTGCCCGCGCTGTATGCGTGGCTGGACAACGGTCTGTTCCCCGATCCCGCCTATCAGGCCCCGTCCGAGGCACCGGTGCTTGCCGCGCTGGCCGAGCTGCTGGACGGCGTGCTCGCCTGCGAGGATGCGCCGTTCGATATGCTGACCGATCTGGCTGCGCACGGCCCGGAGGACGGGAGCCGTGTCGCCGATGAGCTGCCCGCCTTCCACGCCGCACTGCACGCCTCGCATTTTGTGACCATGCTGCGCATCGGCCGGGAGCTTCTGCCGTTTGACGCCGCTTCGCACACCATCGGCGTGCACAACATCGCCACGCTGACCGCCCAGTGCGCGAAGGAAGCCGGGCTTCCTGTCGACGTCCCGCTCGTCAGCGCGGCCGCCCTGTGCCACGATATCGGCAAGTTCGGCTGCCGCGGCGCGGATGCAAAGCGCATCCCCTATCTGCACTATTATTATACCTGGCAGTGGCTGTCCGGCCACGGCATGGAGCACATCGCGCATATCTCCGCGAACCACTCCACCTGGGACCTCGAATTTGAGAATCTGCCCGTGGAGTCCCTGCTGCTCATCTATGCGGACTTCCGCGTGCGCGGCACGCGCGAGGGCGGGCGCGAGACCGTGCGCATTTATTCACTGGCAGAGGCCTATGCGATGATCCTTTCAAAGCTGGCGGACGTTACGCCGGAAAAGGAGCGCCGTTACCGCACGGTCTATACGAAGCTGCGCGATTTTGAAGCCTATCTGCACAGCCGCGGCGTCGCTACGGAGTCCGGTCCTGCGCCGGAGTGCAACGGGCGCGACCCTGCCCTGCTCACGCAGCAGGAGGCGCTGGACGCCCTGCGCGCTTTGACGTTCGACCACGCCATCCGCCTGATGCACACCGTCAGCACGGACGCGTCGTTCGATCAGCTGCTCGAGCAGGCCCGCGGCGAGAAGAACACGCTGCGCATCCGCACCTACCTCGAGCTGTTTCAGGAATACCACACCTATATGTCCGGCGGAAACAAGCGCAAGCTGCTCGCCTTCCTCTACGAGCTGCTGCTGTATCCCGAGGGCGACGTTCGCCGTCTGGCCGGGCAGCTCATGGGCAGCGTGCTGGCCAACAGCGGGCCGAAATACCGCAAGGAGCTGCCCTCCGCCGCGCCGCAGGACGCAGCCGCGCCCGCGATGCTCTCCGTGCTGGAGGAATCGCTCGGCCTGTGGGAGCAGACCGTGGCGCAGTGCCTGCACCCCGACCACAAAATCTCCCCGAAGCACGCCCAGCGCATCTCCAACTCGCTGAAGGCCGTTGCCGAAACGCTACTGGCCGAGACGGAGGACGCGGCGCGGCTGGCACAGCCGCTGCTCTCGCGCCTGCCGGATGCCACGGACGAGGACAGCTTCGTGCTGCTCGACGCCCTATACCACACCCCGCCGCATGCCGTCTCCACGCTCGCCCCGGCGGCGGACCGGCTGCGCGCCCTGCTGTGCGGTCCGGACCAGAGCCGCCGCATTGCGGCCCTGCGCTGCCTGCGGCGCTTCCGTGCCGCCGCGCCGGAGGACCTGCTGCAGGAGGCCGCTGTGCCGCTTGCGGACGACCTTCCCGCCGTGCGCGCCCTGCGCGGCCGCCTGAGCGGTAAAACGCCCGCGCCGCTCTCGGAATCCGAGGCCTCGCTGCTTTACCTCAGCAATCTGAAGACTGCCGTGCCGTGGGTCGTAAAAAATGCCCAGATCGACCTGCTGCAGGCCGATGCGCTGCAGCACACGGGCAACACGTTCCACACGGCGACGCACCTTTCCAATCTGCTGTCCGTCAGCGAGCACCTTCCCGTGCGCGAGCACGCCGGGCGCGCGCTTCTGACCATCAGCACGCGCCTGAGCGTCGACCAGCGCAATGAGATCATCGTCGACCTCATGCGCGAGCTGGAAAACGGGCAGGAGCAGATCGCACGCTTTATCCCCCGTTATCTCGGACGGCTGCTGAGCACCATGCCGGAAAAGGAGATCCGCGAAAGCATCGACTTCCTCGACGGCCTGCTGCGCAGCGGCAGCGCCCGCGCCGCCTCGACGTCGCTCCGGACGCTCGGCAGTCTGATCTCCGCCCTGCCGGAAAACAGCGCCCTGACGGAACACTGCCTTGGCCTGCTGCTGACGGGTGTGTCGCACTATGACGAGTCCGTGCACCGCAGCGCCATGACCGTTCTGTGCCACGATGTCATCGGCAGCGAACGCCTGCCGTTCTCCCTGCGGGCGCACTGCTTTGCCCGCGTGAGCAAAAAGCTCCTGTGCCTGCTGGCCGAGCCTGCACCGGGCAAGCTGACGTTCTTCAACCGGGCTGCCATGCTGAATCACCTGTACCGCTTCCTTGTGCAGGCGGAGGTCGTGCAGGGCGGGCTGCGCTTCCCCGCCCCGCTCCCGGCGGCGTTCTTCCCCGGCACGTTTGACCCGTTTTCCGCCGGGCATAAGCGCATCGTGCAAGAAATCCGGGCGCTCGGCTATGAGGTCTACCTCGCCGTGGACGAATTCTCCTGGAGCAAGCGCACGCTGGCGCGGCTGCTGCGCCGCCGGATCGTCAACATGTCCGTGGCCGATCAGTGGGATACCTATGTGTTCCCGAACGCCATCCCCATCAACATCGCCATGCCGGAGGACATCGCGCAGCTGCGTGCGTGCTTCCCCGGCCGGAGCGTGACGCTCGTGGCGGGCTGTGACGTCGTGTCCGGAGCCTCGGCCTACCGCTCGCTCCGCCCCGGCGGTGTACAGGAGCTGGATCACCTGCTCATCCGCCGCGGAGAGACGGACGAAACGGACATCCGCACCCGTCTGCAGGGCCGCGTGACGTTTCTGGAGCTCCCGCCCCAGCTCGAGGGCATCAGCTCCACGCGCATCCGCGAATCCATCGATCAGGACGTCGATATCTCCATGCTTGTCGACCCGATCGTCCAGTCCTATATCTATGAATACGACCTCTATCTCCGCTCGCCGCAGCACAAGAACGTGCTGCAGGCGCAGGAGCTGGAATTCCGCATCGTGACGGGGACGGAGGACGACCTCCCACCTGCCCTGTTCGAGCGGCTGCGCAGCACGCCGGAGCCGCTGGCCATCCTGCTGCGCAGCCGTAGGCGCCATGCGGCCGTCGGCTGGTGCTGCGGCCATACCGTGCGCCCGGCGAGCCTGTTTGCGGAGCTCGGCTCCGTCGAGGCCGCCTCGGCCGTCCGCCGCCTGACCTCCGGCAAGCTGCTGAAGCTCGACCATGTGGAGGCGGACGACGCGCAGACGCGGCGCATGCTTGTCAATGAGCTGCTCGCCCGCAGTCTGGCGTCCGACCACACGTTTGCGCTGGCCCGCTGCGAGGGCGAATGGCTGGAGGAGCTCGGCTTCTCCCCCGTCGAGGATGCCGAGGGACTGCTGTGCGTCGACATGCGCGCCCCCATTGTCCTCATTCAGGACGTGCTGCTGTGCATCAAAAAGCCGCACCACGATGAGCCGCAGGTGCGCGCCGCCGTGGAGAACGCCCGGCCCCGGCTGCGCCGCGCGCTGTGCGCGCTGTATCCCGGCAGGCTCGTGCTGAGCTTCGACGCGGAACTGCTCAACCAGTCGCTCATGTACCGCGTGCAGAAGCTCGGCGGTGTACTCGGCGCACCGGCCGGGCAGCTCGGCCGGGCCATGTGCGTGCCCTACGGCAAGATTCTCTCCGACGAGATCGTGCCGAACACCGTCACAAAGACGCTGCATGTGGACAAGACATTCGCGCCGGACGGCAGCTCGTTCTCCGTCCCGGCCTACCCCGGCTACGACACCGTGCGCAATCAGGTCCGCACCATCAAGGCCTTCCGCCGCCCGGTCATCCTCGTGGACGATCTGCTGCACAACGGTTACCGCCTCGACAAGCTCAGCCCGGTTTTTGCCGCGGAGGAGCTGGAGATCCGCACCGTCGTCGTCGGCATTCTCTCGGCGCGCGGCCGCGACCTCATGGAGGTGCAGGGGCGGCAGGTCGAGTGCGAATACTTCATCCCGAATCTGCACTACTGGGTCACGGAGAGCCTGCTGTATCCCTTCCTCGGCGGCGACAGCGTCGGTACGCCCGCGCCGGGGCGGATGCTGCCCTCCATCAACCTGATCCTGCCCTATTACTACCCGCGCCACTATGTCGGAACGACGGACGCCGCCATCCGCGACCTCAGCCGCACTGCGCTGGAGAACACGCTCTCCATCCTGCACGCGCTCGAACAGGCGCATCAGGAACAGTTCAGCACGGCGCTGACGCTGCGACGCCTCGGCGAGGCCCTCTACCGCCCGCGTCTGCCGGATCGCGGCCGGTCCCTGCGCTATGACCTGTCGCTTCCCGCCTCCGCCTGTCTGGAGGACGATCTGCTGCGGCTTGACCGCATCCGTATGCGAGGAGGAATGATCCATGGAGCTTAAACAATGGCACGGCTTCTGCCTGTGCCCGCTGGGCGGAGCCTGTCCGCCGGATGCCGTGCCCGCAGACGCGCCGTTTTCCCCGCTGGTGTTTCTTGTCCGGCGCGATCCGCTGCGCTCCCGCGGCCTGTTTGCCGTTACCGTGCTGGACGAGGTCTTCGAGGCCGAGACGGCCGGTGTGCTGCTGCCGCCGGTGCAGAGGCCAACGCCTGCCGAGCCGCTGCGCGAATTTGTGGCGGCTAACGGCGCCTGCGTGCTGAACACGGCGTTTTCCGCCGCATTCTCCGTTCTGGAGCGCTGGCACCGGAAGCGCACACAGCCGCTGCGCGTCACGCTCGTCGGGCTCGGTGACGTCGGCGGCACGCTGCTGCTGGCGCTGAAGCTGCTCGGCCGGGAGCTGGGCGAGCTGCGCATCTATGACCCGAACGCCGCGCAGTGCCGGCGCTACGAGCTGGAGCTGAATCAGGTTCTTCCGCTGGACCACCCGCTGCCGCCCGTCACCGTCTGCACGGAGGACACGCTGTTCGACTGCGACCTGCTGCTGTTCACGGCCTCGCGCGGCGTGCCGCCCGTCGGCTCCGGCGTGGCGGACGTGCGGCTGGCGCAATACGAAAAAAACCGCGCCATGCTGCGCAGCTATGCAGCCATGGCGCGCAAAACGCACTTCACCGGCCTGTTCTGCCAGATCTCCGACCCCGTCGATCCGCTGGCCTGCGCCGTTTTCCGCGAAAGCAACCGCAACGCCGCCGGGGAATTTGACGGCGGCGGCCTGCTGCCGGAGCAGGTGCAGGGCTTCGGCCTCGGCGTGATGGAGGCGCGCGCCCGCTGGTGCGCGCAGGAGGACGGCATCGACTTTTCGAACGGCCGTGTCTACGGCCCGCACGGCGGCGGCCTTGTCGCGGCAAACGATCCCGCAGCATACAACGAAGCGATCTCCGTCCGGCTGACAGAGCGGGCCGTGCATGCCAATCTCGAGGTGCGGGCGCTCGGCTTCAAACCGTATCTCGCCCCCGCCCTCTCCTCTGCCGCCGTGAGCATTCTGTCTCTTGTGCGTGGGCAGCCGTATGATGCCGCTCTGCCGCTCGGCGGCGTGTGGCTCGGCGCACAGCGGCGCATGACGCCGCTCGGACCGCTGCAGCGCCGTGAGCCGCTCCACCCCGCGCTGCTTGCCCGCATCGAGGCCGCGCGGCTGGAGCTGGAGGCCTTCTGCCATGATGCCTGAGCCGCTGACTCTCGTCTGTCCGTCGGCCGGGCCGCGCCTGAGAGACGTGATCGAGACGGCGCTGTGCGACCTTCCGGTCCGCAATGCACAGGGTGACCTGCGCGGCGCGCGTATTCTGTTTGCGCTCGATGCAGGCTCAGCAGGAATGGATGAGCCGACACTTCGTCTGCTCCGGCGGCTGCGGAGCGAGCCGGGCTGTCTGGAGGGCTCCGTCTGCGGCTTCGTTGTCGACGGAGAGACGGAGCTCTACACCAAGGCGCTGGCGCAGGATATGGCCCTTGCTGCGAATCTTGCCGGGGCGGCCCTGCCCGGCAAGCCGCTCGTGGAGGGCACAGGCTCCCTCTATAACCAGCACATTCTCGCCGCGCGGCGCGGCATGAGCTGGGAGGAGACGTACCGTGCACGCACGAGGGAGCTGGGAGAACGCCTGCTCGTCTTTTCCCCGAAGCGCGTCGGGCGGCCGAAGCTGCTCGTGCTGCATGCCTCCGAAAGCGGCCGCTCGAGCACGCTCTGGATGGGCCGCGAGCTGAGCCGCCGCCTGAGCGGCTGCTGCAGCATTGCGGAAATTTCGCTGCGCAACGGCACGATCCACGACTGCCGCGGCTGCTCCTACAGCGCGTGCCTGCATTTTGCGCGCAGCGGCAGCTGCTTTTACGGCGGAGCCATCTCCGAGACCGTCCTGCCCGCAATCCGCGAGTGCGACGCCATGCTGTTCCTCTGTCCGAACTACAACGATGCCGCCGGCGCAAATTTCACGGCCCTGTTCAACCGCCTGACGAGCCTGCTGCTGCAGTGCGACCTGTCGGAAAAGCAGCTCTACAGCGTCATCGTCTCCGGCTACTCCGGCGGCGATCTCGTCGCGCGCCAGCTGCTCGGTGCGATGTGCCTGAACAAGACCGTCTCGCTGCCGCCGCGCTTCTGCCTGCTGGAAACGGCGAACGACCTGCCAACGGCGCAGGCTCTGCCGGGCATCGCCGGGCGGCTGGACGCCTTTGCCGCTGCCATGCAGCGCTCCCTGTGTCAGCCCGCCGGGAACAACTCGGAAATTTCACCGAACGAATAGCCCATCTCCTCCCAGCGCGTGAGCAGACTGTCGAGGATGGCCGCATTTGTCTGCGAGGTGCTGTGCAGCAGCACAACGGCTCCGTTGTGGATGCGCGGGATGAGCTTGGCATAGGCCTGCTCCGACGTTGGCTGATCGTCCTGCAGCCAGTCCACATAGGCAAGGCTCCAGAACACGGTGTGATAGCCGAGCTGCTGCGCCATTTCGAGATTTTTCTCGGAATAGATGCCCTGCGGCGGGCGGTAGAATTTTGCAAGCTCCTGCCCGGTCGTGTCACGGTAGAGCATCTCGAGGGACTCGAGCTCCTGCCGGAACTGCTCCATCTCCCCGATCTTCGACATGTCCCAGTGGTGGTAGGTGTGATTGCCGACCGTATGCCCCTCCTGCGCCATGCGCCGGACGAGGTCTGGATTTCGCTCGATGTAGTTGCCGACCAGGAAGAATGCCGCCGGAGCGTGGTGCTTCTGCAGCGCATCGAGGATCTGCGCCGTGCAGCCGTTCTCATAGCCCGCGTCGAACGTGAGATAGATGCGCTTCTGCGCCGTATCGCCAAGGAAGGCCGCATCATACTGCCGCAGCCGGTCCGCCGTGGTGTTTCCCACGGGCGGCTGGCCCTCCTGCTGGAAGCTCAGGCCCCACGAGCCTGCCGGGAGCGCCGCTGCCTGCTTGGCCGCGCCCGCGCCCGCAAGGGCCAGAATGATGCCCAGCACGAGCAGGACGGGCAGATTCCGCCGGTAAAAGTTTCGCATGTCCATCACCTCGCCTCAGCTTATGCCGCCGCTGCCGGGAAATATGCAGGGCGCGAATTTCCCGGCTGTCAAGTTTTTTCTCTTGACAAGCGCACATCCGTCTGCTATAATACCCAAGGTCAAGGGGGGCAGTATCATGAAACAGGAAGCCTTTACCATGTCCCTGCTCTTCGACACCTACGGCGCGCTGCTGACCGAAAAGCAGCAAACCTATTTTGACCTCTATTACAATCAGGATCTCTCGCTGGCAGAGATCGCCGAGCAGGAGGGCATTTCCCGTCAGGGCGTTCACGACGCCATCTCCCGCAGCGAGGCGCTGCTCGCTTCGTTCGAGCGCGTGACCGGCTGCGTCGCCCGGGAGCAAAAGCTCCGCCATGCCCTCGCCGCGATCACCGCCGAGGCCCAGCCCCTGCTGCAGGCCGGGGATCCCGCCACCCGGCAGGGCGCCCAGCGCATCCTTGCCGCCGTTGATTCCCTGAAGGAGTAGCCATGGCATTTGAAGGTCTGACCGCAAAACTGAACGCCGCGTTCAAAAAGCTGCGCGGCAAGGGCCGCCTGTCCGAATCCGATATCAAGGAAGCCATGCGCGAGATCCGTCTTGCGCTTCTGGAGGCGGACGTCAGCTATAAGGTCGTCAAGGACTTCGTCAAGTCCGTTTCGGAGCGCTGCTCCGGGCAGGACGTGATGGAGAGCCTGACCCCTGCACAGACGATCGTCAAGATCGTCAACGAAGAGCTCATCCGTCTGATGGGCAGCGAAAATCAGCGTATTTCCATCTCCCCCAAGCCGCCGACGGTCGTTATGCTCGTCGGTCTGCAGGGCGCAGGCAAGACCACGAACGGCGCAAAGCTCGCCGGTCTGTTCAAAAAGCAGGGCAAGCGCCCGCTGCTCGTCGCCTGCGATATTTACCGCCCCGCCGCCATCAAGCAGCTGGAGGTCGTCGGCGGTCAGCTCGGCATCCCGGTGTTCCAGATGGGGCAGGAAAACCCCGTGAAGATCGCCAAGGCCGCCATCCGCCATGCGCAGCAGCACGGCAACGACATGGTCTTCCTCGACACGGCCGGCCGCCTGCATGTGGACGAGGCCCTGATGAACGAGCTGAAGTCCATCAAGGCTGAGGTCCAGCCGAATGAAATTCTGCTCGTCGTGGACGCCATGACCGGTCAGGACGCCGTGAACGCCGCCCAGTCGTTCAACGAATGGCTGGACATCGACGGCGTGATGCTCACGAAGCTCGACGGCGATGCCCGCGGCGGCGCTGCGCTGTCCGTCAAGGCCGTCACCGGCAAGCCCATCAAGTTCATCGGCACCGGCGAAAAGCTCGATATGATCGAGCCGTTCCACCCCGAGCGTATGGCTTCTCGTATTCTCGGCATGGGCGACGTGCTCACGCTGATTGAGAAGGCCGAGCAGGCCCTCGACCAGAAGAAGGCCGCCGAGCTCGAACAGAAGATGCGGGCCAACAAGTTCACGCTCGCCGATTTCTACGATCAGCTCCTGCAGATCCGCAAGATGGGTCCCATGCAGGACCTGCTCGGCATGATTCCCGGCATGGGCAGCATGAAGAATGTGCAGGTCGACGAATCGGCCCTCGGCCGCGTCGAAGCCATCATTCTCTCCATGACGCCCTATGAGCGTGAGAATCCCGCGTGCCTGAATTCCTCGCGCAAGCGCCGCATCGCGCTTGGCTGCGGTCAGAAGGTCGAGGACATCAACCGTCTGCTCAAGCAGTTTGACCAGATGCAGCAGCTTATGAAGCAGATGAACGGCAAGGGCAAAAAGCGCAAGCTGCCCGGCAAAATGGGAGGCTTCCCCGGCTTCCCCGGTATGTGATCATTGGACCGCAACCAGGTCTGACGATATATTTTGAATTCTATTTGGAGGTGAAACCCCATGGTTAAAATCAGACTGAGAAGAATGGGTGCGAAGAAGGCTCCTTACTACCGCATCATCGTTGCCGATTCCCGCAGCCCGCGCGACGGCCGCTGCATCGAAGAGATCGGCACCTATGATCCCCTGACCGAGCCGGCCACCATCGCTGTCGACGCCGAGAAGGCCCAGCAGTGGATCAAGAACGGCGCTCAGCCGACCGACACCGTGAAGGCGCTTTTGAAAAAGGCTAACGTCCTTTGATCGAGAGGGACTGCACGATGAAGGAACTCTTGCTCTATGTGGCAAAGCAGCTTGTTGACGATCCCGAGGCCGTGACGGTCACGGAGCGCGAGGACGGCGAGAGCACCGTTCTGGAGCTTCACGTTGCGCCTGAGGATATGGGCAAGGTCATCGGCCGCCAGGGACGCATCGCAAAAGAGATCCGGACCATCATCAAGGCCGTCTCCCAGCGTGACGGCAAGCGCGTCACCGTTGACATTGTGGACTGATGCAAATTCGCTCGCTGCATCCCTGCAGCGGGCATTTTGCATTTCTCCCCTTTTTTGGCCCCGCCGGCCCGCGTGCATGCCGCTGTCGTGCATGCGGACCTGTCATGGAGGAACCGCTGTTATGAAATCTGAACCGTCCCGCGCCCGGGCGCTGCGCAGGCAGCTGACCGCGACGTTCTATCGAAAGAATAAAGCCACATTCTTTGTCACGGCGGGAGCGATGCTCCTGCTCGGCGGCGCGCTGCTGGCCGTCGCCTGGATCCTGCAGCAGATCATCGACATTGCCTCCGGCGACAGCGTTGCCCCGCTCGTTCGCATGTGCTGGCTGTGCCTCGGTGTTCTGGTGAGCGTGACGACGATCTATGTGGTGCAATGCTATACCTACCCCGCCTTTCTGCGGCGCGCCATGAAGCAGTATAAAGAATACGCCTTCACGGAGCTGACGAAGAAAAGCATCAGCACGTTCTCGGACGAGAATACGAGCCGCTATATCTCCGCCCTGACGAATGATGCCGTCTGCATCGAGACAAATTACCTTGCGAAGATCTTTACACTTCTGACAAAGAGCGTCTCCTTTGTGGGCGGCCTGGTCATGATGCTGCTCTACAGTCCCCTGCTCACCGGCTTTGCCCTGCTGCTGTCGCTCGTGCCGCTGGCCGTTTCCGTCCTGTGCGGCAACAGGCTGGCGCGGATGGAGACGGAGGTCTCGCGGCAGAACGAGTCGTTCGTCGCCATGACGAAGGACCTTCTGTCCGGCTTCTCCGTTGTCAAGAGCTTCAAGGCAGAGGCCGAGGTCGTTGCCCGCTTCTGCCGCCGTAACGAGGAACTGGAGGAAACGAAGGGCCGTCGCCGCCGCATGGAGGAGGTCATCACCATGCTCGGTACCGGCGCCGGGATCGTGGCTCAGCTCGGCGTATTCCTGTTCGGCGCGTATCTTGCCGTGACGAAGCAGGGCGTTACGCCCGGCGTTGTCATCGTATTCCTGCCGCTCATGAGCTTCGTGGTCGATCCCATCGGCTCCGTGCCGCCCATCCTGGCCAACCGCCGTGCCGCCGTTGCCCTCATCGACAAGCTGGCCGACGCCGTGGGAAAAAACGTCCGCGAGAGCGGCGAACAGATGGACCCGGTCCTGCGCGACGGCATCACCATCGACCATCTGACCTACGGCTATCACGAGAGTGCGCCCGTCCTGAATGACGTTTCCGTCCGCTTTGAGGCCGGAAAAAGCTATGCCATCGTCGGCACATCCGGCAGCGGCAAGTCCACGCTCGTGAACCTGCTCATGGGCAGCAGCAACGACTATCAGGGCAGCATCCGCTTCGATCAGCGCGAACTGCGCAGCATTGCAACGGAATCGCTCTACGGCCTTGTTTCCGTCGTGCAGCAGAACGTGTTTATCTTCGACGATACCATCCGCAACAACATCACGATGTTCCGCCACTTTGATGAGAAGCTCGTGCAGCAGGCCACGGAGAAGGCCGGTCTGACTCCCCTTTTGGCCGAGCGCGGCGAGGACTATATCTGCGGTGAGGGCGGCTCCGGCCTCTCCGGCGGCGAGCGGCAGCGCATCTCCATCGCGCGCTGCCTGCTGCGGCAGACGCCCGTCCTGCTCATCGACGAGGCCACGGCAGCGCTGGACGCCGCCACGGCCTATTCCGTCAGTGCCGCCATTCTGGCCATTGAGGGTCTGACGCGCATCGTCGTTACACACCGGCTCGAGGAGCCGCTGCTGCGGAAATATGATGAAATTCTCGTTCTGAAAAACGGCGAGATCTGCGAACGCGGCAGCTTTGACGCCCTGATGGCACGCCGTGAGCAGTTCTATTCCCTGTTCAACGTGGCAAACGGCTGACCCTGACCGAAAACACGGAGCCCCCGCTCTGAAAGCGGAGGCTCCGATTTTTTGCGCCAATTTTGTTCAGAAGCCAAGCTCCTCGCCGACGAGGATGACATGGATGCGCCCGGCGGGGCGGCAGTTTCGCGTGATGAGGATCTGATTGCAGATGCACTCCTCGCCGTGGCAGTCGGCGCAGCAGCCGGTCTGCGCGCACGGCGTCTTGCCGAGAAAGCGCTGCTCATTCTTCGGTGCGGCGATCGTTCGGGCACGGTGCACGGCCTCGTCGAGCGTATCGACGACCTTGTTCATCCCGGCGATCACGATGATCTCGCGCGGACCGAACACGATGGCAGCAACGCGGTTTCCCTTGCCGTCGATATTCACCAGTTCTCCCGTAAGGCTGACGGCATTCGCGCCCGTCAGGAAGAAATCGGCAGAGAGGCAGTCGTGGGCCGCCTGCTCCCGCTCGGCATCCGTCTGCATGCTCTCGCGGTCGATGACGCGCCACGGGCCGTCCCGCAGGGCCTGTTGCAGGCCGATCTGGTCAGCAGAGCGCGCGCCGCCCCAGCCAACCAGAGAGCCCTGGGGGATCAGCCGCAGCGCAGCAGCAAGCGCAGAGGTCCGGTTCGGGCAGTAGCATGCATCAAAATGCCGGGCGCGAAGATTCTTCAGCAGGAGCTGCGCGCGCTTTTCATAAAACAGCGAAACAGGTTCCATCGGTATCCCTCCGTTTTTCTTTCATTTTATCGCGCCGGAGGCGAAAATGCAAGGGAGCAAATTGGGACAACCGGGCAGCAACATATCAAATAGCCTCGCAGAGTTCGCAGCCCGCAGGCGGCGAATAAAATGGGATCATTTTCTCCGGCGGTGTGCACGTCGGAGAAAATACAGCTCAGTCCGTCAGTGTGCGAAGCGCCCGTCAAAGGCGGGCGATTCGTGCGCGCCCTGTCCCGAGGGACAGGGCGGCAACGCTTGATTTTCGCTTATTTGTCAGCGGGAACGATGGTCAGGCCGTTGAGGTCCAGACCGCCGCCAACGGTGTCGATCAGCGTGATCGCGCCGGTCTCATCGAAGGAGTAGAGGCGATGCGCCGAGTCGGTCACATAGAACAGGCCGGTCGTCGGATCGTAGTCCATTTCGTTGAGGCGGTTTTCGACCATGAGGTCGACCTCCGCAAGCTTCGTGAATGTGGTGAGATCCACATCCGCGCGGATGAGCTCGGTATTGCCATAGCCTCTGGCGAGGACATAGACATTGCCGTCCTTGCAGGCAACGGTACGCGGAGACGGGATGTTCGTCATGCCAGACATATCGCGGTAGGCCGTCCAATAGTTCAGCTGCGTGGGATCCATACGGGACGGATTGAACTGGAACAGGTAGAAGCCCGCGACAACATACAGCACCTTATTTACCGGGTCATACGCGAGATCGTTGGCATCGGTGAAGGTGTAGACCTGACCCTTCAGCGTGGTCTGCTTCGACGTGAGGTCGTAGTAGTAGATGTAGGGCAGGCCGCCTTCGTTGACGACATAGTACAGGCCGCCTTCGTAGTCATAGGCAAGACCCGTGATGTTCGTGCCGCCGCTGAAGGTCGCGACCTCAGTCGCCGTGGAGTCCGGCAGCTCGGGGTTGAAGCTGTAGAGGGCGTCGCGCTTGGCGGAGACCGTGTAAGCCGTGGAGACAGGCTTGCCGGTCATGTCGACCACAGTCAGCGTGCAGGTGGCAGTAACGCCGGTCTCTACGCTCGTGGCGGTGATGACGACGTTGCCTGCGGCAACGGACGTGACCAGACCGTTTGCATCGACCTTCGCGACGTTCTCATCGGAGGAGCTCCAGGTGATGGCCTGGTTCGCCGCGTTGGACGGGCGGACCTTGCCGGTAAGCTGGAAGGACTCGCCAAGGGCCAGACGGCCGACGGTCTTATTCAGCAGGATGCCGTTGACCTTGCCGACAGGCGTCTGCTCTGCGGTGGGGATGGAGCACAGGAGGCCGAGATAGGCATCGCCCTGCTTCGTCGTGCGGCCGGGAGCGGTCTGGACGGAGATCTTGCCGAGGTTCACGAGCTCAGGCGTGCCCTCACCCAGCATGAACATGTACATGCCGTTGCTCATGGCCAGCTGCTTCGTGTGATACGTTGCATGCAGGTACAGACGATCCGTGCCAAAGTCATAGGTCATCTGTGCGTTGTAGGACATGCTGCCGTAGTAGGTGCTGCCGGTGCCAACCTGAGCGCCCGGGATATCCATGACGAAGGTGCAGGCAGCTGTCTTCGGATCGACGGTGTAGAGCTTCGCCTCCACGCCGATGGCAGTGCTTCCGGCTGCGTAGAGGACGCCTCTCTTGTCGATTGCAAGAGCCGTGACCTTCTCGGAGGTCGCCGCGATCTCGGTGACGGCGCCGTTATCGAGGTTGATCGTCACAAGCTTGCCGCTGAGCGTCAGGCCGTACATGGTGCCGGTCGTGTAGTCCATGGCCATGCCGGTAACCTGATCGGTCTCCACGTCGAGGTTGACGCTGCCGAGGTTCGTGTAGGACGAAATGTCCGAAGCATTGAAGCGGTAGAAGTCGCCCTTGGAGTTGTAGGCGTAGACACAGCCGTCGTAGTAAGCGCCGGTGCGCAGGGAGTAAACACCGATGGCAGAGGTCGTCACCGGGCAGGTGCTCAGGTTGTTGTCCGGAACCTGCAGCCAGAAGTCATAGTAGCCGCTGCCGCCGTTCTGGTCGTCGTTCAGGAACGAGAGGAACGTGCCTGCGGAGGCGTAGACCGTGACGTCGATGCTGTCCGTGAACGGGCCGCCCTCGACCTCGGGGTTCTTATTCGTGATGGAGACCGTGACGGTCGCCGTGCCGACGCCGTGGAACGTGGCAACACCAAAGCGGTCAACGGTGACCACATCGGGGTTGCTGCTGGTCCAGGTGCGGGTACGGACAGTCGGGCGGACCGGGGTCGTGACGGTATCGAGCTGCAGCGTGCCGCCGACAAGGCCGGTGACACTGTCGCCGTTCGTAATCTCGATGCCCTCAACGGGGATGTGCTTCGTCTCCGGCTCATTCTCCGGAATGGTGAACATTGCAGTGGACTCAACACCAGACTTCGTGGAGACGTTGCCGATCTTCACGATCGTCGCTTCGAGCTTGTCGGGATCCCATTCCTGCGGGTCGATGCGGACGAGGCACAGCGGAGAAGAACCGGCATTCATACAGGGGTTCCAGTAGATGTTTCCAGTGTTGTAGTCATACATCATAGAAGCATAGTACCAGGTATCCTGACCGAGGGAGCCGAGCTTCGTCGTGCTCAGGGTGTCGGCATCGACCATGTAGAGGTTGCCGGACATATCCGAGACGATGATGTAGCCCTCTGCAGTGACGGTCATGGCGGGGGTGATCGCCGGGCCGCCGATCTCGCCGGAGTAGGTGCCGAGCAGGTCGATCGCGCCGGTGTCGAGGTCGACAATGGCGAGGCCGCCGTTCGTAAGATCGACCGCGTACATACGACCGGTGTTGTAATCGAAGCCCATGTTGCCGAGCTCGACGCCTGCGGTGAAGCCGATGAACTCGATATCGCCGAACGTGGTCTTATCCGGGGTCTCTCCCTTGTTGACCTTGAAGCGGTAGAGGGACGTGCCGACGCCGAACGTGCTGTCATCCATAGCGCGGGCTTCCTTCACGACTGCGTAGACATAGCCGTTGTAGTAGGCAGCACCCTGCCACATGGCATCGCTCGTGCTCTCCTCGCCGTCGATGCCGACAACCGTGAGCTTCTGCTTTGCGATCTGTGTGAGCTGCGTGGGCGTTTTGTCGGAGAACGTAACCCAGGTAAAGCCATTGGCGGCGTTCTTGAAGTCCGCCACAACATAGGTGTAGATGGCATCTGCGGAGCCAACGACGCGGACCGTAGCGGTCGCGGTGTAATCGACCCACTGCGGGACGGTGGAGCTGGTTTCTTCATCCCAGTGCCAGGGATCCCAGACCTTGCCAGTCGCGGTGATCTTGGTCTCGCCCGCGCCGACGGCAGTGACGAAGCCCTGCTGTGTGACGGTGGCGACGGTCTCGTCCGCGGAGGCCCAGGTCAGTTCGCTTGCCTTTGCGTTCCACGGATTCCACTCGACCTCAAGGCGCTTGCGCTGGCCCTGCGTCATGGTAAGCTGATACGGGGAGAGCTGGAAGCGCTCTTGCGGATTCACGCCGATGGTGAACAGATCGGACGTCTTGTCGGTCGGAACGAACAGGGACGTCTGGCCGCCGGGGCCGTAGGTGCCGACCTCTGTGCACTTGCCGGTGGCAAGGTCGACCTTGTAGGTCATGCAGACATTGATGTAGGTGTTGCCTGCAGCCGTCTGGCTGTGTGCATACCAGTACATCGTGTCGGTGTTGTGATCATAGCCCATGGACTGGATGACATTGCAGCCGGAGTAGTTGGCGTAGTTTACGAAATCGGTCGTGCCGATGTAGGTGCACACGCCGTCGCGCTCGAGGCTGTAGAGCTTACCGGCGGTAGAAATGCCGTAAAGCTGGCCTTCCGTCGTGCAGCCAAGGGTCAGGATCTCACCGTCGGAGCCGGTGATGTCGGCGATCTTCTCAAGGGAGATGGTGCCGTTGGAGTAGAAGCTGATCTGGAAGAGAGCGTTGCTTCCGTCATCCTTGCCGTCGCCGTCGCGGTCGCCTTCATAGTTCCAGCCGACAGCGTAGAGGTGGTTGCTGACCGTATCCCAATCGCTCTTGCCCTTGTCAGAATAGTCGAGTGCCATGTCGTACAGGACCTTGAAGCCGCTGTCGCCGACCTTGCTGGACTGCGTGACGAGGGTCTGAGAACCCCAGTAGGTGTTGTACGGGGTAACAAGCACGACCGCGCCGTCCGTTGCGCGCTGGGCCACGAGGTAGCCGTTGACGTACTCTGCAGAATAATAGCGGTTCGAGCTGTCGAACGTCTCGTTGCGGTAGTCGCTCATGTCTGCCTTGTTGGCGCTGAACCAGCCGCCTTCAACGGCAGCGCGGTCAAACGTCTCGCAGCCATACAGGCGGTCAGAGCTCAGCTTCTGCATGGCAGGCTTCTGATCGGCCATTGCGCCGAGGTCAAGGGAGACATCGATTTCCGTCTCATTGCAGGCGTAATCCGCCACAACGATGGTGAAGTCGGGGCCGAAGCCGGTGATGTCATAGTCCTGGGTAAAGGTCTTGCCCGGCTCATTCTTGACTTCGTACTTGCCCATAATGATGCCGTCGTTGTTGACGAAGATCAGGGCCGCGATGTGCTGGTTGTCGTTGAGCTTCAGCGGAAGAAGAACCTTGCCGTTCTCGATCTTGAGATCCTGCTGGAGGGTCGCCTCGTTCTCCACAACGGGAGCCTTGTCGTCCAGCGTGACATCAAAGGAGAAGGAATCGTCCATCACGTCGTCGCCGTCATCAAGCCATGCACTGGCAGTGTAGGTGACGGTCGTGCCGTCGGGCAGCTTGTTGTCGTTCTTGTCAAGGCCGGTCCAGACCTCGTCTTCCTCTGCCAGAACATACAGCGGGATGATCTGGCCGTAGCCGGAGTTGTAGTAGGACTTTGCCATATACTCGCCGGTCAGGTCGAAGTAGACCTCGTTCGTGACCTTATCCTTAACCTGGAAGTTGATCTTCTTCAGGTTGCGGAGCAGGCCGACGTCGATCTCGGCAAGCGGGTTGGCATAGGAGAAGGCATTGTACTCGTCGCCGGAAGCGCCGGTACGGATGTACGGGTTCGTGCCGATGGCGGCATTGTTCGTGAAAATGCTGAGCGGATACAGGCTGGCTTCGTCTTCGTCAGCAGAGTCGAACGCAGGAGCCTGAGACCAGTCGCCGTAGAAGCCGAGGAACGGCATCTCGAGGTCGGTCGTGTCATCCGTGGCAGACTTCACATAAAGGAAGCCTTCGACATACATGCCGTTCTCGAAGGATGCGTCGAGATAGGCCTTGTCTTCCGCGGTCAGCGTGATGGTGGCAGTCAGGGTGACGGACTCGCCAGCCGGAACAGTGACGCTCTCGAGCGCTTCCGTGCCGGAAATGACGGCATTCTCCGTCAGATCGGTGCCGACTTCAAGCTCTGCGCAGTAGGCCGTGATGACATCGACATCGTCCTTGTTGACGGTGCCGTCGCCATTGACGTCCAGATAGGCATAGTGCACATTGTCCTCAGCGATGGGAGCATCGTCGGTGACGTGCAGCAGCAGGACGCGGGCGTCGGCCGTCGTGATCTCGCCGTCGTCATTGAAGTCATACTTCATAATGTTCGACTCGGTCGCACCGGCCACGGTCAGGGAAGCGCCCAGCGCATAGGGAGCGTGGCCGATGAACGTGCCGTTGGTGTAGGTCACGACAGTTTCGGTGAGAATGGAGGCATTGAACGTATAGGTCAGATCCTTCTCACCGGACATGTTGTTGATAGTGAACGGGAACGTGTAGACACCGTTTTTGGCGTCGTCGTCGCCCAGCTCCGCCTTGGCGCGGTTCTCATAAGCCTGCGCGTTGGACAGATAGGCAAGGGAGCTTGTTGCCTTGACAAGGTTGGCAAGACCGGCGCCCTGGCCTCTCGGGGAGACCTCGAGGCCGTTGGAATCGAGGATGGGATCCGCCGTGCTCATCAGGAGGTTCGCAGCGACCTGACGGAGCTCTGCTTCCTGATACTGCGGATAGTTCTGGCGCAGATACTGCATGAGAACAGCCATCGCACCGGCGATCTGCGGGGTCGCCATGGACGTACCGCTCATAAGGCCGTAGTTGGAGCCTGCAATGCTCGGATCACGGGTGGAGTAGATGTTGCCGCCGACACCGGCGATCTCCGGCTTCAGCTTCAGGTCCGGGGTGACGCCCCAGGAGGAGAAGTCGCTGAGGGTGCGGTCGCGCTTGACCTGCACGAGGTCGCCGTTGCAGCATGTCAGGGTCTTGACGCCCTCGGCGAACTGCGCCTTCATGTACTCGCCGTCTGCCTTGGAGACAAAGACTGCGGGGATGTTATCGCCGCCGTCATTGATCTGCATGTTGAGCATGCCGGAGGCATTGTTGTAGACCACGATGCCGATCGCACCTGCAGCCTGTGCAGCGGCCTGCTTGTCAGGGAAGGAGCTGGAGCCGCGGGAAACCAGGGCGATCTTACCGTTGACATCCACATTCTCATAGTCGCTCGCCTCGCCGTAACCGCCGATCGGAACGAATTCCACAGACTGGCCCTTGAAGTTGCTCAGGAACTTCGTGGCGTTCGTCGTTGCGGTGTCGTTGTAGCCGATGGTGCGGCCGTTCACGGTGAAGTACAGGGATTCTGCGCCGTCGTTGTCGATGGAGGCAACGGACAGAGCGGCAGAAAGCGTACTCGGGGTACCGACGACGCCGTCATCGGGGTTGCCGGAACGGGAGAGGTTCCAGCCGGTGCGGTTCTGATACGCAGCGTTCGTTTCGTTGCCCGCAGCGATCAGGACCTCGATATCGGTGCTCTCGAACAGCTCAAGCGTTTTGCTCATGTCGCCGGTCGTAAAGCCGCCGGCCGCGCCGAGGGAGAGGTTGCAGGCATCGACATCCAGACGGACGCAGTCCTCAAGACCGGCCATGATGGTGTCCCAGCCGGCGCCGCCGCCCGCGGAGAAAACCTGCATGACGATGATCTGGGCATCCGGCGCAACACCGATGACACTGCTGCCTTCGATCTTATTGGCAGCCGTGATACCGGCGACATGCGTGCCGTGGTCATGCTGTGCCGTTGCGTGCGATACATCGAAATCACGCGTGTAGTAGTTGAAGATGAACGGAAGCTTGCTATTATAATAGGACCTATTGCGCAGGCTCGTCATCTGGCCCGCATTCAGCGTGTTCCAGATGGCATCGACGCCTTCCTTCGTCAGGGAGCTCTCGGTGAGCTTATCCTCGGACAGAGCGCCGAAGTTCGGATGATCGACCACGATGCCGGTGTCCAGAATGGCGACCTTCATGCCCTTGCCGGTGAAGCCCGTTGCATTGAGCTGATCGGCGCCGATCATGGTGGTGGCATTGCTGGTCATGGGCTGCAGCTCACCGTCAGACGTCAGGGCGGACTCCTCCTCGGGTAGGGAGAACGTCGGGGCGACGTAGACATGATCCACACCGGGAAGCGCCTCGAGGGCTTCCTTATTGCCGTACTCCGTCTTTACGGCCACGCCGGTCGTAGCGATGGTGTAGGTGTAACCCAGCTCGAACTGTGCGTCATTGCGGAACTTCTGGGTGAGGTTTGCCTTGAGCGCATTGAGCTCGAGACGGAGCGCAGCCTCATAGGCAACAGCCTTCGGCGCGCGGGTGGCGATGTCGTCCTTCGTGAAGCCTGCCACGAGCAGCGGGCTCTTCTGCATGACGACGATGAACGTGACAACCTCGTCCGCCTTGGGCTCGCTCTCGGCAAGCTGTGCGGAGAAGCGGTCTTCGCCGTTCTGCACGAGCTTCGGCTCACCAGCCTCAACGGGCTGCTGCGCGTCGGGCTCGACAGTCGGGTCTTCAGCGATATTGCTGCTCGGGAGCTGCACCGGGCCGTCCGTGGAGATCTCCGGGACGTTGCCGTCTGCAAAGCCGCTCTCCGTGGCAAAGGCCATGGGAACGCCCGTCAGAACAAGTGCCAGCGCAAGGAGCAGAGACAGGATCCTTTTCTTCATTGCGGCTCCTCCCTTTCTCAGTGCTGCACCAGCGTGGCATACCGCACGATGACGGTGGCCACCTGACCGCGGGTGGAATTACCGGTGGGATCGAGCTTATTCTCGCCCACGCCGTTGATAAGGCCAACGCTGACGGCCCACGTCATTGCGGGGACCGCATAGGCGCTGACGCTGGAAGCGTCCACAAAGGCGCTCAGGCCGCCCGTTGTGCTGGTGTCGACACCGGCAAGCTTGGCATAGCGCGCAAAGAACGTGACCATCTGCTCGCGGGTGACGTTCTGCTCCGGAGCAAACTCCGTTGCGCTCACGCCGTTGGTGACGTTGTTCTGATAAGCCCAGATGACAGCGTTCGTGTACCAGCTGTTCTTCTCGACATCGCGGAACGGTGCAGTGCCCTTGACGGAGGGCTCCCCTGCGATGCGGTACAGCACGGTGACGAGCATGGCGCGGCTCATCTCGGTATCGGGCTGGAACTTCGCGCCGCCCATGCCGATCATGTAACCGCGGCTGACGACGAAGTCGATGCCCTCGTGATAATACTCGTTCCGATCGACGTCCGTAAAGCGGGAAGCCGGGCACTCGACGAGCAGCGTAGCGGTGGACTGCAGCTTTGCATCCTTCGCGCCGCTGATGTAGCCGCCCTGCAGGACGACCTGCGTTCTGCATTCCTGCAGAGCCTCAAACTTGAGGGTCAGGACGGTGCCGGCCTTGGCAGCCTTCGCACCGGCAAATGCCGCAACGACGGCGTCCTTCTTGCCGGAGTTGACCTTCAGGCTGAGCTCCGTGCCTGCGGGCCAGGCCTCGCCTGCCTCTGCGCCGACGAACTTCAGGCTCTTGCTGTCGTAGGCAAAGGTCATCTTTCCGTCTGCCACGACGCCGTCTGCCTCCGTGTTCACGGCGACGCAGACCTCATCGCCGCGGATCACATGCTGGGATGTGACCTGAAGCGTGAGGAGAGAGCTCTCGATCGCAGCGACGCTGGTCAGACCCAGGCCGAGCACCAGGGCGACTGCCAGCAGCAGCGAAAAGAGCCGGCGAACGTTACTTCTCATAATCTCTGTTCCTCCTTCTTTTTGATGCACCCGAGCCGGGTACGCGGGCCCGCCGTTCCTGCCGAGTCGGCAGTATTGCGGCGGCAAGCTGCAATTTTTGCAGCTCTTACCCAATTTTACAATAAACACAGGAAAATTGCAAGCATTTATTTTTAATATTTGTCTCATAAATAGTCGTATAGTCCTGACGGCGTAAAAATTTGGTAAAAAATACCCGTCCGGCACCGGTCAGGTACCGAACGGGCCATATCTTACTTCTGTTCGCTGACGTATTCCAGTACCCAGCGGAACAGGCGCTCGAGCGCATCGGGCCGCGTGATGTAATTCACGCGCTCACCGTCGCCGCGCGTCTCCAGATAGCCGAGCTTGTAAAGCCCGTAGACGTTCCGGGAGACCGTGCCGGAGTTCAGGTTCATCGAGGCCGCAAGCTGTGCCGCCGAAAACGGCTCTGCGGCACAGCGCCGCAGGATCTCCAGCTTGTCCTTACCGGTCAAGGCGCGCATCATGGCGCACAGTGTCTCGGCATCCGGCCGGACCTGATGTGCCGCCGCAAATTCAAAGCTGAGGTTCGCGCCGAGATAGGCAATACGCACGGTCTTGCCGCCGCTCTCGAACCACTCCGTCCAGAAGCCGACCATGTTGAAGTTCCACAGCGCGATCCAGACCTCATCCGGCTTCATCTCCTGCGTGAAGAGATACGACGCGCGGAACATCTCCTGCTGGAACGTGTCGACGGAGTGCGTCTGGAAGTACTTTTCCCAGATGGCCAGCTGCGCGCGATTCCGCTCGGTCAATGCCTGCATTTCGGCCGCCAGCTGCTCGGCGACCGGGCGGAGCAGCTCCGTCAGCTCGCGCAGATAGGTCTCAAACTCCGTCAGCACGCGCAGGATCTCCCATCGTGCCTCCATGGAGCATGGCAGCCGTTCCAGCTGCACCTGCGGCGGCTCCGGCTCCTCCTGCGGATCAAGCGGCTCCAGAACGAGGCCCATGGTGTTCATGTCGTTGATCTTGAAGCCAATGCCCGACATATACCGGAACATGCGCAGCAGCTCGGCGGCAAACGAGTCAATATCGGTGCAGTTGAGCGGCGTGGCCACGAGCATGGTGTGCGCAAGACAGCAGCAGGTCTTCTCATCCGTTCCCGGCAGCTTTTCAAAAAAATAGCGCAGCCGTGCCTGATGCGGGTCGAGCGTCTGCGTGACGGCTGCGGAGATACGATCCAGCTCCTGCGCCAGCTGCAGGCCCTGATCCTCCTTCTCGAGCAAGTAGCGGCCGAATTTTCGGTTTACACGCTCATAGTCTCTTGTATATGCTATTCCATTTATATAATAGTATAAAAGATAGACGGTTTCCGCGAAAAGGCAGGGTTTATCGATCACACGAACCTTCACAAGATCACTCCTTTGCGGCTATTGTAGTATACGCCCGCGCAATTTGTCAACACCCGTTTCGGAAAAAACTTGTATATTTTGCTGGAATCTGCCGCATAAAAATCGGTCGTTCCTGTCATTGTCACAAAGCGCTCCCCTGCCGGAGTTGACAAATTTCTGTCTTTCCGGTATGATAAACCAAACGGCATATCCGAAAAACGGAGCTGCCGCAGGAGGGACTATGAAATATGATTTTATCACGGTGCTCGACCGCACCGGCGCGGATTCCATTGCCGCAAACATCGATCCCTGGGGCGTGAGCCCTGCTCCGGCGCAGCGCATCCCCATGTGGGTCGCGGACATGAGCTTCCCGACCGCGCCGCCGATCCTCGAGGCGATGCATAAGCGTCTCGCTTTTCCGAACTTCGGTTATTTTTCCATGCCGGATGAATATTTTGACTGCATTCTCCGCTGGCAGGAGACGCGCAACGGCCTGACCGGCCTGAAGCGCGCGGACATCGGCTATGAAAACGGCGTGCTTGGCGGCGTCAGCTCGGCCGTGCAGGCCCTGACCGTCCCCGGAGAGGCCGTGCTGCTGCACGCCCCGGCCTATATCGGCTTTACCCATGTTCTGGATAATCTCGGCCGCAAAGCGGAGCTTTCTCCCCTGCGCCGCGATGAAAACGGTGTCTGGCGCATGGATTACGAGGACATGGACCGCCGCCTGAAGGAGCATTCCATCCGCCTAGCCATCCTCTGCTCGCCGCATAACCCGACGGGCCGCGTCTGGGAGCGGTGGGAGCTGGAAAAGGCCATGGAGGTCTATGCTGCAAACGACTGCTTTGTCCTCTCAGACGAGATCTGGTCCGATCTCATCCTGCCGGGCTATCGGCACATTCCCACGCTTTCCGTCTCGGACGATGCACGCCGCCGCACGGCCGCATTTTATGCCCCGAGCAAGACGTTCTCGCTGGCGGGTCTCATCGGCTCGTACCACATCATCCCCGACCCATGGCTGCGCGACCGTGTGACGCGGCAGGGCGACCTCAGCCATTACAATTCCTGCAACGTGCTCTCGCTGCATGCCCTGCTCGGAGCCTATTCGGACGAGGGCGCACAGTGGCTCGACGAGCTGCGCCCCGTGCTGGCGGACAACATCCGCTATGCCTGCGATTTCATCGCCGCTCACTTCCCCGGCGTGCAGGTCATGCAGCCGCAGGGAACCTATATGCTGTTTCTGGACTGCGCCGCATGGCTGCAGGAGCACCATATGACGCTGCGGGAGCTGGAGGAGCGCGGCGCGCGTGCCGGTGTCATCTGGCAGGACGGCGCGGCGTTTGCGTGGCCGGACTCCATCCGCATGAATCTGGCCCTGCCGCACAGCAGGCTCGTCGAGGCCATGGAGCGCCTTCGTGTCCATGCCTTCTGCTGAAGTGCTGGCGGGCTTCCTCCGCGCGCATGGTCTGCAGCTTAATGCGCAGCAGCAGGCAGCCGTCGGAGCGGTCGAGGGGGCCGTCCTGCTGCTGGCCGTCCCCGGCAGCGGCAAGACGACCGTACTCGTGACGCGGCTGGGCTATCTCGTGCAGTGCTGCAACGTCCGCCCGGAGGAGATCCTCACCATGACCTATACCGTCGCGGCCACCCGCGACATGCGAAACCGCTTCTCTTCCCTGTTCGGTGAGGAGCTTGGCAGCCGGATGGAGTTTCGCACGATCAACGGCGTCTCCGCGCGCATCATCCGCGCCTATGAGCAGCGGATGGGACGGACCGCCTTTTCCCTGCTCTCGAGCGAGGCAGAGCAGACCGCCCTGCTGCGCGTGCTGTATTTCCGGTGCAAGGGCGAATACCCGACGGACGCCGAGCTCAAGCAGGCCCGCACGCTCATCGCCTATGCAAAAAATCAGATGCTGGGCAAGGAGGAGCTGGACCTGCTGTGGAAGGAGCTCGACTGCTTCCCCGCGCTCTACCGCGCCTATCAGCAGGCGCTGCGCAATGCCAGGCAGATGGACTATGACGACCAGATGGTCTATGCCCTGCGCATCCTGCGGCAGGTCCCGGAGATCCTGCACGAATTCCAGGCACGCTATCACTATTTCTGCGTCGACGAGGCGCAGGATACCTCGCGCATCCAGCATGCGATCGTCTCGCTGCTGGCCGGTGCATGCGGCAATCTGTTTCTCGTCGGTGACGAGGACCAGAGCATCTACGGCTTCCGAGCCGCCTGCCCGGATATGCTGCTGCACTTTGAGGCGGACCACCCCGGCGCAAAGGTCCTGTTCCTCGAACAGAACTACCGCTCCACGCCGCAGATCGTCGAGGCGGCCGACCGCTTCATCCGCCAGAACGTCTCCCGCCGGGACAAGCACATGCACCCCGTCCGCTCCGGCGGCGCGGCCATCCGCCAGATCCCGCTGAACCGCCGCGAGCGGCAGTACACCTACCTGCTCGAGGTCGCGCGCGATCTGCCGGAGAATACCGCCGTGCTGTATCGCGACCACGACTCCGCCCTGCCGCTCATCGATCTGTTGGAGCGAAACGGCATTCCCTACCGGGCGAAGCAGCCGGACGGCACGTTTTTCTCCAGCCGGATCGTGCGGGACATCACGGATATTATCCGCTTTGCGCAGTCCCCATGGGACGGCGCGCTGTTCCGCCGCATTTATTACAAATTCTGTGCCGGGATTCCGAAGGCCGTCGCCGAGCGTGCCGCCGCCCATAATCCCACCGCAGAGCCGCTCCTGCTGGCCGTAGCGGATGATGAGGTCTCTCCCTACACGCGGCGGCAGTGCCGCGTGCTGCAGACGCATCTGCAGAACCTGCTGCAGGAAAAGGCCAGCCGCGCCGTCTATCGCATCGTCGCCTTCATGGGCTACGGCGACTACCTGGACCAATGCGGGGCCGACAAGAGCCGCGCAGAAATTCTGGAGGCGCTCGGCGCACAGGAGCCGGATCCTCTGCGCCTGCTGGAGCGTCTGGACGAGCTGCAGGCCCTGCTGCGGCAGCCGAAGTCCGAGGCGCGCGGCCTGATCCTCTCCACAGTGCACTCGAGCAAGGGCCTGGAGTATGACCGGGTCTTTCTGCTCGACGTCATCGACGGCGTGTTTCCAAAGGAGGGCGAGGACGTCGACCGTGACGAAGAGCGGCGGCTGTTCTATGTCGCCATGACCCGCGCCCGCAACGAGCTTGCCGTCTTCACCTTCCCGCCGGAAAAAACGTCCTCGGCCTTTTCGCAGTTCCTGTTCCGACCAAAGCGCCGCATCCCGCGCAAGTCAAAGAAAAAGACTGCGGCAGACAGCTTTCTCCCCGGCACGCCGGTGCAGCACAGCGCCTATGGCGCGGGGCGCATTCTGGCGCGGGAGGGCGACCGTGTCCGCATTCGCTTTTCCAGCGGCAGCGAGCGGGTGTTTTCGCTAGCCGCCGCCGTTCCGAACGGGCTTCTCAGCCTGCGGCAGGAATCCGGCGGAAATACCGCAAAAGCCGATTGACACGGTAGGCAATTCGTTGTATCATAATTTGAACGGCCCTGCGCCGTGAATCCACAGTGCGGAGGGACATCTCACCATGCTCAATTCTTTCTCCCGAACCGAACTGCTGCTCGGCCACCCGGCCATGGAGGCCCTGAAGCACGCACGCGTGGCGGTCTTCGGCATCGGCGGCGTCGGCGGCTATGCCTGCGAGGCCCTTGTCCGCAGCGGCGTCGGCGCCTTTGACCTCATTGACGACGACAAGGTCTGCCTGACGAACATCAACCGCCAGATCATCGCCACGCGGAAGACCGTCGGCCAGTATAAGGCCGACGTCATGCGCGACCGTATGCTCGACATCAATCCGCAGGCCGATATCCGCGTACACCGCTGCTTCTTCCTGCCGGAAAACGCCGCAGAGTTCCCGTTTTCGGAATATGATTACATTCTCGACGCCGTCGACACCGTCAGTGCCAAGCTCTCGCTTGCCGTGCAGGCGCAGGCAGCCGGTGTACCGATCATCAGCGCCATGGGGGCGGGCAACAAGCTCGACGGCAGCCGCTTCCGCATCTCCGATATCTCCGAGACGCGTGTATGCCCGCTGGCACGTGTGATGCGCCGCGAGCTCAAAAAGCGCGGCGTGCGCCGCCTGAAGGTCGTCTGGTCTGACGAGCAGCCGACCCGTCCGCTCGAGGACATGGCCAACAGCTGCCGCTACCACTGCATCTGTCCGCCGGGCGCCGCACATAAGTGCACGGATCGCCGCGATATCCCCGGCAGCACGGCCTTTGTGCCGCCGATCGTCGGCCTTCTGATGGCAGGTGAGGTCATCAAGGACCTGACGGCTTCCGTCAGACAGGAGGGCACATGGAACTGACGCTCGAAGAATTGGAGGCGCTGCAGCCTGGCAGCTATACCCTGCTCGACCTCCGCTCGGAGCAGGAGGCCGCCTACGGCACCATTCCCGGCTCCGTTCCGGCCAACGCCGCCGCCCTGCCGGAGGGACTTCCGGCAGAGCCCGGCCGCATCGTGCTGTTCTGCACACGCGGCAAGCTCAGCCTTGAAACGGCCGAACGCCTGCGCGACGAAGGCTTCGATGCCTGCAGCCTCAAGGGCGGCTATCTTGCCTGGCTCATGCGGCAGATGCAGCGGCAGGAGGCAGAGGAGCTGTGCAGCCGCGTGGAAAACAGTCTGCGCAAGCGCTTCCGCCTGAAGCTGTGGTGCAACTTTACCAAGGCCATCCGGCAGTATGAGCTTGTCAAGCCGAACGACCGTATCGCCGTGTGCATGTCCGGCGGAAAGGACTCCATGCTCATGGCAAAGCTTTTTCAGGAGCTGCAGCGTTATACGAAGTTCCCCTTCTCGGTGGAATATCTCGTCATGGACCCCGGCTACAGCCCGGAGAATCGCCGCGTCATTGAAGAAAATGCACGAAAGCTGAATATTCCCATCCACATTTTCGAGTCGAACATCTTTGACTATGTCTACAATGTGGACAGATCTCCCTGCTACCTCTGCGCGCGCATGCGCCGCGGGCACCTTTATGACTATGCCCGCCGGCTCGGCTGCAACAAGATCGCGCTCGGGCATCACTATGACGACGTCATTGAAACCATTCTTATGGGCATGCTCTACGGTGCGCAGGTACAGACCATGATGCCGAAGCTCCACAGCACGAATTTTCCCGGTATGGAGCTGATCCGGCCGCTGTACCTGATCCGCGAGGACGATATCAAGGCCTGGCGGGACGCAAACGAGCTGCACTTCATTCAGTGTGCCTGCCACTTTACCGACACCTGCACCACCTGCTCCAATCGGGAGATGCGCTCGAAGCGGCAGGAGATCAAGGATCTGATCCGCACGCTGAAGCAGCGCAATCCGGATGTGGAGGCGCATATTTTCCGCTCCGTGGAGAATGTGAATCTCGACACCGTCATCGGCTGGAAGACCGGCGGAAAAAAATACAGCTTTCTCGACCGCTATGATGAAGAAGCCTAGAATAAATCCCTCTGCTAGACGCGCAGAGGGATTTATTCTATGTTACATTGGAATCAGCAACAGCGTTCCGGCCGGGACCTCGTCTGCCTGCAGGTCATTTGCCGCCGTGACCGTCTCCGGCGCAGTGCGGCAGGCCTTTGCGATATCCCAGACCTGCTCCGGCTGCTCCGTGCGCCGCAGGATGACGCCCGGACGCCGCGCATCTTCCGGCTCCGGCTCCGTCGTGCCGCCGCACACGGCCTTGAGCGCATGCCGCGCCGTGCTGGCAAGCGTCACCTGCACCGGGCAGCGCAGTGTCACGCCGTCCGCCCCTGCCGCACAGAACAGCTCGCCCGGCGTGATCTCCGTGACGCGGCAATCCGCCTGCGGCGCAAGCGCCGTTTCCAGCAGCACGTTCGTCCGCAGCGTCTGGCCCTGCAGTTTCCCTGCCGGGTCGGTGAAAAGGACGTTCGCAGCAAGCGGCAGCTCGATTTTTGCCATGCCGTTCTCCTGCCGCCGCACCGGCTCCCCTGCCAGTACCCAGCCGTCCGCGATGGCGGAGGCGGGTTCCCGCCCGGCCGCCTGCGCCGTCTCGCGGAACGTCTGGACATCGAGGATGCCCTCCATCTCCCACGTCTCCCACTGCGGCTTCAGCTCGGCATCGAGGCAGTAGGCATCCTCGATCAGCTCTACCGGCTGCTCGCCGCAGACCGTGGACTGCGCCAGAATGCCCGCGCTCAGCAGCTGGCGGCGGCAGTCGAGCTGGCCGTCTGGCTCCGTCTCGGCCGAGGTCAGG
>ENA-UOJQ01000607-UOJQ01000607.1-human-gut-metagenome-genome-assembly--contig:-P63-NODE-607-length-37835-cov-36.147247_pt1 | contig 37835 bp, 38 predicted proteins | sample MGYA00242352_ERZ723899 | MGnify/ENA metagenome assembly ERZ723899
CGTAGCTGATGGTCTTGTTTTTCTTGGCGCGGGTGCCCGCGATGACGTGCCCGCCGAACACCACCATGACGCCGCGGCTGCCCGGGTCCAGCGCGCAGATGACGCTGTCGCGCAGGTTTTTCTTCGCGTCGGTGATCTCGTTGGAGATGGGCTGCTGGGCACCGGTGAGGATGATGGGCTTGTCCGCGTTCTGGATGAGATAGGAGAGCGCCGCCGCCGAGTAGGCCAGCGTGTCGGTGCCGTGGCAGATGATGAAGCCGTCGTACAGGGCGTAGTTCTCCTGCACGGCCTTGGCCATCATGAGCCAGTGCTCCTGGCCGAGGTCGGTGCTGTCGATGCTGCACAGGGCCAGCGTTTCCGGGATGCACAGGTCGTTGAGCTCCGGCAGGTGGGCCAGAAGTTCTTCGCTGGTGAGCACGGGCTTCAAGCCCTGCGGGGTGCGCACGCTGGCAATGGTGCCGCCGGTGGTGATGAAAAGAATGCGCTGTTTGGTCATAAAAGAGAGCCTCCGTGGCAGAAAATCAGGTGACTCCGTAAGTATAGCACACCCTTTTCCGCTTGAAAAGTGCCCGCCTGCGGCAAAAAACAAATTTTTGCGACCCGGTCACAGAAGTTTGGGGTGTTTTGGTGTATACTAAAGGAAAAAGGGCGGCAGGCATCTGCCGCTTTCAAAAAGCAAGAACGAGGATGAACGTATGCCCAACATTGTGATCATCGGTTCCGGCCCGGCGGGGGTGTCGGCGGCATTGTATGCCGTGCGTGCCGGGGTGCACACCACCGTGCTGACCAAAGGCCCCGGTGCGCTGGACCGCGCCGAAAAAATCGAGAACTACTACGGCTTCGCCGAGCCCATCTCCGGTGCCGAGCTGGAGCGCCGCAGCATTGAAAACGCAAAGCGTCTGGGCGTGAACGTGATCACGGCCGAAGCCGTGGGCCTGACCTATACCGATAAACTCACCGTAGAAACGGTGGGTGCAGATTACCCGGCGGACGCCGTTATCCTTGCCACGGGCGCTTCCCGCGCGGTGCCGCGCATCCCGGGCCTTGCCGGGCTGGAGGGCCACGGCGTAAGCTTTTGCGCCGCCTGCGATGCTTTTTTCTACCGCGGCAAGGACGTGGCCGTGCTGGGCAGCGGCGAGTATGCCCTGCATGAGGTGCAGGCGCTTTTGCCGGTGGCGGGCAGCGTATCCCTGCTGACGAACGGTGCCCCGCTTTCGGCACAGTTCCCGCCGGAAGTGACCGTGTACCCCCAGAAGGTGGACGCCATCCTGGGCGAGAAGGTAGTCACTGGGGTGCAACTGTCCGGCGGCGAAACGCTGGCGGGCAGCGGCGTATTTGTGGCGCTGGGCGTGGCGGGCAGCACCGCGCTGGCCCGGAAGATCGGCGCGGCTGTGGACGGGAACCGCATCGTGGTGGACGCAGCCATGCAGACCACCGTGCCCGGCCTGTACGCGGCGGGCGACTGCACCGGCGGCCTTCTGCAGGTGGCAAAGGCCGTGTATGAGGGCGCTTTGGCGGGCACTGAAGCCGCCAAGGCTCTGCGGAAAGGATGAAGCATATGCCGGAAAAAACGAATGACCACCGTGGGTGCCTTGCCTGCGGCTTCCCCTTCTGGGACGACTTGACGCCCGACGAGCAGGACATGCTCTGCCGCTATACCCGACCGGTGCACTACGCAAAAGGGGCACGGGTACACAGTCCGCTGGAAAGCTGCGTGGGCATCCTGCTGCTGCGGTCGGGCCAGCTGCGGGCCTACCTGCTCTCGGAGGATGGGCGGGACGTGACCCTTTACCGCCTGTTCGGCGGCGAGGTGTGCATCCTGTCGGCGTCCTGCGTGATGGACTCGGTGAATATCGATTTGTACATCGACGCCGAGGAGGACACCGAGGCCTATTGCATCAGTGCAGGCGTGTTCCGCAAACTGATGCAGCAGAACGTCCATGTGCGCTGCTACGCCTACCAGATGACGGCAGAGCGCTTCTCCGACAGCATGTGGACCATGCAGCAGGTGCTGTTCATGAGCGCGGACCGCAGGCTTGCCATCTTCCTTTCCGACGAGCTGGCCAAAACCGGCGGCGACGAGGTGCGCATGACCCACGACCAGATCGCAAAGTACATGGGCTCTGCCCGCGAGGTGGTGAGCCGGATGCTGAAATACTTCGCGCAGGAAGGCTGGGTGCGCCTTTACCGCGGCGGCGTGCAGGTGCTGGATAAGAAAAAGATGCAGCAATTGGCGAGAGGGCAGTAAAAAAGAGGACGATGCGATGCATCGTCCTCTTTTTACGTTAAACTTTAGCCTTTGCAGCCCTGTTCTTCCCAGTCGCCGAAATCGCTGGCGTCAGCGATCTTGGTGGGGTCGAACTTGCCGTTCTCGTCCTTGGGGGCTTCGGCGGGGCCGGCCTCCACGGGGTTCGGGTTCGGGGCCTCCGGGTCATGCACCGGCTTCTCGCCGTCTTTGGCGGGCAGGGTCACCGGCTCATTTGCAGCCGGGGCAGCAGGTTCGTCCGCTGCTTCTGTGGGCTGTTCGGCAGCAGGAGCTTCCGGCGCGGCTTCTTCGGCGGGCGCAGCAGCTTCGGCCTTGGCCTCGCCCTCGGCGTAGGCTTCGGCGGTCTTTGCAGCCTCCTTGGCGTCCAGCTCGGCGTCCTCCGGGAACTCCACCGACTCCACATGGAGCGGGTCTTTCTCGTTCAGCAGCTTATCCAGCGCCACGATGGCGGCACCAGTGACGGCCACAGCGGCGGCCGTGCCCAGGATACGGAACAGTGTTTTCATGCCAGAACCTCCTTGAAAATTCAGTTTAAGAGAACGTTACCACATCGTTCAGCGGCTTTTCGGCGGGCTCCACCGAGATGGCGGTGAGCACCGGGCCCTTGCCGCGGTAGATGTTGTGGAACTTGTAGCCCACCTTGGCGGTCACCCGCACCCATGCGCGCTGTTCCAGCGCCTTGTAGCCATCGTAGCTGCAGGGGAAGCCCACGAACTGGATGTCCTGCACGCAGCAGGTCATGGCAAAGCGGCCGGGCACGAAGCTGTTCTTGCCCGCGCGGTTGGTCTGGCACACCTGTGCCAGGAACTTGACCGTCTTGCCGGTATACTTCTGGGGCTCGTCCTGGCAGTCCATATACCAGATGCCAAAGTCGTCGTCCTGGATCTCGATCACGTCTGCGTTCACGTCGAAGGGCAGCGGGTCGGGGATGTCGTCGTAGGCCACACTGCCGTCGGCGAACTCGTAGGCGATATCGCACTTGCGGGATGCCTGACGCACCAGCTTGTGCAGCTCCTGCCGGGCGGCGTCGTTGTTCACGGCCTCAGCGCGGTTGAACACGATCAGCTCACTGCGGGCGATCTTGTCCAGCAGCAGGCTGCGCATGGAGTTGTCGCGGGCGTAGGTCAGGGCGGTGGTGCCGTCGGCGGTGGCGATGCACTGGTACACGATCCAGCTCTCGGGCAGGGCCTCGGCCAGGTCCTGCAGCAGCCACATACCGTTGTACTCGATGACCACGCGGCCTGCGCCGGATTCCTTCTCCAGCTTTGCCAGGTTCTGCGGGTTCAGCTCGGCCTTGTCCTCGATGACCTTCACGGTCACGCCGGGGAAGGCAAACTTTTTGGGGTTGTATTCTTCTTCGCCTTCCTCGCAGATCAGCAGCAGGGTCTTGTCGCCGGAGTCGAAGTTGGGGTCTTCAAAGGTCTCCTGAATGAATTTGGTCTTGCCGCTTTCCAGAAAGCCCACGAACAGGTAGACCGGAATTTCTTTTGCCATAAGTGATGGTTTCTCCTTCTTATTTTAACGCTCAGCAGCCGAACAGCTCAGCAATGGCCTTCTCGTTCAGCTTGGAGCCGATGACGACCAGCTTGCCGCCCACGTCAGCACCGCGGGCACGCACTTCCCACTCGCCGGGCACATAGTCGAACTCCAGCCAACCGTCGGCACCGCCGTCCACGATGCCCTTGCTGCGCAGGATCATGCCGTAAGCGCCGGTGTCCAGCTCGGTGAGGGCGTGCTCCACTTCGGCCTTGGTGAACTTGCGGGCCGTCTCGACGCCCCAGCTGGTGAACACCTCGTCGGCGTCGTGGTCATGATGATGGTGATGATGACCGCAGCAGCAGTGGTCGCCGTGCTCGTGGTCATGCTCGTCATGGTCTTCATCGTGATCGTGGTGATGATGCTCGTGCTCATCCTCATCATCGTCGTCGTCGTGATGATGGTGGCCGCAGCAGCAATGATCGTCGTCATCGTCATCATGGTGGTGATGATGCTCATGCTCATGCTCGTCATGGTCATCATCCTCGTCATGATCGTGGTGATGGTGATGCTCGTGCTCATCCTCGTCATCGTCGTCGTCATCGTGATGATGGCCGCAGCTGCACACGCCGTTCTCATCGTAGTGATGGTGGTGGTGATGATGTTCTTCTTCCTCATCCTCGTGGGCGTGTTCCTCATTGGCCTTGGCTGCCATGGCGATCAGCTCTGCCTTGAAGTCGTCCTTGGTGGACATGGCCTTCAGGATCTGCTCACCGGTCAGGTCGTCCCATGCGGTGGTGACGATGGTGGCGGTGGGGTTCTTCTCGCGCAGCATGGCCACGGCAGCGGCGATCTTCTCCTCGCTGGCGGTCTGGGTGCGGCTGAGCAGGATGCAGCTTGCGTGGCTGATCTGGTCGTCGTAGAACTCACCGAAGTTCTTCATATACATCTTGACCTTGTTCACGTCGGCCACGGTGACAAAGCTGTTCAGCTGCACGTCCAGGTGCTCGGCCACGCCTTCCACAGCGCGGGTCACGTCAGAGAGCTTGCCCACGCCGGAGGGCTCGATGACGATGCGGTCGGGGTGGTACTGCTCCACCACCTGCTGCAGAGCGGCGCGGAAATCGCCCACCAGAGAGCAGCAGATGCAGCCGGCGTTCAGCTCGTTGATCTGGATGCCGCTTTCCTTCAAAAAGCCGCCGTCGATGCCGATCTCGCCGAACTCGTTCTCGATCAGAACGACCTGCTGGCCTGCGAAAGCCTCTTTGATGAGCTTTTTGATGAGGGTGGTTTTACCGGCACCCAGGAAGCCGGAGAAGATATCAATTTTGGTCATGATTCAAATGCCTCTTTCTTGTAATAGCACACAGAGCCGCAGAGTGCTGGCTCAAAAATCTTACACTCCTATTATAACAAGGCTGTCAATGGGAAAACGGCCTTTTTCAAGAAAAAATTGTAACATTTTTTGCAAATTGGCGGCATTTTGAGGGAGAATGAACTCCCTCAGTCAAAACCTGACGGTTTTGCCAGCTCCCTCGGGGAGGGAGCCTCTGGCGTGCCCGCAAACTTTGCGCTTACGCCGGAAACTGCAAACCCCTCTGGTGAAAAAGTGGTTCAGAAACGCCCGCAGGCGTTTCTGAACCACAAATATAAAAATATTTTTCCGCTGAACATGGCCAGAGCGCAAGCGGAGGCCATTCCAAACCGTCCCGCCCTCGCATTGCAATCTTGTCGTTTGGATGATACAATAAGACACAAGAAAACACCGCCGCCGGGCGTTTTTTCCGGCTTGCGAAAAACAAAAAAGGATGCGATCGTATGAGCATGAATACCGTTCCTGAGCGCCTTGCTGCGCTGCGCGCCGCCATGGCCGCAAACGGCGTGGCCGTTTATCTGATCCCCGTGGGCGACCCCCACGCCAGCGAATACCTGCCCGACCACTACACCAGCCTGACCTGGTTCTCCGGTTTCCACGGCGAAAACTCCACCTTTGTGGTCACCCGTACCGAGAGTGCCCTGTGGGCAGATGGCCGGTACTTCGTGCAGGCGGAAAAGGAGATCGCGGGCACAGAGATCAAATTGCAGCGCATGGGTGAGCCGGGTGTACCCACCGTGGAGGAATACTGCGCCGCCGCCCTTGCCGAGGGCGAAACGCTGGGCCTGTGCGGCCTGACTGCCGCCACCGCCCTCGTGGGCAAGCTGGAAAAGGCGCTGGCGAAAAAAGGCGCTTCCATCAAGACCCTGAACCTCGAGGATGAGCTGTGGACTGAGGGCCGTCCCGCCCTGCCGGACACCCCGGCGTGGATCCTGCCGAAGGAATACGCGGGCTTCTCCCCCGCCGAAAAGCTGGACCAGCTGCGCGGCAAGCTTTCGGAGCTGGGCTGCACCGCCCAGTTCGTGGGCAAGCTGGATAACCTCGCCTGGCTTTTGAACCTGCGCGCCATGGACATCGAGTGCACCCCCTACGCCATGGCCTACTGCTATGTGACGCCCAGCCGCGCGGTACTGTTCATCAACACCGCCCGCGTCACCCCGGAAGCCAAGGCGGAGCTGGAAGCCAACGGCGTGACCCTCGCGGAGTACGACGATGTGCTCCCCTTCCTCGCCGCCGAGACCGAGCCGCAGACCGTGCTGGCCGAAGCCGCCACCGTGAACTATGCGGTGTATCAGGTGCTGGAAAAGAACCCCGCCCTCACCGTGAAGGACGGCACCGACCCGCTGCTGCTGATGAAGGGCGTGAAGAACGACACCGAGCTTGCCCACATCCGGGAAGCCCACATCCGCGACGCCGTGGCCATGGTGCGGTTCCAGATCGAGCTGGAGAGCCGTCTTGCCGCCGGGGAAACGCTGACTGAGCTGACCGTGGACGAAATTCTGCACAAGTACCGCAGCAACACGGACAAATTCCTTGTGGAGAGCTTTGGCACCATTGCGGCCTACGGCGGCAACGCGGCCATGATGCACTACCACGCCACCCCGGAAGACCACGCCGTGCTGCAGCCGAAGGGCTTTCTGCTGGTGGACAGCGGTGCCACCTACATGGACGGCACCACCGACATCACCCGCACCTACCCGCTGGGCGAGCTGACCGAGGATGAGAAGCGGTTCTACACCTGGACCCTGCAGAGCCACATCGACCTTGCCAAGGCCGTCTGGCTGGATTACTGCGAGTGCAAGATGATCGACACCATCGCCCGCGAACCGCTGTGGCGGCACCTCATCAACTACCGCTGCGGCACCGGCCACAGCGTCAGCTTCGTGGGCAATGTCCACGAAGGCCCCCACAGCCTGCGGGGTACGAACTCGGTGGTCATGCGCCCGGGCATGGTGGTCACCGATGAGCCCGGCGTCTACGAGACCGATCTCGTGGGCATCCGCATCGAGAACGAGCTGGTGTGCGTGCACAAGGCCGACAACCAGTACGGCACCTTCCTGGGCTTTGAGCCGCTGATGTTCGTGCCCATTGCCACCTCGCCCATTCTGCCCGGCGTGCTGGACAGGGACGAGATCGCCTGGCTGAACGACTACCACCGCCAGGTGTTCGCAAAGCTGGCCCCGCACCTGAACGATGCGGAGCGGGTCTGGCTGGCGGAAAAGTGCGCCGCCATCAGCTGCTGAGAGACAAAAAACGACAAAAACACCCGGGGCCGTGCGGGAGCCGGAGCGGCTCCCGGCAGAACTCCGGGTGCTTTTTGTGTCATATTATAACTTGCAGAAATGCGCCTGCGGCGTGTCCAGCGGCGGCAGAGTGAACTCGTTCTCGCCAAAGGGGGAGCGCAGGACGGCACCCCGCAGCTCGGCGGAAAGGCCTGCCTCGGCACAGAGGGTGCGGTACAGCTGCATTGCCCGCCGCCGCACCGCAAGGATGTCGGCAGTGCTCACCCGGGTGTGGGAGACGCTCTGGGGGTTCTGCAGGTAGTGGTAGCCGATGTCCGGGATGGAAACGACGGTGCGCACGAAGTGCAGGTATTCCAGGTTGAACAGCTGGTCTTCCGCGAACAGCACCTGCGGGATGCGCAGGCCGTGGGCTTCCAGCACATCCCGGCGGTAGAGCTTGTTCCACAGCACCCCGTAGAAAAAGGTGTTGGGCTTTTGGAGCAGATGCCGGAGGTAGTCCGGCAGGGCGTACACCCCGGCGGGCAGAAAGCCGTAGGCCCGGGTGCAGGGCGGATTGCGTTTGAGCACCACGCTCACCGCCTTTTCCCAGGGGCGGGTGTGCTCCACGAAGTGCTCCGGGTAGACCATCCAGAACGGCGCGACCACCAGCTCTGCCTGGTGCTGCTCGGCGGCGGTGACCAGCTTTTCGGTAAAGTCCGGGGCCAGCCAGTCGTCGCAGTCCACGAACTGGATGTACTTGCCGTGGGCCAGCCGGATGCCCTGGTTTCGGGTATCGGCCGCGCCGGTATTGGGTTTGTCGATCACGGCGATGCGGTGGTCTTTGGCGGCAAGGCGGGCGCAGACGGCAGCGGTGTCGTCGGTGGAGCCGTCGTTCAGCAGCAGAATTTCAATGCTTTTATAAGTCTGGGCGCAGAGGCTTTCCACACAGCGGGTGATGCAGTCCGCCGCATTATACATGGGCACAAGGATGCTCACGAGAGGAAACTCCATAAAAACTCCTTTCGACGTCAGCGCAGGCTTTTGGTGCGGGCAACGGTATCGGCCAGCTTCTGCACCGGGCCGCTGGGCAGGGTGCTCTCGAACAGGCTGAGGTAGATGCCCCGCAGACGGGTGCGGTATTTTTCATACAGGCCCATTTCCCGGCACATCTGGCTGTAGATGCCGTACATGCGTTTCCGGTGCTCCAGCATGGCGCGCAGGGTGACCTGGGTGTGGCAGACGCTTTGCGGGTTCTGCACATAGCAGTAGCAGGGCTGCGCAAGAGAGACGAAGGCCCCTTCGGCGTGGTGCAGGTAGGCGGCGTTGAACTGCTGGTCTTCGGTAAAGGCCATGGCCGGGAAGCGCACCCCATGGGCGGCGATGACGTCCCGCCGGAACAGCTTGTTCCACACCACGGTGAAGTAAAAGCTGGCGGGCTGGCCGATGACCCACCACAGATAGTCGGCTTTTGTGTAGACCCCGGCGGGCAGCAGGCTGTATTCCCGGGTGTCATAGCCGCTGCCGTGGGGGATCATCATCCGGTAAGGGGCCAGCACCAGCACGGCCTTGTGCCGCCGGGCGGCGGAAACGAGGCGCTCGGTGCAGCCGGGCAGCAGGTAATCGTCGCTGTCGGCAAACTGGATGTATTCGCCCCTGGCAAGGGCCAGCCCCTGGTTGCGGGTGTCCGAAGCGCCGGAGTTGGGCTTGTCGATGAGACGGATGCGGGCATCCGCGGCCGCCAGCTCCCGGCAGACGGCCAGGGTGTCGTCCTTTGAGCCGTCATTGAGCAAAAGGATCTCCAGGTTCGGGTAGGACTGGCCGCAGATGCTTTCCACGCAGCGGCGGATGGTGTTCTGCGCGTTGTACATGGGCACGATCACACTGACGAGGGGCTGTTCCATAAAAAGCGTCTCCTTTGCGGGAAAATGGGGGAAGAATTATCCTTATGATACACGCCCTGCCGCCAAAAAGCAAGCGCGGCGGGCCGAGAACGGAGGAAGCAGGAATGATCTTTCACATCGCGGTCTGCAGCCCGGATGCTGGGCTGCGCAGCGGGCTGGAGCGGCAGTGCATGGAATACTTTGCCCGCCGGGCGGATGCGTGCATCGTGCAGCAGCTGCCGGACGCCGCTACCCTCCTGCAGCGGGACACCGCCGGGGACCGCTATGAGCTGTACCTCATCGAGCTGGCGGCGGTGGCCTCGCCCGAGGGGCTGGCGGCGGCGGCCGAGCTGCGCCGCCGGGGCCGCCGGGCACCGCTGGCCTTCGTGGCTCGCACCCCGGCCCACGCCTACAGCGCCTTCCGGGTGGACGCGATGCAGTATCTGCTGCTGCCGGTGCACCAGCAGGAGCTTTCCGCCCTGCTGGACCGCGCCGCCGAACCGGAGTACGGCCCGGCCCTGACGGTGAACACGGCCGAGGGGCTGCGGGTGCTGGCCTATGCCGAGATCGAATATCTGGAGTGCACCCACCACATCGTCCACTTCCACCTGCTCAGCGGCGAGGACGTGACCTCCCTTTCGCTGCGGGTGCCTTTTTCGGCGGTGGCGGGGCCGCTGCTGGCGGACGGCCGCTTCCTGCAGCCCCACCGCTCCTATGTGGTCAGCCTGGCCGCCGTGCGGCTGCTGAGCGCCGGAGAATTGCAGATGACCAGCGGCGCGCGGGTGCCCATCCCCCGCGGGCGGGAAGGCGCCGTGCGGGAAGCCATCCGCGCCTGGTACCGCTGAGGAACACAGCAAAAAAGAGCCGCTTCGGGCGGCTCTTTTTTCGTGTGCGAAGGTGGTTTATTCAGGTTTTGGGTCCAGCTTTTTCCTGCGGGAGGCCCGGGCCGGTTTTGCCGGGCGGCTGGCGGCGTCTGTCTCCTGGACGGGCACCGAGGAAGCGTCCAGCCCGGTCAGGCTGCCCCAGTAGGATGCGGCGTCGTCGATGGCGCGCTGCAGCAGGCTGGAGGGCGAAACGTTCTCGGAAAAAGCCACCAGCGACTTGTACAGCCGGGGCTGTGCTTCGTCGTAGATGCCCAGCTTTGTGAACAGCTCTTTGTAATAGCGCAGCATCTGCAGCTTGTTCTGCATCACGGTGCCGGCGGTGAGTTGGGTGTGGCAGATGCCCTGGGGGTTCTGGATGTAATAATAGCCGGGGGTGTCGATGGAAGCAATGACCTTGGCGTATTGCAGGTAGCGCACATTGAACTGCTGATCCTCGGCGTAGAGCAGGTCGTTGGTGAACCAGAGGTCCACGGCTTCCAGCAGCTGGCGGCGGTAGAGCTTGTTCCACACCACGTTGAAGTAGAAGGTGGCGGGCTTTTCGATCAGCTGCATCGCGTAGGCACGCTGGTCGTAGACCCCGGCGGGCAGAAAGCCGTATTGGCGCACCTTATAGCCGCGGCGGTCGGTGACGGAGGGGTCCTCCAGGAAAAGCTTTGCGTCCGGGGCCAGTTTTTCCCCTTCGCCGGGATTCACCATCTCCGGCGGCAGGGCCATCCAGTAGGGCGAGATGACAAGGTCGGCGCTGTTGGCCTCGGCCGCGCGGACCATATTTTCCGTAAAATCGGGCTCCAGCAGGTCGTCGCTGTCCACGAACTGGACGTACTTGCCTTTGGCCACCTTCATGCCATCGTTGCGGGTCATGGAAAGCCCGGCATTGGGCTTGTCGATCAGGGTGATGCGGGGGTCTTTGCGGCGGAACTGCTCGCAGATGGCAAGGCTGCCGTCTGTGGAGCCGTCGTTCAGCACGATGACTTCGATCTCTTTCCAGGTCTGCGCAAGGACACTTTCCAGACACCGGGCAACACTATTCTGCACGTTATACACAGGCACGATAATGCTGACGAGCGGATTGTTCATGACAAGGGGTCTCCTATTCCTTCTCTGTTCTCGATCAAGATACGATCGGCTGTACCAGAATCGCGCGGAATGCGCGTTTTGTTCATAAAATGGAAACTTTTGATAATAGAATCGTCTGATTTATATTATCATACACTTTTCGCCTGTAAAAAGCAAGCAAAATAAAAGGCAAGAAAGAACCGCACAAGGCAGTTCCTCCGGCGGCAGAAAACGCGGCGGCGCGGCTCACGCGCGGGTCCAGTCCAGCGCGCTCCATGCGGGCAGGAACTGGTCACACACCCGGCGCATCTGTGCTTCGTCGGCGGCAGAGGCCGGGTCTGCGATGCCGATGACGTAATACCCGGCTTTTTGGGCGGTGGAGGCGGCGTAAATGGCGTCCTCGCACACGGCGCAGGCGGCAGGGTCTGCTCCGCCCAGCCGCTCCATGCACTGGGCGAACACCTCCGGGCGGCTCTTGTGCAGCGCACCCTGGGCTTCCACGATGAACTCAAAATCGTCCAGCACGCCCAGCCGCCCCAGCACCGTGCGGCACTGGTCGGCCCAGGTGTTGGAACAAAGGCAGATGCGGGCCCCTTCGGCCCTGAGCCGGGCCAGCAGCTCCCGCACGCCGGGTTTCAGCTCCACGGTCTCGTACAGCTCGGCAATGACCTCGCGCATCACGCCGTAGTATTCATCTTCGCTCAGCGGCAGGTCATACTCCCGGATGAGGTACTGCGCGCCCTCCTGCATCCCCATGGTGAGCAGGGCCGAGCGCAGGTTTTCCTTCGGGGTGCGGCCGTAGCGGCGCAGCAGAGCGTCGGGTGCGCCCTCCCACACCACGCCCATGCTGTCGGTGAGGGTGCCGTCCATATCAAAGATCCATTGCCTGCAGTGCATGAGAATGCCTCCTTGTAAAATATCTCACTAAGTATATCATGTTTCTTAGCCGGGAGAAAGCCGTTTATTTACAAAAACCGGGAGAATTTTTGCGGGAAATATGCTATAATCGAACAAAACAGCAGGCATCGACAGAGGAGGCGGAGACCATGGAACAACGGCAGAAAGCGCTGGTGCTGGCAGGCGGCGGTGCCCGGGGCAGCTATCAGGTGGGCGTGTGGCGCGCATTGATGGAGCTGGACTGGCACCCGCAGATCATCACCGGCACGAGCGTCGGCAGCCTGAACGGGGCGATGTTCGTGCTGGACCTGTACGAGACGGCCCGGGACATGTGGCTGACCATCCGCAGCCGGGACGTGATGGAGCTGCCGGACGAGGGTGCCGACCTCTCGGCCCTGCACCAGTTCCTGCGCAGCGTGGTCAAGGCCGGCGGCATGGATGTTTCCCCGCTGGAAGACATCGTGGAGCGGGTGCTGGACGAGGACGCCCTGCGGGCTGCACCCACCCGCTTTGGACTTGTGACGGTGGAGAGCCGGGGCCTGAAGCCCCGGGAGCTGACGCTGGACGAAATTCCGGAAGGCCGGGTGAAAGACTACCTGATGGCATCGGCCGCCTGCTTCCCCGCTTTGCGGGCGCGGGACATCGACGGCAAAAAGTTTCTGGACGGCGGCTACAGCGACAACATGCCCACCGGCCTTGCCAAGAAGATGGGCGCGGAAGAACTGGTGTGCGTGGACCTGGAGGGTGTGGGCATCACCCGCCCGAACCTGACCGGCCTGCCCACCGTGATGGTGCGCAGCTACTGGGAGCTGGGCGATATCCTCCACTTTGACCCGGACACCGCCCGCCGCAACATGGAGCTGGGCTATTACGATACCCGCCGCGCCATGGGGTATCTGCGGGGCTGTGCCTATGCGGTTTCCACCAGCGCGGAGAGCTGTGAGGATGCCGCCGCCTTTGCGTGGAAATTCCAGCAGGTGCAGAAGGCCGTGCGGGAAAAGTACCCCGTCACCCTGACGGCAGATGCGGCCCTTCTGCTGGCCAAGATGAAGGATGCGGACCTTGCCCCGCTGGAAGCGGCGGCCGAGGACGCGGGCGTGGATCCGACAAAATTCTACACGACCCACACGCTGGCAGATGCATTCCTCGCCACCTGCGATCAGGCGCGGATGCAGAGCTTTGCGCCGCTGTTCGAGGGCAGCGCGGATGCTGCCCGTGCGGCACTGGCAGCGCTGGTGCCCAATACCTTTTTGCAGGCGCTGGTCTGGTATACCCTGACCGCGCCGGAGAAAACGCCCATTCTGCCGGAGGTGACAGACGATGAAGGTGTATAAGGGAGCTTCGGCTTCGCCGGGGCTGGTGCTGGGACAGGTGAGCCGGCTGGAGCATCATGTGGAAACGGCCACGGCCGGGCCCTTCAACCCTGCGCGGGAGCTGCGGCTGCTCACCGACGCCATCCACACCGCCCAGAGCGAGCTGGAATCCATGGCGGACCGGGCCGCGCCCACTGAACAGGCCATCTTCCAGTTCCAGAGCATGATGCTGGACGACGAGGGCATGATGAACGAGGTGCGTTTCTGCATCAATGCGGGCATCGGCGCGGCGGCGGCCATGAACCAGGTGGGCCAGCGCTATGCCGACCAGCTGGCCAACATGAAGGATAACCCCTACATGCAGCTGCGCAGCGTGGATATTCTGGATGCCACCCGCCGGGTCATCAATATCCTCACGAACCGCCCCCGCATGTGGCTGGCGCTGGACCACCCGGTGATCCTGGCGGCCGACCGGCTCATGCCCACCGACCTGTTCAGCGTGCCCTCCGGCATGATCCTGGGCATCATCACGGCCGAAGGCAGCGGCCAGAGCCACGCCGCCATCATTGCCCGGGCAATGAACATCCCGGGCCTTGTGCAGGTGGGGCGGGATTTTCTGGACGACTGCGACGGACGCACCGTCATTCTGGACGCCACCAAGGGCGAGTGCACCCTGGACCCGGACGCCGTCGTCCGCCAGCAGGCGGAGACCCGCATCTGTGAGCTGCAACGCGAAAACGCCGAGATGCAGCGGCTGAGCGCTCTGCCCAACTGCACGAAGAACGGCCAGCCCTTTGAACTGCTGGCCAACTGCTTCGGCCCCGAGGACATCGACACGGCCATGCAGTCCGGTGCCCGGGGCGTGGGCCTGCTGCGCAGCAGCTATATGATGCTGCCGGGCCGCATCCTGGACGAACAGGAGCAGTATTTCTTCTACAGCTCCTGCCTTGCCGCGGCCAAGGGCTGCCCGGTGACCGTGCGCACCTTTGATTTTGGGGCTGACCGCACCATGGCCGACGCCTATCAGGGCCTGCAGTCCTCGAAGCTGGGCCTGCGGGGCATCCGCAACAGCCTGCGCCAGCCCCGCCAGTTTGAAACGCAGATCTGTGCACTGCTGCGTGCGGCCGCCCGCGGCCCGCTGCGGGTGATGTTCCCCATGGTGACCACCGTGGAGGACTGGGACGCAGCCATGCGGGTGGTGGAGCGCTGCCGCGACCATTTGAAGGAGCGGGGCGTGCCCTTCAACGAGGACACCAAGTTCGGCGTGATGCTCAGCGTGCCCGCTGCCTGCCTGACCGCTGAGGAATTTGTAGAGCACGGGGTCGATTTTCTTGTGATCGGCACCAACGACCTGACCCAGTACACCCACGCGGCAGACCGGGAGCTGGCCAGCGCGGAGCACTACTACCGCCCGGCCAGCAAGGCCATGAAAAAGCTCATCACCATGGTGATGGATGCCGCAAAGGTGCGCAATGTGCCGGTGACCATCTGCGGCCTTGCCGTAGGCAACCCGGCCAACACGGTGCAGTATCTGCATCTGGGCCTGCGCAGCTTTTCGGTGAGCCCGCAGAACCTGCTGGGCACGAAAAAGGCTTTGCTGGAAGCGGAGACGTGATCTTATAACCCTCTCAGGCGCTGACGCGCCAGATTCCCCTTTTTGTCGCCTTCGGCGACATCTTCCCCCGGCCGGGGGAAGTCTTTCCTCGAAGGGCGAGCCTTGGAGAGTGCGAGATAGGCTCTCCATTTCGGGGGAGCTGGCATCGCGCAGCGATGACTGAGAGGATTTTGAGCATAAAAACAAAGGCATCTGCATGGTTTCAGTGGAACCGGTGCAGATGCCTTTTGCATTCTATAAAAGAAAATTACTCTAAGTTCCCCGTCAGGGTCATCACCGACGCCAGCACGGCCAGCGGCGCGGTCTCGCACCGCAGGATGCGGGGGCCAAGGCCCACCGTTCTGGCACCGGCCTTTGCGGCCATCTCGGCTTCCTCAGCGGCAAAGCCGCCCTCGGCACCAGTCACGATGGCGATTTTCAGTTTTTCGCCGTCGGCAGGCGCGGTCTCTGCCAGCAGCTGGCGCAGCGGCGCGCCGCCGCACTCATAGCAGAACAGCACAAGGTCGTACTGTGCAAAGGTGCGGCACACGGCCCCGAAGTTCGGCAGCGGCAGGGCCACATCCGGCAGCACGCCCCGGCCGCACTGCTTGGCGGCTTCCACCGCAATGCGGTTGTAGCGCTCGTTCTTCTGCTCCTCTTTTTTGGGCGCGGCCACGCAGTACCGGCTGAAGAAGGGCACGATGTGGGCTGCGCCCAGCTCCACGCCGTGCTTGATGATCTGCTCCAGCTTATCCTGCTTGGGGTAGCCCGCCAGCAGGGTGACTTCCACGCTGGGTTCGGCGGCGCTGGGATAGCCCGGCTCTACGCTGAACTCCACGCAGTCGTCGCCGAAGCCGGTGATGGATGCGGTGTATTCCACGGCGTTGCCGTCGCACAGAATGACGGTCTCGCCCAGGCGTGCCCGCATCACCCGGGCAAGGTGGTGGGCGTCGGCCCCGCGCAGCACGGCGGTGCCGTCAGAAATTTCAGTGGTAAAATAACGGTGCGGCATAGTGGCTCCTTACGCTTTCTTACAAACAATGCACTCCCAGCCGCGCTTTTCCTTCACTTCCACGACGGCGAGACCGGCCTTTTCCAATCCGGCAATGACCTCATCCTTGCGGCTGTCGATGATGCCGCTGGCGATGAAAGTTGCGCCCTCGGCCATCAGGCCGGGCACAGCCGGTGCCAGAGACAGGATGGCGTTGGCCACGATGTTGGCGGTGATGATGTTGTACTGGCCGCTGGCCTTGTCCGAAAGATCACCCACCAGCACGGTGAGTTTGTCCTGCACGCCGTTCAGGGCGGCGTTCTCCCCGGCGGTGCGCACGGCCACGGGGTCGATGTCCACGCCCTCGGCCACGGCCGCGCCCAGCTTCAGCGCCGCAATGGCCAGGATGCCGCTGCCGGTGCCGATGTCCAGCACCCGCTCGCCGCCCTTCACCCGCTCATCCAGTGCTTCCATGCACAGGCTGGTGGTCTCGTGGCCGCCGGTGCCGAAGGCAAGACCCGGGTCCAAAATCAGCTTCACGCGGTCGGTATTATACTCCTGCCAGGAGGGCACCACGGCCAGCCGCTTGCCGATTTCCATGGGGTGGTAATACTTGCGCCAGCCGTTCTGCCAGTCCTCCTGCTCTACGCCCTCGGTCTCGACGGTGTAGGCGATGCCGGCGGCTTCCATGCGGGCGGCAATGAGGGCCAGCGTTTCCACGGGGGATGCGCCCGGCTCCAGATACATGTGGATGATGACGGTGTCGCGGGGCTTATCCAGCAATTCCTGCTCGATCAGGTCCACATGGGCGATCTCGGCCACCTGCTGCTCAATGTCGCTGTAGTCTTCGATATAGATGCCGCCCTCGGCGATCATGGTCGCAACGGCTTCGGCGTTGTCGGCGTCGGCCTTGGCCACGGTCAGGCGGATGTCGGTCCATTCCATAAAAAGAAACCTCCTTCGGGTCTTCGCGTATTTTATAATAGTATAGTACCCGATTCGGCGGTGGGATGCAAGCATTTACAGCGTTTTTGCGTTCTGATGTGGGATGTGCTATACTTATTTTATAAAAAGCACGGCGGGCACCACCCCGGGAGGAGAAACAGATGAGCAAAACATACAGCTGGCGGAAACTGAACGAAAAAGAGCTGACGCGGGTCTATCTGGACGAGATGCGCCGGGACTTCCCGCCCACGGAGCTGAAACCCCTGAGCATGATCCTGAACAGCGAAGCGGACGGCACGGCCCACACCTGGGGCGTGTTTGACGGCGAACAGCTGGCGGCCTACCTGCTCATGGTGCGCCCGGCGGGCAGTAAGGTGAGCCAGCTGGATTACTTTGCGGTGCTGCCCGCCTACCGGGCACAGGGCCTTGGAGCAAAACTGCTGGCGGCCCTGCCGGAATACGAGAAGGACGCACAGGCCATTTTGATCGAAGCTGAGGTGCCGGACAAGGCCGAGGACGAAGCCATGGCCGTGCGGCGGCTGGGCTTTTACGCCCGGTGCGGGGCCCGGGACACCGGCTTTACCGAGCATTTGTTCGACGCCTGGTTCCGCATTCTGGTGCTGGACTGCCCCGGCCCCGGCACCTTTGCTGACCGGCAGGCCGTGGACGCGCTGGTGGACTGCTACCGCCGCGCCATCAGCGAGACTGAGTGGCAGAAGTATGTGCAGTTCTACTGCCCGGACGGCACGAAATACTGCTGAGGGCTTCTCCCCCCTGTGCAAATTGAGCGCGCAGGGGGATTTTTGGCGGATTTTGGTTGACAGAACTCCAAAATGTGGTACGCTAAAGGCACAGAATACGGCAAGAGGAGGTTTTTCGTATGGCTGAAACAATGACCCGCCGCACCTTCCTGAAGGGCGCGGCCGCAGCGGCCGTGGCCGTTTCGCTGGCCGGCTGCGGCGGTGGCAGCACCGTCGGTGAGTTCCGCGTTTATTTTAATGGAAATCCGGAGTTTGGCTGGATGGATAGCGGCAGCTATGGCCTTGTGACACTCAAGATTGGGATCAAGGGCGTGCAGAACGGTATCACGTTCAGTAAAAAATACAGCGATGTTTTCTCTGCTGAGGCTGGCGGGCAAAAGCTTGCCATGAAGAATGGCAGCACCGGCATCATCTGGCAGGGGACCACAAAGGATTGTGACTTGGAGTTCACAACCACGAACAAGGCACTTTATGAAGCCCTCCGTGACGGTGTGCAGACGCTGGATCTGACCATCACGCTGTCCACGGTTTCCCGGCTGTTTGTGCTGGACCTGAAAAACAAGACGGTCACCCCGCAGTAAAAACAAAACAGAAGGAACTTTATGCCCCGGGCACTCTTTGTGAGTGCCCGGGGCTTTTTGCCGCTTTGCCCAACCAGAAAATGGTATTTTCGGCACATTTTCGGGCAATGTAAAATCCAGGTACAGGGTTTTCATCCCGGCTTTACGCAGAGATGACACAGCGGCAAAACCCTGCCCAAAAGATTTACCTCCATTTTGCACGGGGCTGGTCGCAGCGGGGACGGCGGCGCGGTACAATAAAGCCGTTCCCAGGAAAAGCACAACAAAAAATGCCCGGGCAGACGGCCCGGACCTGTTTGGAGGAAATAAAGATGAAAAAGATCACCCGTCGTTCGTTTATCACTGTCTGCGGTGCTGCTGCTGCCGCCATGGCCCTGACCGCATGCGGCGGTTCCGCATCTTCCACCGTGGCTTCTTCTGCCGCCGAGTCCACCGCTTCTTCCGCTGCCGAGAGCGTGGCCGCCGGCACCCTGTCCGGCAACGTTGCAACCGGCGGTTCCACTTCCATGAAGAACGTCATCGCTGCCCTGACCGAAGGCTTTGCCGAGGTGGAGCCGGGCGTCACCGTCAGCTACGACCCCACCGGTTCCGGCGCAGGCATCACCGGTGCCACCGATAAGACCCTGGACATCGGCCTGTCCTCCCGCGCCCTGAAGGACGACGAGAAGAACGATGTGGACGGCACCACCGTGGCGCTGGACGGCATCGCCATCATCGTGAACAAGGACAGCAAGGTGGCCGACCTGACCGTGGACCAGCTGAAGCAGATGTTCACCGGTGAGATCACCGACTGGTCCGAAGTCGGCGGCGACGCAGGCGAGATCGTGCTGATCGGCCGCGAGGCCGGTTCCGGCACCCGCGATGGCTTTGAGAGCATCGTGGACGTGAAGGACAGCTGCAAGTACGCACAGGAGCTGACCGCTACCGGCGCTGTCATCAGCGCTGTGGAAGCAAACCCGCTGGCAGTCGGCTACGCATCCCTGTCCGCTGTGGGCGATACCGTTGCCATGGTCACCGTGGAAGGCGTGGAGTGCAGCGAGGACACCGTCAAGGACGGCACCTACAAGATCCAGCGTCCCTTCGTGTTCGTCACCAACAAGAGCGTCACCCTGTCTGAGCAGGCACAGGCTTTCGTGGACTTTGCCACCAGCAAGGATGCTGCCGACCTCATCCGCACCGCAGGCGCTGTGCCGGTGAATGAGTAAAAGATGATCGCAGAAGCCTTTCCCCAAGGGGGAAGCCTTTGCAAAACAACCCCACCGCGCCGACCTGCCCCGAAACGGTACGGGTCGGCGCTTTTCGTAAGGATCCTGCTATGAACAAAAAATCGTCTTATCTGCGCCGCGTCCAGCTGCCGCGCACCCCGGCCGAATGGCTGGAAGCGGTGATGAACTTCATCTTCTTCCTGTGCGGGATGCTGGCCGTGGGCTGCGTGGTGCTCATCACGGTGTACATGATCATCTCCGGTGTGCCGGCCATCCGCAAGATCGGCCTGTTCAAGTTCCTGCTGGGCACTGAGTGGGCCTCCACGGCGGCCGACCCGAAATTTGGCATCCTGCCCTTCATCCTGTCCAGCATCTACGGCACCCTGGGGGCCACCCTCATCGGTGTGCCCGTCGGCCTGCTGACGGCGGTGTTTCTCTCCAAGGCGGCGGACCCCAAGCTGCGCACCGTGGTGGTCACGGCCATCGAGCTGCTGTCCGGCATCCCCAGCGTGGTGTTCGGCCTTTTGGGGATGCAGGTGCTGGTGCCCGCCGTGGCCAAGACCTTCGGCAAGGCCTCCGGCGCCTGTCTGCTCAGCGCCATTGTGGTGCTTTCCATCATGATCCTGCCCAGCATCGTGTCGGTGTCGGTCACGGCGCTGAACGCCGTGCCGCCCGAGTATGAGCAGGGCAGCCTGGCCCTGGGTGCCACCGACACCGAAACGTGGTTCAAGATCAGCGTGCCCACCGCAAAAAGCGGCATCGCCGCCGGCATCGTGCTGGGCATCGGCCGCGCCATCGGCGAAGCCATGGCTGTGATGATGGTGGCCGGCAACAGCCCCAACATGCCGGACAGCCTGTTCCGCAGCGTCACCTTCCTGACCACGGCCATTGCCAAGGAGATGAGCTACGCGGGCGGCCTGCAGCGGCAGGCGCTGTTCAGCATCGCACTGGTGCTGTTCGTGTTCATCATGCTCATCAATATCGTCCTGAATGTTGTCCTGAAGGGAGGCAGCCGCGATGAATAAGGGCTTTTCCCCCTCCCGCCGGGCGTGGAACCGCGTGATGAACGCGCTGGTGTGGGCCGCCGCCATCCTTGTGATGGTGCTGGTGGCGGGCATCATCGGCATGGTGCTGGTGCGCGGCGTCCCGCACATCAGCTGGAAATTCCTCACCACCACCGCCAGCGTGCTGAAAAAGACCGACGGCATCCTGCCCGCCATCCTCAACACCCTGTATGTCATCCCGCTGACATTACTTATTGTATTGCCGCTGGGCGTGGGCGCGGCCGTCTATCTGACCGAGTACGCCTCCAATCGAAAGCTCATTGAGGTGATCGAGTTCACCAACGAGACGCTGGCCGGCATCCCCAGCATCATCTACGGTCTGGTGGGTATGCTGGTGTTCAGCCAGGCACTGGGCTTTCAGACCTGCCTGCTGTCCGGCTCCCTCACATTGGTGGTCATGAACCTGCCCACCATCATCCGCACCACGCAGGAATCTCTCAAAACGGTGCCCCAGGGCTACCGTGAGGGTGCCATGGGTCTGGGCGCGGGCAAGTGGCACATCATCCGCACCATCGTGCTGCCCTGCAGCATCGACGGCATCGTCACCGGCTGCATCCTGGCTGTGGGCCGCATCGTGGGCGAAAGCGCCGCCCTGCTGTTCACCGCCGGTGCGGCCGAGGTCATCGCCAAGGGTGTGGTGAAAGCCTACACCTCCAACGGCGCAACGCTTTCGGTGCTGCTGTACCTGCGCGCCTTTGAGGACGGCGACTTTGCCTCTGCATGGGGCATTGGCGCGGTGCTGCTGGTGCTGGTGCTGGCCATCAATCTGGCGGCGCGGCTGGCGAAGGATAAACTGAAACAGAAACAGTGAAATTTGATTTTACTGTTTCCAGAGCATAACCATTTGAAATGGCCTCCGCTTATCGGGTTGCGGCCCCCAGCATCCGCATCGTGCCTTGGGCGGCACTTGCGTCTTGCTGGCCGCTGCCCCAACAACTCCTCCCTGTTTCCGCCACTGGCGGCGGTCGTCGTTGTTGCGCTCTGGCCATGAATAGCGGAAAAATTATTTTTAATTTCGTAGATTTGAAAAATCTGCGGATTTTTCAAATCTACATTTTCACGGGAAGGGTCGAAACGGTAAACTTCCTGTTGAAATTCAACAATGAGGTACTCTATGGAAAACACGAACATGCCGGTCATCTCGGCAAAAAACCTGAACCTCTGGTACGGCGACTTCAAGGCGCTGAAAAATATCTCGCTGGACGTGGGCGAGCGGGAGATCACCGCCCTCATCGGCCCTTCCGGCTGCGGCAAATCCACCTTTTTGAAAACTCTCAACCGCATGAACGACCTGGTGCCCAATGTGCGCATCGAGGGCGATGTGCGGCTGAAGGGCGAGGACATCTTCGCCCGGGAAATGCAGCTCACCGACCTGCGCCGCCGCGTGGGCATGGTGTTCCAGAAGGCAAACCCCTTCCCCATGAGCATCTACGACAACATCACCTACGGCCCCAAGCTCCACGGCGTGCGCAATAAAGCCGAGCTGGATGAGCTGGTGGAAAGCTCGCTGCGGGGTGCGGCCCTCTGGGACGAAGTGAAGGACCGCCTGAAAAAGAGCGCGCTGGGCCTTTCCGGCGGCCAGCAGCAGCGCCTTTGCATCGCCCGGGCTCTGGCGGTGAAGCCCGAAGTGCTGCTGATGGACGAGCCCACCAGCGCCCTGGACCCCGGTTCTACTATGAAGGTGGAGGAGCTGATGAGCGAGCTGAAGAAGAACTACACCGTGGTCATCGTCACCCACAACATGCAGCAGGCGGCCCGCATCAGCGACCGCACCGCCTTCTTCCTGCTGGGAGAACTGGTGGAAGTGGGCCCCACGGCACAGATCTTCAGTGCGCCGCAGGATAAGCGCACCGAGGACTACATCTCCGGCCGGTTCGGCTAAACTGAGGAGGGACAAAACCAATGAGCATCCGCAAACAATACGATACCGATCTGGAAGCCCTCAAGGCGGCTCTGGTGGAGATGGGCAACAACTCCGCCGAGGCCGTGGAGGCCGCGCTGGAAGCGCTGTGCACCGCCGACGCCGACGCGGCCAAGAGCATCGTGAAGGGCGACAGCCGCATCAACAACATGGAGAGGGACATCGAGCACCGCTGCATGACCCTGCTGCTGCGCCAGCAGCCGGTGGCGGGCGACCTGCGCCGCATCTCCACTGCCATGAAGGTGGTCACCGACATTGAGCGCATCGGCGACCATGCCGCCGACATCGCCGAGATCATCCCGCACCTCGTCACCGTCCGCAAGGAAGGCGACCCCGCCGTCAGCCAGGCCATCGCCATGGGCCGCAAGGCGTACCAGATGATTTTGGACGCCCTGGCCGCGCTGACCAACGAGGACGAGCTGGCTGCCCGGCAGGTCATTGCCGCCGACGACGCGGTGGACTACGACTTCAACGCCATCAAGCACACCCTCGCGCAGGAGATCGCGGCCAACCCCGCCAAAGTGGACGCCGCGCTGGATCTGCTCATGGTCATCAAGTATCTGGAGCGCATCGGCGATCACGCCGTGAATGTGGCCGAGTGGGTGCAGTTCGTGCGCAGCGGCAGATACAAGGACGAGAGTATGTTCTAAAGTCTTTCTCCACCTCATTTTTGAGGGTTTCGTGTTTTCTTTATTTCTCCTGAAAAAGGCCGTTTCTGCGCTGCAGAGGCGGCCTTTTTCGGTGGGACGAAATTCGTGGACGGCAAATAACAAAAAAATTTTAGCTTTTTTGCAATATTCTGCCCGGGCAGTTCGTATAGAGAGTGTAAGGTTCCTCAAAAACCTGCGAACCCTGTGCGGCGGGCGTCCGGCTTTCTCCCCCAGTCCCCGCCCGCCGCACCCTTTACGGAGGAAATTTATATGGCACAGTGTAAGGATATCCCGCTGGAAGCCCGCGCCGAGATGGTCAGCCGTGAAGCGCTGGTGCAGGCGGCGCTGAAAGAAATCACCCAAAACTACCGCGAAGCCAGCCTGTCCAATGTGGCGCGAGCCTACGGCGTCTCGCTGGCCTACGTCAGCGAGTGCGTGCGGGCCCAGACCGGCCGCACCTACAAGGAGCTGCTGCAGAAGCACCGCATGGAAACGGCGGCGCGCCTTCTGCGCCGCAGCGACATGAACATCCAGCAGATCATCACGCTGGTGGGCTACGAAAACACCAGCTATTTCTACCGCCTGTTCCACGAGCGCTACGGCCTGAGCCCGCGGGAGTACCGCCAGGTGCGCGCCGTCCGCGTGCGCACCAGCGCATGAAAAAGCTTCATTCCCCCATCGGCAGGACACGGCCCCGGCTGTGCCCTGCTTTTTTGGCGTTTCGGGGCGTTTTGCGGGCGGCTGGCGCAAGAACTGGATTTTTCTGGTAAAATGTAGTACAATAAGGCAAATCCCAGCCGTGCCGGAAGGGTGCGGCGCAGTCGAAAGAGGTGGAATGAATGTTTCGTGGTGCAGTCAGAGGGGACCTGCCGCAGATCCTGAAGATCTACGACCATGCACGCGCTGCCATGAAGGGATCGGGCAACCCGACCCAGTGGGGCGACAACTACCCTCCGCAGGAGATGCTGGAGGAGGATATCGACTCGAACCGTCTGTTCGTCTATGTGGTCAACGGCCAGATCGAGGCCGTGTTCGCCTTCATTCTGGGTGCAGACCCGACCTATGCCGTCATTGAGGATGGCCAGTGGCTGAACGATACGCTGCCTTATGGCACGGTGCACCGGCTGGCTTCGGCCGGGCGGCAGAAGGGCGTCGCTTCGGCGGTGCTGGAGTGGAGCCTGGAACACTGCCAGAGCCTGCGGGCCGATACCCACGCCGACAACAAGATCATGCAGCACCTGCTGGAAAAGAACGGCTTCACCCGCTGCGGCATCATCCATGTACGGGATGGTTCGCCGCGCTACGCCTACCAGAAGCTGGCCGCGACCCAGCCGCTGGAATAAGCCGCAAAATGCCTGTGCACCGGGTCCGCCCGTGCGCGGGCATTTTTTCTGGAAAAATTTCGGAGCCCCTGCAATTTGGCGCCGCGCTCCTTCGTGTTCCAGATGACGAGACAAAACCGGGCACCCGGCCCTCACCGACACGGTGCACAAGGTGTTCGACAAGGCCTTTGACGGGCTGGAAGGCGTTTCCTATACGCCCTATGCCCTGCTGGCCAGCCGCACCACCGCCTCCGGCAGGCAGTACCGCATCCTGTGCGAAGCGACGGTGGTGTACCCGGGAGCAGAGATGCACTATGCGGTGGTGGATGTGTACGAAAGCCTGGAGGGCAACGCGAACATCATCAGCGTGACGGATGGGTATGTGAGCTGAAATTTTTATTTTGAAAAGCCGGAGCGGTCAAAGCCGTTCCGGCTTTATTTTTTCGGAAAAGCAAAACTGTTCTTGCTACAAATACAGTTCAGCGGAAAACCCCTATGGGCACCGACCTGAACGCAAATTTGTGAACGAAAAATGTCTGAAAACGCTTTCAATTCTTTGCCGTATGTGCTATAATAACACCCGTCCTTGTGTAAGAGACAGGAAACTGTGCGCCACTGGCGTACGATAGGAAAGAGGAGTGTCTATATGAAAACGTTGAACAAGGCCGTTGCCCGTTACAACGGCATCAGCCTGATCGTTCGCATCCTGATCGGCCTGATCGTCGGCGCTGTGCTGGCGCTGGTGGCTCCCGGTGCCGGATGGGTGGGCGAATTTGGCAACCTGTTCGTCGGCGCACTGAAGGGCATCGCCCCGGTGCTGGTGTTCGTCATCGTGGCAAGTGCCCTGGCACAGGGTTCTTCCAAGCTGGACCGCCGCTTCGGCACGGTCATCTGGCTGTACATGCTCACCACCTTCCTGGCGGCGGCCATCGCGGTCGTCACCAGCTTCCTGTTCCCGGTCACCGTCGTGCTGGCAGACGCTGCCCAGTCCGACGTGGTGCCTCAGGGTCTGGGCGAAGTGATGGGCACCCTGCTGACGAACTTTGTGGCAAACCCCGTCAGCGCCATCATGAACGGCAACTACATCGGCATCCTGTTCTGGGCCTGCATGTTCGGCATCGCCATGAAGGGCATCGGCTCCGAGAGCACCAAGACCTTTATGGCCAACACCGCTGACGCCGTTTCCCAGATCGTGCGCTGGATCATCAATCTGGCACCCTTCGGCATCATGGGTCTGGTGTACACCAACGTTTCCGGCAATGGCCTGGCCATCTTTACCCAGTACGGCAAGCTGCTGGCCCTGCTGGTGGGCACCATGCTGTTCATGGCCCTCATCGTCTCCCCCATCATCATGTTCATCTACCTGGGCTGCAACCCGTACCCGCTGGTGTTCCGCTGCCTGCGTGAGTCCGGCCTGACCGCCTTCTTCACCCGCAGTTCCGCCGCCAACATCCCCGTCAACATGGCCCTGTGCGAAAAGCTGGGTCTGGACAAAGATATGTACTCCGTGTCCATCCCGCTGGGTGCTACCATCAACATGGACGGTGCCGCCATCACCATCACCATCATGACCCTGGCCGCAGCCAACACCCTGGGCATTCAGGTGTCCCTGCCTGCCGCCATCGTGCTGAGCGCCATGAGCGCTCTGGGTGCCTGCGGTGCTTCCGGCGTGGCCGGCGGCTCCCTGCTGCTGATCCCCATGGCCTGCTCGCTGTTCGGCATCTCCAACGACGTTGCCATGCAGATGGTGGGCGTCGGCTTCATCATCGGTGTGGTGCAGGACTCTGTGGAGACTGCCCTGAACTCTGCCGGTGACGTGGAGTTTGCCGCCACCGCCGAGTATCACCAGTGGCTCAAGCAGGGCAAGCCCCTGCCGGAGTTTCTGACCGGTAAGAAGAACTGATTGAAAATGGTCTCCGCGATGCTCTGACCAATTTCAAAGGATTTGATTTTTAACTGCGAACCGGCAAAGCCTGCGGGCTTTGCCGGTTCGCTTTTTTACGGGAAAAGATGTAACGGGCAGCAGGGCACTTTCATTACGGCCTCTCCTGTGAAAAAACAGAACAGCAGCGGCCGCAGCCGCTGCTGTTCTGTAATAATATAAAAATAAAAGTTCTGCTGTTTATGCCCAGAGCGAAGCGGAGGGCATTCTAAATGGCAGCTTAGTCGATGACCTTTGCCTTCTGCAGTGCCACCAAAATCAACGGGATGAGCACCAGCTGGGCGATGATGCCCGGCACGGCGGTGAGCAGGGCACCGGACAAAAAGGCGCTGAACGGGAAGCTGGAGCCGGTCAGGCCTGCCAGCACGAAGCGCACTGCGCCCCACACCAGGCGGCCCGCCACCATGGCGGTGACGAGGGCGGCGTACATCATGGGCAGGGTGTGCTTCACCTTGCGCCAGACGAGGCCGGACACAAGGCCGTAGGCGGCCAGCTCAAAGGCCATGGAGATGGCGATGGGGAACATCGGCGGCATGCCGAACAGCACCGAGCGCAGCAGCGGGGCCACGAAGCCCACGGCCAGGCCCCACGGCCCGCCCAGCACGAAGCCGCACAACAGAATGGGGAAATGCATCGGGCAAAGCATGTTGCCCACCTGCGGAACATGGCCGGTGACCATGGGCAGCACGAAGGCCAGTGCCAAGAACAGCGCCGCCAGCACGATGCTGCGGGTGGTGGAATTGGTTTTGGTTTTCATGAAAGCTTCCTCCTTTGATTCCATTGCTTCTTGCCTCTCCCCTTGGGAGAGGTGGCATTGCGCAGCAATGACGGAGAGGGCGAATGCGTGTCGTTTGAAGCGGCCTCGCCCTCTCAGGCGCTGACGCGCCAGCTCCCCCAAAGGGGGAGCCAAGAAAAAAGGGTCTGCCTTTGGTGTTCGCACCAAAAGCAGATCCCTTCGTGGCGTCTGTAAATAATAAAAGAGCAGTGCCGGAAAACCTGCCGGGGCTTTCGGCGCGCTGCGGCGCTGCGCACAAAGGGCACAGACACGCGTTTTGGATAAATGCTCCATCGGGATGGAGAAAACGGGCTTCGACCCGCACACCCGGCTCCGTGCCGGATTTTGACAAAATTATAGCAAATGCCCCGGCGGCTGTCAAGATGCGGCAAACGACCCGCAAATTGACCAAAAAGCGGAACTTTTCGGGCAAAATTTCCCCGTGTATGTACATTTTGCATGAAGGAACTTGACCTTTTTGCATAGAATAGCTAATATAAACTTGAAAAAGAGTGCGCTGCTGGGACACACCTGCCCGGCAGGGCGTAAAACGGCTTTTTTGGAACGCTTGCAAATCTGAGGTTCATACGGGAGGACCATCATGACAAATGCAGAAAAACTTACCCTGGCAAAGCACGCCTGTCACATCCGCATGGGCGTGATCGAGGGCACGCACAGCGCAAAGTGCGGTCATCCGGGCGGCAGTCTGGACATCGCCGAACTGCTGAGCTACCTCTATTTCGTGGAAATGAACATTGACCCGAAGGACCCGAAGAAGGCCGACCGCGACCGTCTGGTGCTGTCCAAGGGCCATGCCGCCCCGGCACTGTATGCAGCGCTGGCCGAGCGCGGCTACTTCCCGGTGGAAGACCTCAAGACCCTGCGCAAGATCGGCAGCTATCTGCAGGGCCACCCCAACATGAACGAGACACCGGGCGTGGACATGTCCACCGGCAGCCTGGGCCAGGGCATCTCTGCCGCCTGCGGCATGGCCCTGGGTGCCAAGCACGCGGGCAAGCCCATCAACGTCTTTGCCATCGTGGGCGACGGCGAGGTGGAGGAAGGCGAGTGCTGGGAGGCCTTCATGTTTGCCGCCCACTATAAGCTTTCCAACCTGTGCGTGTTCCTGGACCGCAACCGCCTGCAGATCGACGGCAGCACCGAGACGGTCATGAGCAGCGAGCCGCTGGAAGACAAGATGAAAGCCTTCAACTTCAACGTGCTGACCATCGACGGCCACGACTACGACCAGATCGAGGCCGCCGTGAACGCCTTCCACGCCGAAAGCGAAAAGCCCACCTGTGTCATCATGGACACCACCAAGGGCAAGGGCGTTTCCTTCATGACCAACTCGGTGGACTGGCACGGCAAGGGCCCCAATGACGATGAGTACAAGATCGCAATTGAGGAGCTGAACGCCGCATACGCCGCGCTGGAACAGGAGGATAAGTAAGATGGCAGACGTGAAGAAGATCGCTACCCGTGAAAGCTACGGCAACACCCTGAAGGAGCTGGCCGCCGAAGGCCACGACGAGCTGGTGGTGCTGGACGCAGACCTTGCTGCCGCCACCAAGACCGGCATGTTCCGCAAGGCATACCCGGACCGCCACTTTGACTGCGGCATCGCCGAGGGCAACATGATGGGCGTGGCCGCCGGCCTGTCCACCATGGGCTATGTGCCCTTTGTTTCCAGCTTTGCCATGTTCGCCGCTGGCCGTGCCTTTGAGCAGGTGCGCAACTCCATCGGCTACCCCCACCTGAACGTGAAGATCGGCGCCACCCACGGCGGCATCTCCGTGGGTGAGGACGGTGCTTCCCACCAGTGCTGCGAGGACTTTGCCCTCATGCGCAGCATCCCCGGCATGACCGTCATCTGCCCTGCCGACGATGTGGAGGCCCGCGCCGCTGTGCGCGCTGCCTTTGCCATGGAAGGCCCCGTCTACCTGCGCTTTGGCCGTCTGGCTGTACCCGTGTTCCACGACGAAGCCAACTACCACTTCGAGATCGGCAAGGGCGAGCAGATCACCGACGGCAATGACATTGCCATCATCGCCACCGGTTTGATGGTCAACGAGGCCCGCATCGCCGCCGAACAGCTGGCCGCCGAGGGCATCCACGCCCGGGTCATCAACATCCACACCATCAAGCCCCTGGACGAGGAGATCATCCTCAAGGCGGCCAAGGACTGCGGCAAGGTCATCACTGCCGAGGAGCACAACGTCATCGGCGGTCTGGGCGAAGCCGTGTGCGCAGTTCTCTCTGAGAAGCTGCCCACCCCCGTGCGCCGTGTGGGCGTGCAGGACAAGTTCGGCTGCTCTGGCCCGGCCTGGGACCTGCTGCGTGAGTACGGCCTGGATGCCGCCACCATCTGCAAGACCGCTCATGAAATGCTGAATAAATAAACCGCAAAACATTACGGCCCGCTGGACATCTGCGTTCGGCGGGCTTTTTGCATCGTTGTGTGACCCGGTCACGGAAAATGCGCCGGATTTGGGGTATACTGATGCCATCATCAAATGAAAATATACCCTTTTTCAGGAGGTAAACAATATGGCAGTTGTAACCATCACGAAGGAAAACTTTGCGCAGGAAGTGCTGCAGAGCGAAAAGCCTGTCCTGCTGGACTTCTGGGCCAGCTGGTGCGGCCCCTGCCGCATGCTCAGCCCCATCGTGGACGAGGTGGCCGAGGAGCGCACCGATGTGAAGGTGGGCAAGGTGAACGTGGACGAGCAGCCGGAACTGGCCGGTGAGTTCGGCGTCATGAGCATCCCCACCCTGCTGGTGTTCAAAGGCGGCAAGCTGGTGAATCAGGCCGTGGGTGCCCGCCCGAAGTCTGGCGTGCTGGCACTGCTGGGATAACCGCATAAAGATAAAATGGAGCTTTCTTTTCGGCGTGCGCCGGGAGAAGGCTCTTTTTTGTTCTTGAGAGAAAAACACATTGCCGCACTTTGATTTTTCTCTGTACAAACGCACAGAAAAATCGTATCATGAAGATGAAAACACTGTCACTTTCCTGCTTTACAACTTTACCTAGATAAAGTAAAATAACAACAGAACCATAAACGATCAAACAGTGCACGGATCGTGCTGCGCAAAGCGCCGGGCAGTGCGGCCCGGCGGCATAGAGGAGTGGAAAAGTGCCGGAGAGGCCTGCGGGCACCGGCCGGAGCCAAAGCGTGCCAAACGCATCAAATGTGCCAAATGTGTAAGAAACAGGGGGAACCGACGATGGAATTCAGCCTTGCAAACCTGCAGCCCAAGGAGCGCGCCTCCTTTGCGCTGCGCGCCTTGTACGAAGCGGCGGGCTGCCGCAAGTACCACATGGGCCGCTTTGAGGAGTACGGCCTGTATCAGGAGAACCGCAGCTTTTTGTCGTCGGAGCAGGTCATCACCTTCACCGACCTGGACGGCCGTTTGCTGGCCCTCAAGCCGGACGTGACCCTGTCCATTGCCAAGACGGCCCAGCCCGCCCCCGGCGAGACCCTGCGCTACTACTACCACGAGAACGTCTACCGCCCCTCGGCCGAGAGCCATACCTTCAAGGAAATCAGCCAGATGGGCCTTGAGGTCATCGGCAAAGTGGGCGAAGCCGAGGTGCAGCAGGCGGTGTGTCTGGCGGCGCAGTCGCTGGCGGCGCTGGGCGCAGAGTGGGTGCTGGAAGTCAGCCACATGGGCTACCTGTTCGGCCTGTTCGATGCGCTGGGCGTGCCGGAAGCCGCCCGGGCGCAGCTGCTGGAAAAGCTGCGGCAGAAAAACGCCCACGAGCTGCGCGCCGCCGCGCTTTCTGCGGGGCTTTCTGAAACGGCGGCAGACGCCTTGTGCGGAGTGCTGGAGCTTTCCGGCGGCTACGCCGCTACCCTTTCCAAGGCGGCAGCGCTCTGCCGCAACCCCGCTATGACCGCCGCCGTGGCAGAGCTGACCGCCCTAGCGCCCACGCTGGGACAGGCGGGCGGCAGCATCCGGTTAGACCTGACCTTAGCCGGTGAGATGGAATACTACAATGGCCTTGTGTTTCAGGGCTACCTGAAAGCCCTGCCCCGTCCGCTGCTGAAGGGCGGGCGGTACGATTTACTGCTGCAAAAGTTCACCCCCGGGGCGGGTGCTATCGGCTTTGCGGTCTATCTGGACGAGCTGGACCGTCTGAGCGCCCCGCTGCCGCCGGTGCAGAAACACAGCACCGACAAGGTGATGCTCAATGTGGCTTTGCCGAAGGGCCGTCTCGGCGACAAGGTGTATAACCTGCTGGCGGGCATCGGCTACGGCTGCCCGGAGGACTACAACGCCACCCGCAAGCTGGTGGTGGAAAACCCGGAAGCGGGCATCCGGTACTTCCTCGTCAAGCCCAGCGACGTTGCCATCTACGTGGAGCACGGCGCGGCGGATGTGGGCATCGTGGGCAAGGATATCCTCACGGAAGCTTCTGCCGACGTATACGAACTGCTGGACACCGGCCTTGGCAAGTGCCGCATGTGCGTGGCCGCCCCGGCAGACTACAAGGACGACCCCAGCCGCCCGGTGCGTGTGGCGACGAAGTTCGTCAACATTGCCAAGAGCTATTACGCATCCATGGGCCGGGATATCGATATCATCAAGCTGAACGGCTCCATTGAGCTGGCACCCATTCTGGGCCTTTCGGATGTCATCGTGGATATCGTGGAGACCGGCACTACCCTGCGGGAGAACGGCCTGAAGGTCGTCACCGAGTTTATGCCCATCTCGGCCCGGTTCATTGCCAACAAGGCCAGCTACCAGTTCAAGCACGCCGAGATGGACACCATGCTGGAAAAGCTGCGGGCGGAACTGCAGAACAAGGAGGAAGCAAAATGATCAAGCTGTATAACTTCGACGAGCTGAAGCCCGAAGAAATCCTGAACCGTGACATCCGCGCCGAAAAGAACGTGGAGGACGTGGTGGACGCCATCATTGCGGACGTGCGCGCCCGGGGCGACGACGCCCTGAAAGACTACGCCCTGAAATTTGACGGCGCGAAGATCGACGACCTGCAGGTGACGCAGGCCGAGATCGACGAAGCGTTTGCCAATATGGACCCCTACTTCCTTGAGACCCTGCGCGAGGCCGCTGCCAACATCGAGAGCTTTCACCGCCAGCAGGCGCACAAAAATTTTGTGGTGAATGATAAGCCCGGCATCGTGCTGGGACAGAAATATACCCCCATTGAAAAGGCGGGTGTGTATGTGCCCGGCGGCACGGCGGCGTACCCGTCCACTGTGCTGATGGACGTGATCCCGGCGAAAGTGGCCGGCGTGTCGGAGATCGTCATGACCACCCCCGCCGGTAAGGACGGCAAGGTGAACCCGGTCATTCTGGCCGCCGCCGCCACGGCAGGCGTGACCAAAATTTTCAAGACCGGCGGCGCACAGGCTGTGGCGGCGCTGGCCTACGGCACCCAGAGCATCCCTGCCGTGGACAAGATCGTGGGCCCCGGCAACATCTATGTGGCTACCGCCAAGCGCAAGGTGTTCGGCAAGGTGGGCATTGATATGATCGCCGGCCCCAGCGAAATTCTGGTGCTGGCCGACGGCGGCTGCAACCCGGCCTGGGTGGCTGCCGACCTGCTCAGTCAGGCCGAGCACGACAAGCTGGCAAGCCCGGTGCTCGTTACCGACAGCGCAGAGCTGGCCAAGGCCGTGCAGGCCGAGCTGGAAGTGCAGATCCCCCAGCTGCCCCGCGCCGCCATTGCCCGGGCCAGCGTGGACGACAACGGCAAGATCATCGTCTGCACCGACCTGCACAAGGCCATTGAAGCCTGCAACATCATCGCCCCGGAGCATCTCGAGGTGTGCGTGGAGGACCCCTTCGGTGTGCTGAACGAGATCAAAAACGCGGGCAGCATCTTCCTGGGCCGCAACGTGCCGGAAGCACTGGGCGACTACTTTGCAGGCCCCAACCACACCCTGCCCACCAGCGGCACGGCCCGCTTCTCCAGCCCGCTGGGCGTGGACGACTTCGTCAAGAAGTCCAGCTTCATCTACTACACCCGCGAAGCGCTGGGCGCGGTGGCACCCCGCATTGCGGACTTTGCCGAGCGTGAGGGCCTGCACGCCCACGCAAAGAGCGTGACCATCCGGTACGAAAAGTGAGGGCTTGAACCATGAGTAAATTCCTTTCTCCCCGGCTGGCCGCTGTCACCCCCTACACCCCGGGTGAACAGCCGCAGGATCAGCAGTACATCAAGCTGAACACCAACGAAAGCCCTTACCTGCCGTCCCCGGCGGTGGTGGCCGCTGTGAGCGAGCACGAGGTGGAAAAGCTTCGCCTTTACTCCGACCCCGCCTGTGCCGACCTGCTCAAGGCGGCCGCCGCACACTTTGGTTTGCAGCCGGACCAGATCATGCCCGGCAACGGCAGCGACGAGAACCTGTTCTTTGCGCTGCGGGCCTTCTGCGACGAGCAGCACCCGCTGGCCTACGCCGACATCACCTACGGCTGCTACGGCGTGTGGTGTGGGCTGATGCATATTCCCAGCCACATCATCCCGCTGAAAGAGGATTTCACCCTGGACCCCAAGGACTACTACGGCCTGAACCAGACCATCGTCATCGCAAACCCCAACGCCCCTACCGGCATTGCACTGCCCCGGGCGGAAATTGAAGGCATCTTAAAGGCCAACCCCAACAATGTGGTCATCGTGGACGAAGCTTATGTGGACTTTGGCGGCGAGAGCTGCGTGCCCCTCATCGACCGGTACGAAAACCTGCTGGTGGTGCAGACCTTCTCGAAATCCCGCCAGCTGGCCGGTGCGCGGCTGGGCCTTGCCATGGGCAATGCAAAGCTCATTGCCGACCTGAACCGGGTCAAGTTCAGCCTGAACCCCTACAACATCAACCGTCTGACCCTGAAAGCCGGGCAGGCCGCGCTGGAAGATGTGGCGTATTTCGATAAGACCCGTGCCGCCATCGTGGAGACCCGCGCATGGACAAAACAGCAGCTGGAGAGCCGTGGCTTTGCCGTGCTGGACAGCCGCTCCAACTTCCTGTTTGCAAGTACCAATCGGAAAGACGGCGGAACACTCTACAAGGAGTTGAAACAAAACGGCATTCTGGTGCGGCATTTTGACGCACCCCGCATTGCAAACTGGCTGCGCATCACCATTGGCACCCCGGAGCAGATGCAGACCCTTATGGACACACTGGACAAGATCATGGAGGAATGAACCATGCCGAACCGAATGATCTCGCTGGAACGCAACACCAACGAAACGCAGATCGACCTCACCCTCGATCTGGACGGCACCGGCCGCTATGAGGTGGACACCGGGTGCGGCTTTCTGAACCACATGCTGGAACTGTTTGCCCGCCATGGCCGTTTTGACTTAGTGCTCACCTGCCACGGCGATGTGCAGGTGGACTACCACCACACCACCGAGGACGTGGGCATCGCGCTGGGGCAGGCCTTTGCCCGGGCACTGGGCGATATGCGCGGCATCCAGCGCTATGGCAGCTTCTACCTGCCCATGGACGAAGCGCTCATTCTGTGCGCGGTTGACCTGTCTGGAAGATGTACCTTGAACTGGGATATCCACTGCCAGACCGAAAAGGTGGGCGATTTTGACGTGGAGTGCGCCAAGGAGTTCTGGTACGGCTTTGCCCGCAGCGTGCCCGCCACCGTCCACTTTGTGCAGTTTGCGGGCGAGAACACCCACCACATTCTGGAAGCCTGCTTCAAGGGCGCGGGCCATGCGCTGGGCATTGCCGTGAAGATCGACGAAGCCCACAAGGACGAGATCCCTTCCACGAAAGGACTGCTGGTATGATCGCAATTATCGATTACGGCGTGGGCAACCTGTTCAGCCTGAAATCCAGCCTGAAACAGCTGGGGCTGGAAGCAGTGGTGACCGCCGATGCGGACACCATCCGCAAGGCCGACCGGCTGATCCTGCCGGGGGTGGGCGCATTCGGGGATGCCATGGCAAAGCTGGAAGCAACGGGACTTGTGCCGGTCATCAAGACGGAAGCCGAAAAGAAGCCGCTGCTGGGCATCTGCCTTGGCATGCAGCTGCTGTTCGAAAAGAGCTATGAGTACGGCGAACACGCGGGCCTTGGCTTCGTCAAAGGCGAGGTCTGCCCGCTGGAACCGGACCTTGCGGACAAGAGCCTGAAAGTGCCGCAGATCGGCTGGAACGCCCTGCACATCGTGAAGGACGACCCGCTGTTCCAATACATCCGTGAGGGCGAGTATGTCTACTATGTGCACAGCTACTACGGCAAAAACTGCGCCGAAAGCACGCTGGCGGTGAGCGATTACTCCATCCCGGTCACCGGCGCGGTGCGGGCGGGCAAGGTGTACGGCACCCAGTTCCACCCGGAAAAGAGCGGCGACACCGGCCTGCGCATCCTGAAAGCGTTTGCGGAGTTATAAGGAGAATATGATGCAACTGTTTCCAGCCATTGACCTGCGGGGCGGCAAAGTGGTGCGCCTGACGCAGGGCGACTACGACCGCATGACCGTTTACGGCGAGGACCCCTGCGCGCAGGCGCGCCAGTTCCTTGCCGCGGGTGCAAAGAACCTTCACGTCGTCGATCTGGACGGCGCAAAGGACGGCACCCTTTCCAATTACGATACCATTGCCGCGCTGGCAAAGCAGGGCGGCTTGTACATTGAAGTGGGCGGTGGCATCCGCACCGAGGAGCGCATTGAAAAATACCTCTCTCTCGGCGTGGGCCGCTGCATCCTCGGCAGCGTGGCCGTGACGGATTTTGACTTCACCGCCCGGATGCTGCAAAAATACGGCGACAAAATTGCCGTGGGCGTGGATGCCAAGGACGGCTATGTGGCCATCCATGGCTGGAAGGAAGTGAGCGCCGAGCCGGGCGTGGACTTCTGCAAACGTCTGGCCGACGCCGGATGCACTGCCATCATCTACACCGACATTGCCTGCGACGGCACGATGAAAGGCACAAACCTCGGCCTGTACCGCACCCTTGCCAAAGAGGTGCCCGGCGTGGCCTTCACGGCCAGTGGCGGTATCTCGTCGGAAGCCGAGCTGCTGGAACTCAAAGAGATGGGCACCGCAGCGGCCATTCTGGGCAAGAGCCTGTACACCGGGGCACTGAACCTGAAACGCTGTGTAGAATTGGTGCAGGATTGAACGGGGAGGAATGACAGATGATCACCAAACGCATTATCCCCTGTCTTGATGTGCGCAACGGCCGCGTGGTCAAGGGCACGAATTTTGAGGGCATCAGGGATGTGGCCGACCCGGTGGAGATGGCCCGCCTGTACAACGCTGCCGGTGCCGATGAACTGGTGTTCTACGATATCACCGCAAGCTTTGAGGGCCGGGCACTGTTCACCGACATTCTGACGCAGGTCGCCAGCGAAATTTTCATCCCGCTCACCGTGGGCGGCGGCATCAACACGCTGGAAGATTTTGACCGTGTGCTCAAGTGCGGCGCGGATAAGGTCAGCGTCAACTCGGGTGCCCTCAAGAACCCCGACCTCATCCCGGCGGCGGCCCAGCGCTACGGCAACCAGTGCGTGGTGCTCTCCGCCGACGTGAAGCGTGTGGACGGCCAGTTCCGGGTGTTCGCCAAGGGCGGCCGCGAAGACACCGGCCGGGATGCACTGGACTGGATATCCTGGTGCGTAGACCACGGCGCCGGTGAGATCTGCCTGAACAGCATCGACACCGACGGCGTGCGCAATGGCTTTGATCTGGAAATGCTGGACGCCGTGGCGGCACGGGTGAACGTGCCCATCATCGCCAGCGGCGGCGCAGGCAAAAAAGAAGATTTTCTCGAGCTGTTCCACCACAAGGGCATCGACGCAGGCCTTGCCGCCGGCATCTTTCACCAGAAGCTGCTGACCATCCGCGACCTGAAAGAATACCTCAACGCAAACGGCGTGGAGATGCGGCTGTAACGCCGGGGCATTTCTCCCCGGTGCGGGGAGAAGCCGTAACGCAAAACTGGATTTCCGCAAAAACAACCCGCAAACTCTTGCGTTTGCGCACCGAATACGCTAAACTAGTAATATCCCCATCCGGGGAGGGAGAACCGTTATGAATCTGAAATTTGATGAAAAGGGCCTGATCCCTGCCATCGTGCAGGACCACTACACCAAAGAGGTGCTCACCCTCGCTTACATGAACGCCGAAACGCTGGCACTTACCATTGCCGAGGGCCGCACCGTGTTCTGGAGCCGCAGCCGTCAGGAGATCTGGCGCAAGGGCGAGACCAGCGGCAATGTGCAGCGGGTGGTGTCCATCACTGCCGACTGCGATGCCGATGCTCTGGTGGTGGAAGTGGTCAAATCCGGCCCCGCCTGCCACACCGGTGCCGAGAGCTGCTTCTTCAACGAGGTATACGTCTCGCCGGAGCTGAAGCAGTTCAGCTGGCAGGGCCTGTATGAGCTCATCAAAGGCCGCAAGACGGACCCCAAGGAAGGCAGCTACACCACCTACCTGTTCGAGAAGGGTAAGGAGAAAATCCTGAAAAAGGTGGGCGAGGAGTGCACCGAGGTCATCATTGCGGGCGAAAAAGAGGACAAGGAAGAAACCGTTTACGAGATCAGCGATCTTGCCTACCATGTTCTGGTGCTGATGGTCAGCGCCGGCATCACGGTGGAAGATGTGACCCGTGAACTGGAAAAACGTCACGTCATTGACCACAAGGTCAAACAGGAAAGGATGCAGTGAAGTAATTATGGCAGATTATAAGAAGTCCAGTGTCCATTGCCACTCCACCATGTGCGAT
>ENA-UOJQ01000618-UOJQ01000618.1-human-gut-metagenome-genome-assembly--contig:-P63-NODE-618-length-37105-cov-11.934035_pt1 | contig 37105 bp, 26 predicted proteins | sample MGYA00242352_ERZ723899 | MGnify/ENA metagenome assembly ERZ723899
GTTGTATGTAGCCGGTGATTCGGATATTCGGTTATCAAGGTGCAGAAAAGGGGGACGAGGGATTTTTTGTCCCTCTATATATGAACATCGCATCAAAAGCCCAAAAAGTGCAGCGTTCATAATTTGTTTACAATTTACATAATTCACTCCGCTTGGCTGGTACAAACGGAGCCTTTTCGTATCGATCCAAGCGCTTACGCTGATGAAGGGTGATAAGGTGGTCGAACTGCTGAAAGAAAGAGCCAATTTGCTGCTGTTCGGCATAATCCTTCGGCATCGTTAGGTTTGTTTCAAAGAAGTCCGCTGGCGCGACATTCAATAAGCCGTGGTTCCGCGCGCCTTCGGTTGCAATGGCCTGAATACCCTTGTGCCACAAGTCGGTGTTGTAATATCGGCACTTAGAATTATTCGGTATTGCCCAAAGAATACATTCACGCCACGTCTTTGTGTTCGGATATAAAAACAGTCGGGTTTCCATTTGTTGAAAGTTCGATGGAAACCCGGCTGTTCAGACTCTGACTAAAAGGATAAAATCAAATATTAAGGCAACACCGCACAATTCCCGCCTTACGGCTTAAGCACCGCTTCGGCGGCTGCGGCACGGCATCTGCGTTGCCAAAATGCTCGATAATACACAAAGTATTATCTGCGCTTTTGGCTTAGCAGCTGCCGCACCTCGCTCGCCGTATCGGCACTTAGAATTGTGCGGTATTGCCTTAAATAACGCGAGGATTATACACTATTATTTGGGCTGCTTGCCGATGTAGGCTAGGATACCGCCGTCAACGTAGAGAATCAAGCCGTTGACAAAGTCGGAAGCCTCGGAGGCGAGGAAGACGGCGGGGCCGCCCAGGTCCTCGGCTTCGCCCCAGCGGCCGGCTTGGGTCTTGGCCACGATGAACTGGTCGAAGGGATGGCGGGAACCATCGGGCTGCACTTCCCGCAGGGGTGCGGTCTTGGGGGGGCGATGTGGCCGGGGCCGATGCCGTTGCACTGGATGTTGTAGGCGCCGTACTCCGAAGCGATGTTCTTGGTGAGCATCTTCAGGCCGCCCTTGGCAGCAGCGTAGGCGGAGCCAGTCTCGCGGCCCAGCTCGCTCATCATGGAGCAGATGTTGATAATCTTGCCACCGCCCTGTTCAATCATGTCGGGGATAACAGCCTTGGCCACGATGAAGGGCGCGTTCAGGTCAACGTCGATGACCTGACGGAACTGGGCAGCGCTCATCTCGCACATGGGGATGCGCTTGATGATGCCGGCGTTGTTGACCAGCACGTTGATGTGGCCCACTTCCTCGGTGATCTGCTTAACCATGGCGTTGACGGCGTCCTCATTGGTAACGTCGCAGACATAGCCGTGGGCGTCGATGCCGGCCTCTTTGTAGGCGGCCAGGCCCTTGTCCACCAGTTCCTGCTTGCTTTCGTTGAAGACGATGGTGGCGCCGCAGTTGGCCATGGCGGTGGCGATGGCGAAGCCGATGCCGTAGGAAGCGCCGGTGATGAGGGCGACCTTGCCGGTCAGGTCAAAGGATTTGGGTGTGCAGACAGACATTGTAAAAACCTCCTGGTAGGAATGGGGCGCCGCTCAGCGCAGTTCGGTGGTGGGGATGTTGTCCATGTCGTCGAATTCCATGTTTTCGCCGCCCATGGCCCAGATAAAGGAATAGTTGGAAGTGCCCACGCCGCTGTGGATGCTCCAGGACGGGCTGATGACAGCGTCATAGTTCTGCATGACGATATGGCGGGTCTGGGTGGGTTCGCCCATCATGTAGAAGACCACCTGATTTTCGGGGATTTCAAAGTAGGTGTAGATCTCCATGCGGCGCTCGTGGGTGTGGCTGGGCATGGTGTTCCAGTTGCTACCGGGCTCCAGGCAGGTCATGCCCATAGACAGCTGGCAGGTTTTCAGCACGCTCGGGTGGATGAACTGGTTGATGGTGCGCTTGTTGCAGCTTTCCAGGGCGCCCAAGGGCCGCTTGGCGGCTTCCTCGATGGTGATGAGCTTGGTTTCGTACCGGCAGTGGGCCGGGGCGGACACCATGTAGAACTTGGCGGGGTGCTCGGGGTCATCGCTCTTGAAAGTAACTTCCCTGGTGCCCTGGGTGATGTACAGGCAGTCCTTGTAGTTCAGGTGATACTCCACACCGTCGGCCTTAATGGCGCCGACGCCTTCTCCGATGTTGAAGATGCCCACTTCCCGGCGCTCCAGGAAGTAGTGGGTGCCGAAGTTGGCCCAAACATCGATGCCTTTGTCGATGGAGACTTCCTCGTGTACCGGCATGCAGCCCAGGGTCACCATGCGGTCCACATGGCTGTAGACGGCGACCACTTCATCGGACTTGTACAGACCGGTAATGAGGAACTCGTCGCGAGTTTCCTCAGTGGTGTACCGCTTGAAGTCGCGCTGGTTGCAGGAATAACAGATATCCATTGGCAGTTTCCTTCTCATTGCGAAATCGTTTGTACGGCCTCGGTGCCCCAGGCTTCGATCTGGGTCAGGGCTGGGAAGGGACTGGGGTCATCAGCCTTTTTCAACTCACAGAGCACCAGGTTGGTGACGGTGCGGGGACTGATACCAAAGGCCTGAGGTGCGGCGGTTTTTTTCAGGTCCAGCACCTCGGTGCTGCCGTCGCTGAACCGTACGGTGGCCCGGGTCCACCAGCTGTCATGGGGAAAATCCGCCCGCAGCGTCAACCGCAGCTCGTCCAGGGTGACGGGACGACCGAAATCCACCGTCAGGGCCGCTTCAGAATCCTGGTTGATGCCCCAGCTTTGGTAGGGCCACATGCCGTGGGAATCATTTTCATAAACACCGTCCACCACATTCCGTGCGGCAAACACCGACTCGCCTCGGGTTTCCACATTGGCGCTGGCGTGGGGATAAAACCCGGTATCGCCGTGCACATCGTAGGGGTTGAAAGCCAAGTTGCGCCGGGCGGCGATCTCTTCCGCCGTGGCAAACCGGGCCCGGAGAATGTGGCAGTCCCCGGTAAAGGACTTGGGGCTGTAGGAGACGGCCTGCTCGCCAAATGGAATGTAGAAACTGACTTCCCTCTTTTCAACATAAATCAGAGCTGGAGGCATAGTATCTTCAAACTGGGCAACTATGTACTGTCCAGGAGTTCCAATCTCCAACGATACCCGATCTCCCAAATTGTATGCCGCCCTATACACCAAACTCTGCTGTTCAGCTGCAGTAGAAGTCAACAGGGTAACGCCCTTTTTGTCTAACACTTTTAGCTTAATCTGTTCCATAAATCAATTTCCTACCATTTTCAGCGCAACTCAGGCGCGAATATGCCTAAGGCTTGGTAAGTTTTCATTCTATCCGGAAAGGACAGAATTTATGTCAAGCCATATTTTTAACACTAATATTTCCATACTCCCGAAAAATCGATAACACAAATCATCACATCATGGATCGATAGAGGCCTGCAATTTCCTCTACGCTTGTATCACGGGGATTACCGGGACGGCAGGCATCGGCAAAGGCGGACTCGGCCAGGAACTGGATGTCCTCTTCCTTCAGGATGCCCTGCAGGTTGGCGGGGATACCCACGTTAGCGCTCAGCTTCTTGACGGCGGCGATGGTGGCATCGGCAGCCTCGGCGTCGTTCATCTCGTCAATGCCGACAACACCCATAGCCTTGCCGACGGCGCGGTAACGCTCGCCCGCAACGTCCTTGTTGTACTCCAGACCCGTGGGCAGAATGATGGCGCAGGCTACGCCGTGGGGGGTGTCATACAGGGCGGACAGGCCGTGCGCCATGCTGTGCACAATACCCAGACCGACGTTGGAGAAGCCCATACCGGCAATGTACTGGCCCAAAGCCATGCCCTCGCGGCCTTCGGGGGTGTTGGCAACGGCACCGCGCAGGTTTTCGGCAATCAGCTTGATGGCTTCCAGATGGAACATATCGGAGATGGTGCAGTGGCCCTTGGTGATGTAACCCTCGATGGCGTGGGTCAGGGCGTCCATACCGGTGGCGGCGGTCAAGCCCTTGGGCATACTGGACATCATATCGGGGTCAACAACAGCGACCTCGGGAATATCGTTGGTGTCAACGCAGACGAACTTGCGCTTTTTCTCGACATCGGTGATAACGTAATTGATGGTAACCTCGGCAGCGGTGCCGGCGGTGGTGGGCACAGCGATGGTGAACACAGCGTGCTTCTTGGTGGGAGCCACACCCTCCAGGCTGCGGACATCGGCAAACTCGGAATTATTGATGATGATGCCGATTGCCTTGGCGGTGTCCATGGAGGAGCCGCCGCCGATGGTCACGATGCAGTCAGCCTCGGCAGCCTTAAAGGCAGCCACGCCGTCCTGTACGTTCTGAATGGTGGGGTTGGGCTTGATTTCGCTGTAGACAGCGTAGGCAAAGTTGGCGGCATCCAGCAGGTTGGTGACCTTCTTGGTGACACCGAACTTGATCAGATCGGGGTCAGAGCAGACAAAGGCTTTCTTGTAGCCGCGGGCGGTCAGTTCGGGAACGATGTTCTCGATTGCGCCGTGGCCGTGATAGGAAATGGTGTTCAGAACAATGCGGGAAACCATAGTTTTCTCTCCTTATATAACTCAGTCATACAGCGGACCGTACTGCTTGCAGGCGGCATAGTCGGCGGCCTCGGTGTCCTTAGTGCCGAAGGCGGCCCAGGAATGTGGACGGTAGACCTTTTCATTTGGTACATTGTGCATAGCCACCGGAATGCGCAGCATGGATGCCAGAGTGATCAAATCGGCGCCCACATGGCCGTAGACGGTGACGCCGTGGTTGGCGCCCCAGTTGGCCATGACGCTGTACACGTCAGCAAAGGCGCCCTTGCCGGTCAGGCGGGGCACGAACCAGGTGGTGGGCCAGGTGGGGTCGGTGCGCTTGTCGATGGGAGTGTGCACATCATCGGGCAGGTTGGCGGTCCAGCCTTCGGCAATCTGCAGCACCGGGCCTACGCCTTCCACAATGTTCACACGCAGCATGGTCACCGGCATTTCGGCGTTGCAGCGGAAATGGCTGGAGAAGCCGCCACCCCGGAAATACTCATAGTTGGCACGGCACCAGTCGGTGGCTTCCAGGCAGGCGTTCACGTCTGCATCGGTCATCTCCCAGAAGGGCTTCATCACATGTTCGCCCTTCGTGTTGACGGCGGCGCCACAGCCATCCAGCGCCGTGGCGCCAGAGTTGATCAGGTGGATGAAACCGTCCTTGGCCACACCCTCCGGCTTGTAGCCGGTGACACGTTCACAGGCTTCGGGGCTCCAGTAGGTGCGCACGTCGTGGAAGCAGGGCGCGGTACCGGAAACCAGGGTGCCCAGCAGCATGGAAACACCGTTGAGGGTGTCGTTTTCGGTGGCGAAGGGGGTTGGACGTTTCGGACCGTTCCAGTCGAAGGTGGACGCCATGATGGCCTCGGAGAAGTCGGCGTTGGGCAACCAGTCGGTCCAGTTGCGCTGCCCCTGAAAACCGCCCGCCACGGCGTTCTTGCCCAGGGCTTCCTCATGCCAGCCCAGCTCGTCCAGCTTGGGATTGCCGTACAGGATATCCCGCATGACCATCGTCATCTTGGTGATGAATTCCCAGTCCTTGTCGGCGGGCACCACCTTGGATTTGGTGATGACTTCGGGCAGGTTCTTACCTGCGTTGCAGTCAAATCCTTCCTTGCAGTGGGCCTTGACCCAGGCCAGAGCGTGGTTGTACTCTTCGGGGTCGTAGATGCCCAGGGTGATGCGGCGGATGATCTCGGTCATGTCCACCCACTCGGGGCGGATGCCCAGATATTTCTGGAAGAAGTTGGCATCGCAGTAGCTGCCCGCAATGCCCATGGCCACACCGCCCAGGTTCACATATGACTTGTTGCGCATCCAGCCCACGGCCACAGCACAGCGGGCAAAGCGCAGAATCTTTTCGGCGGCATCGGCAGGCACACTGGTGTCGCTGGCTTCCTGCACGTCATGGCCGTAGATGGAGAAGGCAGGCAGGCCTTTCTGGGCGTGGGCGGCCAGCACAGCGGCCAGGTAGACAGCGCCGGGGCGCTCGGTGCCGTTGAAGCCCCACACCGCCTTGATGGTGCGGGGGTCCATATCAAATGTCTCGCTGCCGTAGCACCAGCAGCGGGTGACGGTCAGGGTGGCCACCACGTTTTCGGCCTGGAACTTGTCGGCACAGGCCGCAGCTTCGGCGCCGCCGCCGATAGTGGAATCGGCAATAACGCACTGCACCGGGGTGCCATCGGGGTAACGCAGGTTTTCTTCGATCAGGGCCTTGGCATTGCGGGCCATGGCCATGGTCTGGTCTTCCAGGCTTTCACGAACGCCGCCCCAGCGGCCATCAATGGTGGGACGGATACCGATTTTGGGATAAAGCATCTTGCTCTTCCTCCTTGTCAGTTCAGAATGGTTTGATAGGTTTCATAGGCGCGGTTCCACAGCGCCGTCTGTTCGGGTTCATACCGCTGCACCGGCTCGGTGCGGGCGATGAGGGCGCGGCCCTCGTCCAGATTTTTCAGTTCGCCCAGGGCCACCAGCTGAATGAGGATGTTGCCTAGGGCGGTGGCTTCGACGGGACCGGTGATTACCGGCAGGCCGATGCTGTCTGCGGTCATGCGGCAGAGCAGCTTGGCCTGAGTGCCGCCACCGATGATGTGCAGGCAGGAGAACTTCTGTCCGGTGGCGCGGCCCAGTTGTTCCAGGGCAAAGCGGTATTTGAGGGCCAGGCTCTCGTAAAGGCAGCGCACCACCTGCCCCACCGTTTCGGGCACCGGCTGGCCGGTGCGGCGGCAGAATTCCCGCACGCGGCCGGGAATGTCTCCGGGCGGGGTGAACTCCGGGGCGTCCGGGTCGATGAAGCTGCGCAGGGGTTCTGCCTGCAATGCCAGCTCCTCCAGTTCCGAGAAGCTGTACGCGGTCCCTTCCCGCTTCCACTGGCGGCGGCTTTCCTGGATCAGCCACAGGCCGATGATGTTTTTCAGGTAGTTGACCTTGCCATTGGCCCCCCGTTCGTTGGAGAGGGCCAGGGTACGGCTTTCCTCGGTGAGAATGGGCTCGTCCAGCTCACAGCCCAGCAGGCTCCAGGTACCACAGGACAAAAAGGCTGCCCCCGGCTGCGGCGCGGGCAGCGCCGCCACGGCGCACTGAGTATCGTGCCCCGCCGCCGCAATGACTTTGGCACCTTTGTAATCCCCCACCACCGTGCCGCTGGGCACCGCCGGTTCTAACAGGCGAACGGGAACCGAAAAGGCATCCAGGACGTTCTTATTCCAACTTCCGGTGCGGGCATCCAGCATCTGGCTTGTGGAGGCAATGGTGGTTTCGCAAGCACGGGCCCCGCACAGTGCATAGGCAAACAGGTCGGGCATAAACAGTAGCTGCCGGGCTTTGGCCCACAGTTCCGGCTGCTGTTTCTGCACCGCCAGCAGCTGGAAAAGGGTGTTGATGCCCATGATCTGGCAGCCGGTGGCGGCATACAGGTCGGCGGCTGGCAGGATTTTCTCCGCCTGCTCGGTCATTCCATCGGTGCGGCTGTCCCGGTAATGCACCGGATCTTCCAGCAGGTTGCCCTCTTCGTCCAGCAGGCCGAAGTCCACACCCCAGGTATCGAAGGCGATGCTGTTGAAAGCCCCCGCCTTCTCGATGCCCAAGCGGACATTGGCCATCAGGTCGGCAAAATTCCAGCGGAAATGCCCGTCCCACTCCCGGGGGTTGTTATCAAAGCGGTGTACCTCTTTATAGGTAAGGCGGCCGTCCTCGTACTCGCCCAGGATGGCCCGGCCGCTGGATGCACCGAAGTCAAAGGCCAACGCCCGTTTCATTGCACCACTCCCTTTTTCAGCAGGATATTGGCATAGATGGCGGTTTCGCCGGTGGCTACGATGGCGTAGGCTTTTTTGGCCCGCTCATAAAAGGCAAATCGCTCCATCATCTCGATGTTTTCGGAGTTTTCACCATGATCATCCAGCAGGCGGCGGTACTTGTCCCAGATGGTAGGCTTGCAGTCATCCCCGGGCACCACTTCCATCAGCGCCGCCGGCTTTTCGGTGTACTGGTCCAGGGGCATCAGGGTCAGCACGGCGTCCAGCAGTTCCGGCACACTGTGCCCGTCGGCCCGCACCACAATGGCATCCTTGCCCATGCTTTCCGCTGGGAAATTGCCGTCGGCCAGAACGATCTCGTCCCCGTGGCCCATCTCGGCCAGAACTTTCAACAGTTCTGGGGAAAGAATAGCGGGAATCTCTTTCAGCATCTTGTTCACCTCAGTCCGTTGTCGAATTTCTTGTAGCCGGGATGGCGGCCGGTCACCCGGTAAAATTCCCGCAGGTCGATGAGTTTCTGGATGTTTTCCCGGCTGATGTCGATGCTGCCGCCCAGGATCACCGCGTTGATAGTGATTTTGGCCCACAGTTCCAGACTTTCCATCCGGTAGAAAGCAGTGATCACGTCACTGCCCACTGCCAGGGCGCCGTGGTTTTCCAGCAACATCACGTCGTGCTCTTCCAGATAGGGTTCGATGGCATCGGGCACCTCGGTAGTGCTGGGGGTGGCGTAGGGGGTCAAAGGAACGCTACCGATGACCGCCACATCCTCGATCATGTTGTACATATCCATCGCTTTGTGGGCTACCGCAAAGCCGGTGGCGCCGGGCGGGTGGGCGTGGATAACGCTCCACACATCGGGTCGTTTTTCATAGCAGCGCAGATGCATCTTGATCTCGCTGGAGGGGCGCAGGCCCTCAGCCCCTTCCAGCACTTCGCCCTTGGCGTTGATGCGCAGCAGTTTTTCCGGCGTGATGAAGCTCTTGCTCATACCGGTGGGGGTGCACAGGAAAGTGCCGTCCTCCAGGCGGGCGGATACATTGCCGTCGTTAGCGGCCACCCAGCCCAACTGCCAGGTCTTGTGGCAGACGTCACAGATTTGTTCCTTGATAAGGTTCATACTCATGATCTCTTCCACTCCTATTTAGCTATATTTTTGTACGATAGCCGCCATCTCAGACCAGTGCGCTTCCATATCGCGCACCAGCTTGAACTGCGTACGGCAGCGGTCCAGATTTTGGCCAGGTCGATGCGTCTTGAAATAGTGATCTCCTTCCAGATAATCCGTAAGGAAGCGCATACCACACTCCAGTGTCATAAGTTTAGCCCCCCAGGGCAGCATTTCTTTTTCTCGTGCCGTCAGGGCATCCCCCGCCGCCCCCAGGAATCCTTTGGTATAAATCTCAAAAAGTTCCAAATCAAAGTTTACCAAACTCAAATCCGGCTCATCTTCCGCACTGTGGTTCGCCCCGAAACGAATAGAATCCCCAAAGTCATTCAAAGACAATCCCGGCATAACCGTATCCAAATCAATGACGCACAAACCACATCCCGTCTTTTTGTCCAACAACACGTTATTAAGTTTTGTGTCGTTGTGGGTCACTCGCAACGGGAGCTTTCCCGATTCCAGCAGATCCATCAACACGGCGCAGTCTGCTTGGTGCTCCCGCACAAAACGGATTTCAGCTTGCACCTCAACGGCTCGACCGCATACATCTGCTTCTAGTGCCTTTTCAAACTTTTTATACCGATCACGTGTATCGTGGAATTTGGGAATCGTTTCATGCAGCGTATGGGCAGGGTAATCTGCCAAAAGACGTTGAAAATTCCCGAAAGCCCACGCCGACTGGTAAAACTGTTCCGGTGTCTGCACTTGCTGCAGACATACCGTATCCTCAACAAAGCGGTAAGCCCGCCACACTCCTCCAGTGCTGTCTGTGAAAAGATTCTCACCATTTTTTGTGCGGACCACTGTTAGGGTTTCTCGCTCGGGGTCACCACCCTTTTCCTGAATAATACGCCGCAAATAATCTGTGACTCCCACAATATTTTCCATCAGTCCCGCAGGATCTCGGAACGTATCCGTGTTGATTCGCTGCAAAATACTGCGCTTTGCACCGCCTTCTTCCTGCTGTACATACACACAAAACGTATCGTTGATGTGTCCCTGGCCATACCGCAAAGCACCTGCCACCTGTCCGCCAAAGCGGAAAGCATCCAGTACCTCCTGCAAAGTTATTTCTGCTTGCTGCAACATGCTTCACACCTCCCACAGTCGATCGGGATACACACCCGCCCGGGTCATTCTCCGGATGGCATCCACCACCACCGGTTTATCTTCTTTATAGGTCACACCGTACCATTTGTCCTGACTTCGTAGTACCTTGACCCTCCCCAGCTTTTCTTCGATCAGCTCACTGACTACACTGGGCAAAAAGTACTCGCCCTTCAGCGGATTTTCAACCTTTGTGCGGTCCAGAAATGCTGCAAACCGCCGTTGCGCTTCCTCAACAAAGCTGGGGGTAAAGCCCCACAGGTTCATGGACACCACTGTGTCTCCCGGCAGTGACATCCAGGTCGCCCCACCATCCTCGGTAAAGCGAGCGCCTTCACCTTCTTTTTCAATATGTGTACGCTCGGTCACTTTGGTCAGGTACCCCAGCTCATCTGTCTGACAAACACCACGGGATACATAGCCATTTTCCGTAAGAGTATTACGGAGCATGTAGCCCACCATAGCATACTCATACCCTTCATTTGTTTCAGGGTGTTCCGTAAGATACTGATAGATCTGCTGAAATGCCTCTGGGCCGTAGTAATCATCTGCATTGATAACCGCGAAGGGCGCATCAATACAGTTTCGTGCAGCCAAAACCGCATGACTAGTCCCCCAAGGTTTGGTTCGTCCCTCTGGCACGGTATATCCTGCCGGTAGGTCACACAATTCCTGGAAAGCGTAACGCACTTCCATAACTCTAGCGATTCGGTCGCCTATCAAATGGCGGAAGTCATTTTCAATTTCTCGCTTAATGATAAATACTGCCGTTTCAAATCCCGCTCGCCGGGCATCGTAAAGCGAATAATCCATAATAACCTGGCCATAATTACCTACTGGGTCCATTTGTTTCAAACCACCGTAACGGCTTCCCATACCGGCTGCCATCACCACAAGAATCGGTTTTTTCATTTGCTTATCTTCCTTTCAGAAATCTTTTGATAACGCGTTTTTTTACTTTTCCGGAAGCCAACGGTAACGGGAAAAATTATATACCACTGCGTGAGCCGGCAACGGGCGCAACGGCGTCACGCGGTCGTCACTCAAAACCATACGTGGCAGTGCTTCCCCCCACAAATAATCAGGTTCCACATCGTTCTTTTCGCCGGTCCATGACAAATCCCGTCCGAATCGTTCCCTGTCTTTCCTGCCATAAATCTGATATACAGAACGGCTGAAATAGTCCTGGATAGTCCAGCGCAGGTCATCTTCCATCCACAGACAGGTATTGGACAGCAGAATTGTGCACTCTTTCACCGGGGTAAAAAATCGATCCCAAAACTCTTCCGGAATCTGTTCCAGCCGATGGGCAAAGTAGAAAAAATCATGTGCCTGCCAAGCGGTGGCGGGCACAACATCCGCTTCGGTGTCCCATCCAGTAGCAGCCCGCAAAAAGCCTCGCTTTGTCTGGTAGTGCGCAAGCCCCTGTTCCATCTCCACTAGGAACTTTTTCATTTCCTGGTTTCCTGTCAAGCGGGCACAGTACCTGATTCCATACAACGTCAACCCGTTACCCTGAATCTGCATAGGTTGCGTTAGGCGCCCCCAACTGCCGTCAGACTTAGCATAATATGCTCGGTGGACACGGCGACAGTTTTCCTCATCCAGAAAACTGCTTCGAACCACATGATTACATAGACGTACCGCAGCATGCAGCCATTTTTCTCGCCCAAACATTTCATAGCCGATACACAGCGGCACAATCATTAGACCGTAGTATTCAGCAGGCTCCAACAACAACTGGTCTTTTCCCAGCAGCGCCCGCTTCGTACCGTCACAATCCACGTCAGGCACACCAGAGATGTGGAAATGATCCACCATATAGTCCAGATCTTCCCGTACCTGCTGTTCGAATCGGTCATCCAGAAAGTATTTTTGCAGCAAAAGCTTTGCCCAGATACGGGCATAATCCTGATTGCAGCAGGCTTCCACTCCGGCACGACCACCGCCATAATGCAGGCTGCCCTGTGTCAACACACGCAATGCGGATTCCCGTGCTGCTTCCACCACGTCTTCGCGTAGGAATTCCTTGCCGATGCCCGCAGCCATCAGCAGGGAAAGCGCCGGCACCATATTGTGGATAAGGCCCACTTTCGCCAATTCTCCGGCCTGGAACCCAATATGCAGGTACTCTCCGTCATCGCGCATTGCGTGTGCCTGATACCGCATCATCCGTTCCAGAAGTTCCTGTCCTCGCTCGTCATAACGGCGACTCAGAACCTGTGCCAAACCTGGCAATATTGGTGCCGCAAACGTGGAGTGTCCACTGGTATAGTCCGGCCAGCGCAGCGGATTATCTCCCCAGACGGAGTGATTATGAAATCCGTAGATGGCACCAGAAGGCTGTACCCAGCTATAAAGCCAGTTGCCCAACGCGGCCAAATCGAATGTTTCCATAGCATCCTCCTTTTACCAGGGTGCAGCTTCGCCGCACAGTCTGGCAAACAATTCCATCACAAAATAGTCCCCATAACATGCATAGGTATCCGTTCCGTTGGTTCTGGCCAGCAGGCCGGGACATTCAGCCTTGAGATTCAAATAGGGTCTGATTGCTGCCACCGTGCGCTCCACATAGTCTCGCAGGTCCGGATCCGATTCCCCAAGCTCTAAAAATGCACAACTCATAATGACCGCTGCTGAGGTGTCTACGTTGTACACACAGTTTTCACTGCGGGTTATATCCCAGCGGCTCCAGGGGCGTTGCAAACCACCATAACGAGCAGGCTGATCCTTCGGAAGGCGGAAATCCCACGGTGGAATAGGATCTGTGCCACAGGCTGCAAGATATGCACGGGCAATACGCAGAGCAGCATCCCGGTAACGGGCATAACCGGTATACCGCCAGGCCACCCCAAAACCATACACCGCCCAGGCTGCTCCCCTGGCCCAAAACGAGCCTACCGCGTAGCCGCAGTCGTTGAATTCCTCCAGTGGTCTGCCAGTTTCCGGATCAAAGCGATACGCATGGCATACACTTCCATCCGGTCGGATAAAATACCGCATCGTTGTGTCCGCATGTGCGCAGGCAACAGCCGTGAAGAAAGGATCGCTCGTTTCTTGTCCTGCCCAAAACAGCAAGGGCAGATTCATCATACAGTCAATGATGGCCAGCCCGCGGCTGCGCACAAAAAAGTTGTTATCTCTCAGTTCTTCTTCCAGTCCCTCGGGGATAGTATCATCCATTCGTCCCCAGGCTCGAATACAGTGGCATGCGGGCATATAGCGATGTGCCAGTACCTCTGCCGCTCGCAGAGAAAGATCGCGCATTTTGCTGTCACCGGTCAAGCGATAAGCCATGGTACTGTATAGAGTATAAAGAAAACCCAAGTCGTGCATGGTATCCGCAGGTGTCACAAATACCTTGTGCCAATAACTTTCATAAAACTGTTCGCACCAGCGCAGTAAAGAGTAGTCACCTTGATGGTTTGCCCCCAGCAGAGCCATGCCCGTGAAAAAGGACTGTGTCCACCCAAAGATATGCTTGATCGTACGAATCGAACTGCGATCCGGCGCAAAATAGTCCCCATCTTCTCTGGCAGGGAACTCGCGCAGATCATTACCGATTTTTTGACAGTTCTGCCTGACCTTCAGGCAAATACGGTCATAGTCTTCTTTCAGCATCTTATCGTCCATAGTCAGCCTCAATACGAACAGCATTCTAGGCGCATCGTTTCACCGCTTATTCTTGACTGTTCTGCCGCCAGAGCAATCTGATGACTTTCCACGGAGTCATCGATGTTGGTACGTCCCTTATAAGTCCCGCCTGACTGGATTTGCCTTACCACATCCTGCATAAATCCGTTGTCGCCGCCGGAATGTCCCGCAGGGTCAACATTTAAGTGGTATTCTGTCACATCTCCGGTTGTAAAGTTCACCACGCGAACACAGTTTTCCTCTACATCCCCAGTGATTTGGCCACGGGCTCCCATAATTTTCAAAGTACGGCTCCCCTCCCAGGTGAAAGCACACATGGTAAAAGAGGCCGTCACACCGTTTTCAAACTCCAGATTTACCACCTGGTGATCCACCACATCATTGTCGCAATGATAGACACATCGTCCATATGGTCCCCGACGCAGTGCCGCACGGACAGCCTCATCCGTGTCCTGCAAACTGACCACCTTGCGAATTACGGGTACATGCACGCCTTTGTCTTTCAGATAAATTCGTTCAGCATTGTACGGACATTCCGCTGCATGTGGGCACCCATCAAGGCAGTAATCAGGTGCATCCGGCGGGGCACATTCTGCCCGAAAATGTCCCAAACTGCCGAAGGAGGAAACCTTTGTGCAGTGACTGTCTGCCATCCACAAAAGAATATCCATATCATGGCAGCTTTTAGCCAGGATCATGGGGCTCGTCTGATCCGCACGGCGCCAATTTCCACGCACAAAACTGTGCGCCTGGTGCCAATACGCCACATTTTCAATTTGTTGGATGCTTTGCACTTGACCTATAACGCCAGAATCCAAAATTTCTTTGACTTTGCTGAAAAAAGGAGTATAGCGTAAAACATGACATACCGTTACAATGCGGCCTGTCTCGTGAGCTTTTTCCTGCAAGGCTCGCAACTCCTCCGGTTCGCGGCTGATCGGCTTTTCCAGAATCACATGGTAGCCTTTATCCAAAGCTGCTAACGCTGGTTCTATGTGCTGATTATCCTGCGTGCATACGAAAACACAATCTGCAAACAACGGTCTATCCAGCAGCTCAGTCCAGTTGGCGACAGCATTTTCCGGCAGAATACCGTGATCTTTGCAAAAGGAATCTCTACGCTCTCGGTCAGGTTCAGCCACTGCTACAAAACGAATGTCGCTCCCATGATGCAACGCAAAATTCCCGTACACCTGGGCGCCTCGCTGCCCAGCGCCAATGAGGATTGCATCCACGGCTTTTGTGTTTTTTTTCATAAGAATCACTCCATTTTAAATGTAAAAATTATGTTCTTCTAATCAGCCCTTGACTGCTCCCACAGTCAACCCTTGCGTGAAATATTTCTGGAAGAAAGGAAACACAAAGAGCATGGGACCCACAGCCAGAATACACATAGCCATACGGGTACTCTCTGTGGGAATGTTGGCCGATCCCAAAGAAACATTATTCTGCATATCCTTCATAATCTCAATAATGTTGCGCAGCATAACCTGAAGCATGTACTGCAAAGGATACATTTCTTTTTTATCGATATATAGCATAGCCGGCTGCCAGCTATTCCAATAATCCAACAATGTCAGCAGACCGACTGTAGCCAAGGCAGGTTTAGAAAGCGGCAATACGAACTTGCTGTAAATCATCCAGTTCCCCGCACCATCTATGCGTGCAGATTCAATAATTTCATTAGGGATATCACTCATAAATGTTCGCAGCATGATAAGGTACCACACATTAACCAGCAGAGGAATAATCATGGCCAGGTAGGTATTCTTCAGATGGAGGGTCTGGCTCATCAATATATAGGTAGGCACCAGACCACCATTAAATAACATTGTGAAGAAAAAGAAGAATGTAAGCTGACGTTTCCACTTGAATCCCGGGCGGGACAATGCGTACGCTGCCATAGAAGCCAAAAACAGGTAGATGGCGGTACCACCAAAAGAAATAAGAATGGTAACCTTATAAGCGTCCAGAATCGTCTTGGGATTGTCTAGTATGTACCGAAATGCAGTCAGGTCGATCTCTCTGAAAAAGAAAGGATACCCCTGTGTGCTGATAGACTTCTCGCTGGTAAATGCAATGAACACTACCGACAGAAGCGGAATGACAAACACTGCAGACATGAGGATGAAAATGGCATTCAAAACCACAGCCTTAATGCGCTCAGTTCGTTTATTGGTAATCATGATTTGCTCCCTTCTGTTGCCAATCAGTACAGTGCGTAATCAGGGTTAATCTTCTTCACAATCCCATTGGTCAGAAGCACCAGGCCGAAACCAACCACGGATTTCAGGAAACCTGCAGCGGAACTCATACCAATGTTCCCGCTCTGAATCAAAGCACGATAAACGTAAGTTTCCAGTACATCAGTCGTAGGATACAGCGTTTTGGAGTCCATAGGAACCTGGTAAAATAGACCGAAGTCTGAGTTCATAATTTTACCTACTGCCAAAATCGTCAGAATAATCATCATGGGATAGAGGAACGGCAAAATCACATGGCGAATTACCTGCCAACGATTCGCACCGTCAATGACAGCCGCTTCCTGATAAGATGTATCCACACTCATCAGGCTGGCATAGTACATCAGCACATTCATTCCAACCGTTTTCCAAATCTGTAGAATAATGATAATGGCAATCCATGCCTCGGGGGTATTGTACCAGTCCAGAGACTGGCCACCGTTACGGGCTGCAATTGCATTAAGATAGCCCAGACGGGGGTTCAGGAATGCGTAAACAATGTAGGAGATAACCACCCATGATAAAAAGTACGGAATAAACATGGTGGTTTGATACACTTTCAGCGCCTTACGACTGCGCAGTTCATTCAGTGCAATTGCCAACGCCACTGAAATCACCAATGTCAATACAATAAATGCCAAGTTGTACAGAATCGTATTGCGGATGATGCGGAAAGTGTCCGGAGATTTCAGCAAGAATTCAAAGTTTTTCCACAAAGGATCACAGAACGGACTTTTCAAAATTCCGTCACGATAGCTATAATCCTTAAAAGCGACGATTAAACCTCCCATAGGCAGGTAAGAGAATACCGCCACCACGAGCATCATGGGCAGGGCCATAAGGACAAGGCCCATCCCCTGGGAGGTATCTTTGTTTTTCCTTGCTCGTTTTTGGTTCTGAATACTTTGCTTAAACATGCGATCATTCCTTTCTTACATATTGTACAATTCGCATTTTCAGTATAGAGTCGTCCCTGTCTACCAACAAGGGCTATATCCGTAGGTGGCGTTCAAAACCGCACTTCAAAAAAAAGTTCCTTGTTCAATAAGTTCCAAAAAACTGCACCAATCCTTTGACAGCGGATTCTGCACTCCGATTTCTATCAAAAAGCAGCCGCTCGCTTGTTTTGAAACAAAAGTTTAAAAACCGACTTTCAGGTCTAAAATTCAAAAATCATGTATACTTTCCCCCTTGCATTTGCTATAATTGGTTCAAAATCATGCAATTTCAGCAAAAGGAGATAGTATGTCCATGCACAACGAGGTCTGGCGCTCCAAACATTTTAAGCAGATATTCCACACTGTACTGCTGGTCACTTTTGGACTTCTGACCATAGCATTGCTTACTATGTATCTGTTGATGAATCACCTGACTCTTTCTTACTTAGATTCCGTCATGTCCCGATTTGTGGAAACTGCTTACAGTTCCATCGAAGATCAAATACTCACAAGTCAGAAAAACGCTTTGCGGGCTTCCTCATCCTATGACGGAATTTCGCTGCTTTCTGCCAACCCCAGCATCCTGTCTGACCAACTAAAAGCCGTCCGCAACATAGATTACTTTGTCACCCAAGATCCTTCCATCCATTCGGTTCTCTTCTATAATCATGCCACCGGTAAAATTCATATGTTTGGAAAGGAAGTTTGCACCTCAGATTTAGATACATTCTATGATCAGCAAGTTGTAGAACACATCCGTCAGGAAGAAAGCTTTGCCGAGAACACTCCACGCATAATATGTGATTCCCCCTATACGACTACGAGCAGTATTGTACTAACCAGCATGTACCGCCCCGGATATGACAATATAGTTTTTGTTAACTTAGATGTTAATGATATTTTTTCAGTGTTGCGTAACGACCCCTCCGTTTACAGCAAAGCACCTACTAGTTACCTGGTATTCTATAACAAACAGCAGATTATTTTTGATGGACGGTATTACACCGAGACATCCGCCTCCGACACTTCTTTATTAAAAACGCTGGAAGCCGGCAACTGGGCCAAAACCTTTGATGGCAAGTTCAATGGCGCCTGGTATCATTTCAACATTCTCCAAGATGCCAGCAACAACTTCCAAATCGTTTCCTTCGTACGAAAATCTGATGTGACAGCCGGTTTTTTCCCTTTCCTTTCGATTTTGCTCATCATGAGCGTTCTAATGGGCATTCTGGCCACTTTGGTAAACTTTCTGGTTAGCCGTAAGCTGTATTCCCCCATTAAAGGCATTAAAGACGCTCTTTCTAAAAGCGAAAATTTTGATGAAGAATTCCAAAAACACCCTGACGTAATCTTGACCGCTTCCGATGAAATAGCCTTTATCACTCACCAAATTACCGCACATGCCCACCAGCTCAATGATTTATCCATCTATAAACGTCGCAGTCTCACCATTTCCCAAAACACACTGCTCAAGGATCAGTTGCTGTATAACAAATACCCTGATGATCAATTTTGGGATCTTTGTGCCCGCGAAGAACTTCCCTACCAGCCTGGCGACCATTTCATCTTAATCTATACCCAATGGTTGCCCTTAGGGCCTACTGACGAACAGACGCCGGAGAACCAAAGTATACTATGCTATGCGCTGGACAACGTTATGCATGAATTATTCGACCCTTTAACCAGCGTACGGGAACTCCCCCTGGAAGAAGGGGACGTGATTTTCCTGCTTTGCTATGACAGCGATAGCAAAGCCCAAATCAACCGCGAGATACTGGAGCAAGTCCAGCAAACTTTTGCCAACTATTTTCGTATCTCAGTTTCCTTCTTTTTATCCCGCCCTATACACAGTCCTGCCGCATTGTGTTTAACTTTGCAGCAGTTGAAGGAGCTTTCCGATTATCGCTTCTTTTACCAAAACGCATGTATTTTGCAAGTAGGAGAACTAAATCTAAGCTCCTTGAACTCTGAAATTTGTCCGGTTGCTGATATGAATTCCCTAGAAAATGCTGTGCGTACTAGTGATATGGAAGCTGTTGGCAATGTATTGGACGAATACTTTCAACGCCTGCCAAAATATACTAAGGAATCTGCATCGGCCTCTCTCAATGTCTTTGCTTCGAAGTGCATCACACTACTAAAGAAGATTGAAAGTACAAGCACCATGTTTCCTCCAATAAACTATCGCCATTTCTACAGTTCTCTCACGACTAGCGCCACCATCACCCATGCCCGTAATTTGTCATATGAGCAGTTCGCCAAAGTATCCGAAACCCTGCACACAGCAGAAGCCAATTCTTTGGGCATTGATATCAAAAGTGTGCAGGCATATATCGAACACTGTTATCAGGATTTCTCGTTTTCCAGCAAATCCGTGGCTGATCATTTCCATATGTCAGTAACCTATCTAAATCGAGTGTTCAAGCAGCGAACCGGAGATTCCATTGCAGTTTATACCAAGAAACTTCGCTTAGAAAAAGCACGCGATTTATTGTTGAGTTCCTCCTGCAACATTGAGACCATTGCCCGAATGGTAGGGTTTGAAAACACGAAGTACTTTTATTCTCTTTTCAAGAGTGAGTATGGTGTAAGCCCTAATAACTATCGCCTTTCTGTCCGGGAAAGCGATTCCCAGAATCCATCTATTCCTTCTTAATATCAGAAAGCCCCCGGCTAAGCCGGGGGCTTTCTGTACTATTCGTTCTTTTTTGCTTTTATCTTTTATAAAGAGCGGAAACACATCTGTTCAGGAATAGGGTCGGACTTTCCTAACCAGTCTGCCAACTCTCTCCACATACACTCCAAACTGTCGTCTCCTTCACGAACATCATCCGGCACCAAACCGCCGTTCTCATTCAACAGCGCAAAAGCTTCCGCCTTTTTCCCTGTTAAAACCAGCGCCTGCGCTTCATCATAACGAATCCGGCTATCCTGCCGCACTTCCTCCGGCATTCTAGCAATTAAGCGCAGAACCGCATCTCCATCGCCAGCCAACAGCAACAATCGCAGACCCTCTTTTTGATAACTGAGATCATGCAAGCGCAGAGCACAACCATGTTCCATGTATCTGGCAGATACAGCCTTGTTACCTCGACGCAGATGCAGGCAGGCCAGCGCATGGGCATTCCACGCATTATCGGAGAGCGCTGCACTTTTTTCCAGACGTCGCAGAGCTCCATCCCAGTTTTCCCTCACAAGCAGCATAATCCCCAGTTGGTATGCTGCATACCAATTCCCATCGTTTTGGATTTCTGTGCGCTGTAGATGTTTCAGGACCTCTTCCTCGCAGAAAAAGGCATCCGGCTCTTGTTCGGGATCCGGGCAATGCAGCACACCTGTCTGCATGAATTTTTCCCAGTCTTTCATCGGACCGCGGCACCCACCATAATCCAGATGACTCGCCATACTGTTTTTGGCATCGGCACGCAAGTTCCGGCAAAATACACTGTATGGACTGCCCTGTACTTGACATAAAGCCGGTGTAAGCGCCATAGCTCTGGTCTGTTGAATCTGATCTTCCAGATTTTCAGCCTCCAGGCGCTCACAGGCTGCTTGTGTTGCCTGCCTCCGAAGAGATTCCCAGTCCTGAACGGGATTCAACTGTACAGGACCATATTGTTCCATCCATTCCCAGGCTGTGTGCGGAGGCATTGGAATGCATCCATACTGTGTCTTTGCTAGTCCCGCTTGAATTTCCACATATCGGCCCGCCTCATCGGTAAGGAAACGTTGCCAGTTATTGGACCCAGTATTTTTGCCCCAGCTAAAAAGCTTTCGGCTGCGCAGACGCTGGGTCGACAACTGCATCAAACCAAACCCTTCGGCATCGATATTTGCAATATATTTCGGTCCATCACGAAACAAATCAAAGAAATAGTCCACTTGCTTTTCGATATTGCCATAATGGGTAATGTCTACCCCGTCTACATAAGGGATTTTCACCTTATCTACCATACCACGGCCTGTTTCATTCAGGGTGTAGCGATAAGCAAAATCTGCCGGCATCACAATCCTACCGCCCTCAAATTCCGGCACAGCAATATTACTCCACCAATACATAGGAACGACCTCTGTCCCGCAATTTGTCACTCGCATGCGGCAGTTCAAGGAGCGACTGTCTGGGCGGAGCCAGAAATCCATCTGCCACTCCACGCCACGCACCCGTTCATATTCGTACATGCGCAGTACCGGCCATCCCTCCGGAGCCTGTAAGGTAGCACAATACAAGCTCCGATTGGTAAACGGCGAATGCCCAATAATCCCAATGTTCCATTCTACGCCGCCCGAAAACCATGCATTGCAACCCGCCAGATTGGAAAAACGAATCACATCATTGGTGTACAGCAAATTCCGACCGGTGGTTTTGTCTTCCAAACGCCACAATCTTCCTCCCAAATCCGGAAGAAAAACTGCCCGCAAGAAGTCATTTTCCAGGATGGCAGTCCGTTCCTCATGTTGGTGGAGTTTCCGGGTATAGCCATCTTGCTGCACATAGGGGTAACTGGTTTCCCGAGTTCCATAGCCCTCATACAGTTCCTCCTCCTCTCCCAACTGGAAAAGGACGCTATTTTGTAGCACTTTTCCTCCTACCAGTGCCGGAACAGGGGAATCTTTCAAGTAGCTTCGGCGGATATGTAGCATTTCAAATCTCAATTCAGGTTTCACAGTTCAACCCCTCCGCTTTAGAATAAATTTTATATTCGTTGGTGGTAAAATCCACTTGTACACAGGTACCGTCCGCATATTCTGTTTCTTGACGGTCCGGCCCTCCCAGGAACCTGTGATGTGTCATTTCCACGGTTCCCAGGCGCTTGTGCAATTCCGACACAATAGCCGCACGCCGGATTTCCTCCTCGCTCGCATCAATATCTACATAAGGCACTCCTCCATTGAGCAGCGCATGCAAGAAACCGTTCTGCCCTTCCGGTGACTCATCCGTTTTTTCGGTGATAAACCAAGGGGTAACTATACAGTCATGGTATACCAAGTTCAGCAACGGTACCGGAATCCCGTACGGTTTACGGGTACAGTAACCAGTCAAGGTTCCTTCCTGCGGTGTGCATACCAAGGCGTAGTTAGCATGATGCACAAGATCCAGACCTCGCATCGCCCATCCGATCCCCTCTTCTGAGCTAACAATCACCCCATGAGAACGCATCCACTCGAAACACTGTTCCCGGTATTCCATACACTGACGGCGGGTGACCGGGTGGTGAGGCTCCCAGCATTCATCCAGCGCCACACAAGCAAACACGTCCAAATACACCCCGTCCGGCATCACGCCTCTGTACTGCAACGCCCCATAATTACGGCGCAGGAATCCCAGATATTGCGATGGGCAAAGAAACGCTTGAGTTCCACCCACCCATAGATCACTTGTAGGAATCCTTCCGTCGCCGTCATGGATGGCCAGCTCTGGACGATAAGAAGGTGCGTCTAGGTAATAGTCCCGGTATTGATCGTGCAACGCAAACAGATATCCCAATTCATGGGCCGTATCCCGCAAACCGGCAAAGCCTTTCCAACCACCAGCTTTTTCCGCCGGAGGCAGTACATCGGGGTGCTGGGAGTCATATCCTGCCTGCCCCCATCCATCCACATGCAGGTATGCTCGTGTCAGCCCTCTCGCTTTCAACTGGCGCAACTGTTCCGCCCGCTGCTCAAATGTGGAAAAATAGGGTACAAATACCGTTTCTGGATTATCCACGGCGGCGAAGCGACAACTGGGCTTCACTTCCTGCCAAATCCCTGTATGAATCACCGCTGTCCCTATCAGTTTCTCTGCTGCGGGATTACGTTGAATCTTTTCCTTCAGCGTAACTAGTTCTCCTTGTTCTTTCAGCCAGTCCCGATACGCTTTACACAAGGTCACATAGTCACCGTCCGCAAAAAAGGAAAACCGCATAGCTCGGCCATAAGACAGCCGCCCCAGACTGGCGTTCCACAGCACCTGCACACTGGTAGCACCTCCGCTGGGATGGCATAGCGAAAAGCCTGCATCCCATGGAGTGACTGCCAACGCCATGTAACCGGCCCGTCCCCGCAACTGCCCCCACCACGGCATATAAGCACTCCGGGTGTACACATGGTCACTTTCCAGTTCCCAGTGGTCATCCAGATCAAACTCTTGCTCCCAACCATTGGGCAACAACATTCCTTGCATCAGCGGATATACCGTTATATCCCGTGCATCACTGCTGTCAAACACAAAGGGTGCCGGCCAAGCCAGTTTTTGCAGCCGGGTCCGGGATTCTGTCAATGGTATCGCCCAAGCATACAGATGTCCAGTACCTGCTTCCAACCACCAGACTGTTTCCAACACAAACGCCGGCTCATCAGGAAAGTCTTCGTACCGGGTACATATACCCTGGCCGCTGCCTGTCTGCACCAACCGGGTAGTTATCTTCTGCGCTTTTGCCAGCGGTGTACGTCGTACGCCTTCCGGGGTATCCCACTGGACCCAAGTAGCCCCTGCATCCCGGGTCTGCCAACGACCTCCGAGACTATCGACCGTCAAAACCATCGTATTTTCATCCAGAGATATTTTTATTTCTCGCATCCCAATCTGCATAATCACTCCTCATTTTCATTTTCTTGTATAGCCTCCAGCAGCATTCTCCCTGCTGGATTTTCTATCATACGCTGATACGATATGGTGGAGATTATCACTCTGCCCATCCCTAGCTGTTTTTCACACAGCAGCGATTCCGGCTTCCAGTGACCCTCTTCGTCAAGATTACGAGTGTACAGTACGGGTCGCAGTGCTTCGCTCTTTATGCTGCAATCGGCCAGCGGTACAATGCGTCCCGCTTCACTGCTATACCAATGGCGCATATCCTCTTCGTGCAGCTTTTGTGTCCATGGATGCTTAGCCCTAGCTGCAAAATGGAACGGGCACATAGCACTTTCCTTAACTTGTACAGAAATATCTCCCAAATGGTATTGACCCGGTTTTTCTGCCTCCACCCAGAGCAGCGCACCGTTGCGGACTTTGTCCAAGTCCGCGCGGGACACCCGCGAAATCGGGCGATGAAGCAAAGAAGGCAAAGGTTGTTCCGGCTGCGGCAGCACGGTAAGTTTTTGCGTACCAAAGGCCAATACCTTCTCCTCATGCAGTAGCAAGCCCCGCAACTGTAGCTGCCTGCGCTGTGCTGTACAAGGCAGGGTAAATTCTGCCAAACTATGAAGCAAGGCGTTGTTTGCGGTCAGTTTCGCGGGCAAATCACCTGCCATGATTACGCTGTTTCCATCCAGCAACTCATAATGCATAACAGCTCGGTGCTCACAGGGAGTATCGTTGCATATCCAACCTTCAACCTGAACCAACTCTCCTCCGAAAAACACAGTTCGATCTGTACGCAGGCTAACCAGCATCGGTGCTAATGCATCTCGATAAGCAAAGTATGCCTGCTTAGGAACCCGACGGCAGTCCATGATAGTTTTCATCCAGCCGGAGGGGAATGCGTCAATAAACAAGTGCAGCGCAAACGAGGCCATCTTTTCATCCCGGCGAAAAGCTTCCGTCATCATTTTGGTTGCAAGGGCCTGATACTGTTGGCTCTTTTCCACCCAGGCCGCCGGATTTTCGGGACGTTCATAGAAAAAGTGGTAAAAACTCCCGGTTTGCGCACCGGGAATACGGTCGGGATCCCAGCTGACGTCCTGCCGGTTTTGTGGTAGCCAGGCAATCGGATAGCGGGCTTCCATCAGCTCCAAATCCTCCAAGCCTTCGCAGCCGAATTCACCACACCCATAATACCACCCTGGTGCCACAGGGAGCCAGTACCCCTTATGAAGCATACCAATATCGATACCATGGCCGTTGTACCACATGGAATAGCAATGGTTGTCCGGCATAGAAGCGGAGGGTGGATCGTAGTCCCCATCAATATGCTTGATGACCGCATCCGGTGCATTGATGCGCACCACAATGTCCGCCGCCCGGAAAAAGGATTCCAGTTCCTGCCTGTCCAAATTCATACTTGGCAGGTTATTGGCGTTGGGAAACGGCTCGTTAATGTAGGTGAACAGGACACAACACGGATGCGCACGCACATGACGTGCCATTTCTTCCACCTGACGGATCGCTTCGCACAACTGTTGGCGGCGCAGGCATCCAAACAACGGGAAATCAGTCTGCACCATCATTCCCAGATGGTCGCAGATATCATAGATTTGCTGTTGCACAGGGCGCTGAGTTATGCGCAGAAAGTTCATGTTGCACAATTTTGCCAACAAAATATCATCCACCAGCTGGTCAAGGTCGCCGTGCATCACATCCTGCTGTTCGAACCCCATAGTATTGGCGCCCCGCAAACGAGTCGGCTGACCGTTGAGAAAAAACATCCCTTTGCGGCCCCGATATTCTTTCTGCGTGAATAAACGATACCCAAACGTGCGTTTGAAAGTATCTAGCACCTGATTTTCTTCGTCCAACAACTCCACTTGTACCTCGTAGAGCCATGGTTCCTCAGGCGTCCAAGAACGGATAGACGGAAAGTGGAACACTTCTTTATACAAATTTCTTCCTTTACCGCACGGCAATGATAACTTCTCATTTGTTGTCCCGTTTCTCCGTGCTTCCACCTCAGTAAGTGTGTCGCCAAATCCCAGTTCCTTCTGGGTTCCCGGTACAATTATGTGGGACGCCAGGAGGGTGGCTTCACAATTCAATCCATACACTGATACCCGCAGTTTGGGATCACGGTAGGTATATTGGCGATTACCAATCTCGAACCAAAACTCTACCCGTTCCTCGGGCAACGGGCGTGCCACCACGTCCTGAATAAACAGATCTTGGCGAACCTCCACTACGATTGTATCCAACAACCCCATCCCCGGCGGGCAATGGTGCCACCCCACCTCCGGATCATCATACCCCGGTCCGGTTGCCGCATAGATTTTGTCACCGTATTTCCGGGCGCCGCATTCTCCATCGCTGTTTCCAATCATTACATAATCGTTATCGATTTCTAGGCGCAGACAGTTGGGTCCCTCCTGTACCGCTTGTGTAATGTCAAGCTCGAACTGTGCAAAAAAACCCTCATGACTCCCTATAAAATGCCCGTTGACAAAAACTCGAGACAGATAATCTGCTCCATTAACTTGAAGAAAGACCCCTTGCCCAGGTTCGGGAGCTTCAAGAGTGAAGGTGGTTTCATAGCAAGCAGTTGCTTTCCCCAGTGGGCCACCGTAATGAGGGATCGTAACCGATTGCGCTTTTGTACTTCCGGGCGCTGTATAAAGGAATTCCCTCAATTCCACACGGCGACGCTTGCTTGTGACTGGCGGCGCTAAATGGCGCAAAAATTTTGCCGCCCAAGTGCGGGCCTGCGTCAATTCATTTGCCAATTCTTCCGCAGTCTGGGACCTCTGTGGTGTCCGTGTAGGCAGGCCAGAGCAGGGTTGCAAAGTACAAACTTGTGCCTTTGGATCATTAGGCACAGGTTGCACGAGCTGTTCTCTACGTCCGCGGATACCACTGTGGGCAATTTGAGCAAACATGTCCATTTTTCGGACCTTCTTTCCTAATGAATCTAATTGAACAATAACTAAAAAAGGTGTGCCGCGAGACACGGCACACCTCCATTTCTTTACGATTTGTAAACCGCTAATATCTAAATTCAGCTTGCCAGGTAAGCGTCCACCTGAGACTGCAGTTCTGCAGTCACCTTGGACAAACCAGCAGCTTCCAGTTTCTCCATCATTTCGGGCAAAACAGTCTTATAATCTTTGAGACCGTAATACAGAATATCCTTGTATTCGCCCCAAACCGCTTCGCAACTAGCCAGTTCAGTTTCGATAGGAGTCCGGTCAGGCACAAAACCAAACAGAGGATCCAGCGCTGCTTCATCGTTCAGTTTCATAGTCTCTTCCCAGACACCTTCGTCACTGCCCACGGTGGGATACGCATTGAATTGATTCCCCAACTGCCACTGAGGAGCCTTCCAGCACTCTTCCTTGGTCTGCACATGCCCATCTACCATATCATAGTCCTGTCCTTCCAGACCAAAGAACAACAGGTTGGCAATTTCGGGGTTACTGAAAATATAATCGTACAGCTGAATAGCCTTTTCAGGATTCCGAGAGTTTACGTTGACCGCCGTCAGTGTACTCTGTACGGAATTGGTGTTGACAACCGAACCTCCCATAGGAATGACTACATAATCCTGACCATACACATTTTTCAGCGCACTCTCAACGCCAGGTTTATTACCCTGGTAACGGGTAATGATTTGGCCGGATTTCAGCAACGTATTCTCGTCTTTCAATGTTGCTGCATCGGCAGGCGTATAGCCGCTATCTTTCCACAGCTTGTAAGAGGCCAGGGCAGGCTCAATTTCTTCAAAGAATTTATTATTGTCAATTTTGTTGGTTTCTGTATCAAACATCAAGAAAGGCAGCCCCATAACCATAGACAACGGGGTTTCCTGCAGAAATAGTTCTTGTTGGATCACACCACCGCCGCGCGTAGCATAGCGGTCGGGGTAAGCCTCCGCAATTTGGCCCAGAACCTGATTTAGACTATCCCAGTCGGTGATGGCAGTTACATCGATATTCTGTTCTTCTACCACATCTTTCAGCAACATAAAAGCCGCCTGATAGTACATAATCTGGTAGTTGATCATGGCATAGATGTTGCCATTAACCTTGATACCATCCCAAAACTGTTCCGGCATGATTTTCATCATGTTGGGAGCGTTTTCTTCCAGCATTTCGGGGGTGAGCTCCAGATATGCCCCCTTGCCAGCTGCATTCACATAGTTGTTACACCAGCTGGAAGTAAAGCACAGATCCCAGTCATCACCGCCGGCCATCGCCATCTGCATCTTGGTTTCATAATCGCCGGGGGCAATGAAACGCAGATCCAGCGTCATGTTCTTCTCCTGCAACAGTTTCTCGTTTACTGCCGCCATGACCGAATCATAATTTTTCGGCTCATCCGCACGAATCATCCAAATGATTTCAGTGGGTTCGCTGCTCTGTGTACTAGTCTCAGCTGTCTGCTCGCTGGTTCCAGATACCTCACTGCTCGTACTGGTTTGACCGCAGCCAGCAAAAAGACTAACGCCCATGACTGCAGTCATTGCAATAGAAAGAAATCTCTTTTTTTTCATGGTGACCTCCAGTAATAATATAACATTTTATAATACCACATGCTAACCCGCATGCAAGCACCGATTATTCCTCACCGTACAGTCCTCGTCTGACTATTCATTAAGGCGCCGTTAGATTTGGTCTGTTCGTTGCCTATATCATAGCCTCTGTTTCTCCATTCGCAAAGCCCCTACATTCTGCTATCGGTTCAAAAGGTCGGTTCAAAAAACAAAAGTGGGGTTCAAAAAGTTTATGTAGAATCTCACACCACCTTTTTGCCCAATATTACTTCATCGATATTTCGTCATTTTTCATAGTCGTTGGCTTAACAGAGATAAGAAACTAATTCAAGCTTATAACTGTTATCCGACAGATTCTGGTGTGCAAGGCAAGCATCACACAGCAAACTCTCTCATGTTTTTTTGAAACATGAGGGTGTTTGCTATTTCATCGCATCTGGCAGAATTTCCACAAAAGTCTTATAGAAATCATATATCTTTCCATTTTCCTGTGCACAGAGCAGAAAACGACTGATGATTGCGCCGGTACGGTGCGATTTTTGAATGTGTGCCAAGTGTTCGGCTAAGTCATTTGGGAAACCGGCAGTCACTTCTTCTCGCATTAAAAAAGTCACATACCGAGTCGATTGCTTTTGCCAAAGAATACTCGATTCCGGAAACGCTGAACACATCTCGGCAGAGATGGTAAGCCCACGTTGTTCCTGCGGCAGTGTTTGTGAATGCTGCACTCGTGAATAAAGGTAAGGATTTTCGATATATTGACGCAGCTTGACTTGCTCGATCAAGTCAAAAGACACGATACACTCTGTATCAATATCTGACTTCTGATAAGGGTGCTCTCTCAATTCAGTCAGTGTTTTCACAGCTTGTATATGGCAGCGCAGCTTCTCCATTCGGCGAGCAAGCAGTTCTTGCTGCTGTTCCAGTTCTGAGAGTTTTTCAGCAAAGAGTCTTCCATGCTGCTCCGGGGATGAGCCGTCCATTTCGCGGATTTCCTTCAACTGCAAGCCGAGATTCTTGTAGAAAACCACATCGGAGATTGTCATCAAATCCTCAATGGTGTACTCCCGATAACGATTTTCCATTCCTTTTTCCGGGTGCAAAACGCCCTTATCCTCCCAATAGCGGAGCGTAGAAGCCGGTATATCAAAAAAACGAGATATTTCTCCAATCTGAAAATTCAAAGCCATAAGTTTACCCTCCCAATGATACCATAACATATTCTCTGTTGACCTTCAAGTAGCTTAAAGGTTTATAATATCGGCAGGGAATTATTATGGAAAACACTTTGATTTTTGCTTCTGAAAAAGAGGTGTGGTTCAGAAAACTTCTGAAATTTATCATTCCGACCTATCTGACCTCACTGTTCAACACCCTCTATACCATTATTGACGGTATTTTCGTTTCTGCCTACTCTGTTTGCAGGGAAAAAATGTGGAAGAACCAGGGAAAAGCGATCTGATTTCACGGGCTGATGAAAATAATCTGCTGTTACGGTTCATAGAGGGAAATTCAGGAAATATACGGATAGGATGGCCGTGTATAAAGCTAAATTATACAAGATTTCGTATTTCAAACTTGTTTTTTGGACTAAACAGTCTTTTTTGGGACTATTCATATCTGGTTTCCATGATACGCTTAATGTGGTATTCAACTAATTTCGTTGGCGTGTTTCAACTAAGAATCAGTGTATGCCTGCACTGATTCTGTTGAGCAGTCACAAAAAAGGAGTGTACAGTTTTTGAAAAGAGGAAAGAAACTTCTGAGCGGTATTCTGGCGGTTACCATGGCTTTTTCTGCGATAGCCCCTGCGCTGCCTGTCTATGCAGCAGCGGAACCGACTCAAAGCATGCAGCTTTTCGTTTCCCCCACCGGAGATGACTCAGCTGCGGGCACTTTGGACGCCCCTCTCAAAACGTTGGAAGGGATCCGAACCAAAGTCCGGAAAATCAAAGAATCCGGTCTCCCGGCCGGTGGCATCACCGTAAATCTTCTCAGCGGAGAATACCTGATGGCAGGTGATTCTCTGGAACTGACCAGCGAAGACTCCGGCGAGGCTGGCAAGCCTATTGTCTGGAAGGCTTACCAAGACAGTGATGTTACCTTTACCGGTACGATCAATGTAGATCCAAGCAATTTTGAATTGGTAAAAGATGAGGCAGTTCTGGCTCGTCTGCCCCAGTCTGCACAGAGTAAGGTATATGTCTGTGATATGGCTGCATTGGGTCTCAAGAACATCGGCCCCATCCCCAAGGTAGGTTATGGTTGGCCTGAACTTTCGCCCCCTATCAATGTGGTTGTGGACGGCAAGAGCATGCATCTGTCTCGCTATCCCAATTCGGATTTTCTTGAGCCCGGTCATATTTATGATAGCGGCTTTGCACCCCGTGATGAGGAATCTTCCGATCCCATGAATGAGAAGGGGCCAATCTGGGCCTGTAACGATGAGGGCCTTGTGGGTATGTTTGAGCTGCTCAAGCAGGAAGATGACATCTGGACCTATGGTTATTTTAACCATACCTATGCAGATGACAATGTTGCAGTTGAAAAACCGGAACTGGATACCCAGTATGGCATTAAGTTTACCGGTAAGCATCCCACCTATTACGGAATGAAGGGTGCCGAGCCGAAGAAGTTTTATGTATATAATCTTCTTTGCGCACTGGATGCACCTGAGGAGTATTATCTGGATCGCACCACCAATCAGCTTTATCTCTATTCCGAAAAAGACCTGTCTGGCAGCAAAATCGAATTCTCTGTTATGTCAGAGCCGTTTTTCAATCTGACCGGCGCTTCTTATGTTACTTTTGAAGGCCTGCATTTTGCTGCCGGTAACGCAAATGCAATAGATTTGAATGACTGTAACAACATTTTGATTGCGGATTGCCTGTTTACCAATATGGGTCAAAAGGGTGTTGCAGTGAAGGGCTCTCTGAACAACCACGATAACACCATCCAGAGCTGCGATTTTAAGCACACAGGCTCCGGCGCTGTCCTGCTGGAGGGCGGAGAAATCCTTTCTCTCACACCCGGCAATAACAAAGTGGATAACTGCTACTTTGATGATTATTCTGTTATCAAGCGAACCTATACCCCGGCGGTGGGTATTTTCGGATGTGGAAACCAGGTGACACGCAATAAGATTACCAATGCACCTCACCAGGCAATCGCCTTCTCTGGAAACAATCATCTGATGGCAGGCAATGAAATATCTAATGTCTTGTATGAAACGGGTGACTCCGGTGCAATCTACACCTGTACCCGTGACTGGACAAGCCGTGGAAATGTAATTACCAACAACTATTTCTACGACATTCCGAATACCACACACGGCGGCACCTATTGCATTTATCTGGACGACATGGCTTCCGGTACCATTGCGACTAATAACCTGTTTACAGATATGAAGGCAAATGCATTTTTGGTTGGCGGTGGCCGTGACAATGTAATCTCCAATAACATTGGGATCAATAACGGCGGCGGCTTTATCCGCTATGATAGCCGCTGCATGGGATGGGCGCATAAATCTGCACACATTCCTGACGGTGGAAATTACAAAGCATGGAAAGCCCAGGTTGACGAGCTGAGAAAGCCCGAAAACGAGGCCTATCTGAAAAAGTGGCAAGAGCAGTATCCCGGTATGTTTGACCCGGATATGGAGAACGCTGAAAAATGCAGTCAGTGCGCCGCGCAGCGCAGCAAGGGATGCATCCCCAAGAACGCGGTGATTGAAAACAATATCGCTGTTGGCGGTTCCAGCTACTCTTATACGAATGAAGTAACCCAATACGGCACGGTACAAAACAATAAGTCCTTTGCAGCCAATACGGATATCGGGTTCACTGCCCCCAGCTGCCAGGACTTCGCAGTAAAACCCGATTCCAAAATCGAGGAAATCCAAGGGGAAGACCACTTTGATGTTACCCAGGTAGGTATGTACAACGACGAATATCGGAATATTCCCAGCGTTCAGGTGAAGTCTCCTGTTTTAACCCTGCCGGAAGCTGGTGCTACGGACGTTTCCTTTGCCAGCGGAGCAGCTTTTGCCTGGGAGGCTGTTGAGGGCGCCGGTAACTATCTGATTGAAGTATCGGATACCGCTGGTTTTGCAAAAATTGTGACTTCCAGCGTAACCGCTTCCACCAATGTACGTCTTAACGAGCTGGAGAGAAACACGACTTATTATTGGCGTGTAACTGCACTGGAAGACCGCCTGAGCGGCAGCAAAGCAACCAGTGAGACGCGAAGCTTTACTACAGAAGATAAGGATCCGGCTGCGCTGTTTGAGAGCTTTGCGGATCCGAATCTGGCCGGATGGAAGCACTCTGCAGGCACCCCCTCCCGTACGGATCGCATGGCACATGCCGGTCGGTTCAGCTATCAGACTGACGAGGGCCAAGATGTAATCGAAAAAGTTTTTGCAACAGCGCAGCGCAAGGTTGTAACCATTTGGATGTACGACACCATGCAGAGCGATGCCATGACAGCATCGATTGTCAATGTTGCGCCCGAGGCAAGTAGCTGTGCATTTCTGGGTGTCAATGTCCGCCAGGGCCGTAACTATTATGTTACCCGGATCCAGGGTAAAAATGATGCACCCTGGGCGCTGACCAATGTTAAGCGTACAGAGGGATGGCACGAATTTAAGTGGGATTATACGGATGGAAAAGTCGGTAAGCTTTATATCGATAATATCGAAGTAGGACAGATCGAGGCTTCCGGATTCAAGGCTATTAAAATCGGCGATCCCTGGAATGACAGCGGAGCGGGCAATGTCAGCACCATTTTGTATGACGATCTGCGAGTTGGTGACCCGGTTATTGCTCCCAAGGCAATCAGCGTGGAGCTGCCCGAGGAAATCACCTTAGATGAGGGCGAGAAGACCAAACTTGAGGCTGTGCTCACCACGGATATCGATGCAGATATGGAGATTACTTGGTCCACTGACAGCCAGGAGACGGTTATTCTTCCAGGAGATGGCGTTGTGGTCGGCAAGCGGAAGGGCGAATGTATTGTTTCTGCATTCCCCACAGAGGATCCTTCTGTGAAAGCGGAATGCAAAGTAATTGTAACGGCAAATCAGACCGGATATGTAGCCAGCTTCGTCGGAGGCGAGGGTGCCGAGGGTACTGCGCCTGAACAGATGACAGCTCTAGAGGGTGATTCAATCAAACTGCCCGAAAATACCTTTACTAAGAACGACTTTGCTTTCGCCGGCTGGTTCGACGGAAAAGATACCTACCAGCCGAACGATATGTATATGATGCCTGCCCAGAATGTAACATTCGTTGCACAGTGGACTGAGGAACATGTTCACAAGGCTACTCTAGTAGAGGGCACCGAAGCTACCTGCACCGAGCCTGGCACAAAGCAGTATTATCTCTGCGAATGTGAAACCGCATTCGAGGATGCTCAGTGCACCAAAGAGATTACAAATCTGGAGCAGTGGAAGGTAATTCCTGCAACAGGTCATACCGAGGGCACCGAATGGAAGTTCGATGCAGCCGGTCACTGGCATGAATGCACAATTTGTCAGCAGCCTGTGGAAAAGCAGAACCATGACCTCATCTGGCTTATCGACAAGGAGCCTACCGAGACAACTCCCGGCGCTAAGCACCAGGAATGTGTGTGTGGCTTCAAGGGAGAAACCGTAGAAATTCCTGCTACATCCCATGTCCACGAGGCTACTCTGGTAGAGGAAATCCCGGCCACTTGTACCACCCCCGGTGCAAAGCAGTATTATCTCTGCAATTGCGGAATCGCATTCGAGGATGCTGAGTGCACCAGAGAGATTGCAAATCTGGAGCAGTGGAAGGTAATTCCTGCTACAGGTCATACTGAGGACACCGAATGGAAGTTCGATGCAACCGGTCACTGGCATGAATGCACAATTTGTCAGCAGCCTGTGGAAAAGCAGAACCATGACCTCATCTGGCTTATCGACAAGGAGCCTACCGAGACAACTCCCGGCGCTAAGCACCAGGAATGTGTGTGTGGCTTCAAGGGAGAAACCGTGGAAATTCCTGCACTCCCCCATGTTCACAAGGCTACTCTGGTAAAGGGCACCGAAGCTACCTGCACCAAGCCTGGCACAAAGCAGTATTATCTCTGCAATTGCGGAACCGCATTCGAGGATGCTGAGTGCACCAGAGAGATTACAAATCTGGAGCAGTGGAAGGTAATTCCTGCTACAGGCCATACCGAGGGCACCGAATGGAAGTTCGATGCAACCGGCCACTGGCATGTATGTACGATTTGCCAGAACCCTGCGGAGAAGCAGGATCATATCCTCAACTGGGTTATCGACAAGATGTCTACCGAGACAACTCCCGGCGCTAAGCACCAGGAATGTGTGTGTGGCTTCAAGGGAGAAACCGTGGAAATTCCTGCACTCCCCCATGTTCACAAGGCTACTCTGGTAAAGGGCACCGAAGCTACCTGCACCAAGCCTGGCACAAAGCAGTATTATCTCTGCAATTGCGGAACCGCATTCGAGGATGCTGAGTGCACCAGAGAGATTACAAATCTGGAGCAGTGGAAGGTAATTCCTGCTACAGGCCATACCGAGGGCACCGAATGGAAGTTCGATAAGACCGGCCACTGGCATGAATGCACAATTTGTCAGCAGCCTGTGAATAAAGAGAATCATGTTCTCACATGGGTTGTAGACAAGGAAGCAACCAGTGGAGCATCCGGAGTCAAGCATGAAGAATGTGCATGTGGCTTTAAGGGTGAACCTGTTGAAATTCCTGCAACGGCAGGTGAGCCTACAAAACCGTCTGTTGATAGTCCTACCACAGGAGATTCTACCAACGGCCAGCGTATTTTCACTTGCTTCCTGGTCAGTGGTCTAGTCCTTATGCTGCTGGTTTTGGTACCTGTTTTTGTGAAAAAACGTCATAATTAAGCCGGATTTGGACTTAACTTAACGGAGTCATAAAAACAGCTTGGCGATTTTCACAAAAGCCTTCATTAGGTTACTAAGACAGTAATATGAAATAAGGAAAACCAAGGCAAACAAAATACCGAAGATGGCGTTAGTGCTGTCTTCGGTATTTTGTTTCAAATAAAGCCAGATACATCTGGCGATTTCCTTGCATTTTGCTCCTTTTTGTGTACCAAGAGGAAAGCGGCTGCTGCACGATATGTGCCAACAGCCGCTTTCTGTCAGATTCTAAACGATGCTACAGCCTGTACGAATTCAAGCGCCAAGGTCTGGTATAGATCCATGTCAAATTTTCCCTGCACACGGCTGCACTTTTTCAGCAGCGGTTCGTACTGCTTCAGCAATTCATCCATTGCGTTCATATTTCCCTGCTTAGCCAGCAACAGTGTTTCTCTAAAATTTTCCATATCAATAATCTCCCATCATATCCCGAATTTTGTCGCGGGCTCTATCATAGCGTCGCCTTACCGTACTAACATCTATATGCAGTAGGGCGGCAGTCTCAGCAACGGTAAGCTGATCCACACACAAAGCGATTACAACCCGACTCTCATCCAACGACAATTCGCCAATATATTTGCGGATTCCCTCCCAAATCAACTTGGATTCCACGCTGTCCTCAACAGATTCCACCAAGCGTACAGATAAAGCCTCCACATCTTCCCTATAGTCTTCAATAGATTTTTCAGTGCCATCTTTTCTAGCCACTGCACGAATGTAAGAAGCGCGCCGGGCATACAGCACCTTGGTCATAAACTTCGTAAAGCGCGCAGCCAGTTGCGCATCCTCACCACTAAACCATAACTTGTTTTTCTTTGCCATCGTAGACCTCCTGAATTTTGAGTTTCCTTGAATAGACCTCAAAGCTCGGAGGGGCGCGGGCAGAAAACGGCGGTCCTCTGCCGCCAAAGCAAAAAAGGAACAAAAAAATACGCCAGATAGTTGCAAAAACCATCTGGCATACGAATAATATACGAAAAACTACGCGACGAGGGGACTTTTGAAAGGACACAGTAGCGCTTGACGGGGTTCCTGCCTTAATACGGCATGGCTCCGCTTACCGGAGCGTCAAGCACATCTACCATGCAATACGCCTTTCAACTAAATATATTTCACAAAAAGAAAAAGCCCGGCAAGCAAAAACTTGTCGGGCAGAAAGCGGATTTACTTTTCTTCCATCCAACCAAGGAATGTCTGCAATTTCTGTATGTCACCGTCATTGAGGTCTTGCAGTCGGTTAAAGATATTGATACGGTCGGTTTCATCCCCGGCACCGGTAAAGAATTCCTGCGGGGTTACGCCGAGGTATTCACAGATGCGCAGAAATTCGTGCATTGAGGGCATTGCCTTGCCGATCGAAATACTGCGCATATAGCTGCCGCTTTTGCCAAGGTCAAGGCTCATTTTATGTTCAGAAACGTGGAGGCGATGGCGCAGCTGCGTGATGCGCTTACGGACAAAATTCTCATATTCGGCTACCTGGAGCAAGCAGATACACCCTTTCCCATTTATACTATAATATGCAAATATTGTAATATAAATCGCGGTAGAGCGTTCAGCATTGATGTATCAGTTTTCGAATGATTGCCGATAAGTTGACGATTAAATAATGAATTTCGAAAAAAGTTTTTTCAAGCGCTGTGTTTCAGATGATAAGCAGCAGGTCGGGAAAGCGTAAAATATGGTCGATATGCGCAATCGCCCCGGCTAATGTATCAAAGCGCCCCTCGCACGGATCGGGCACCTCAGTTAAGGCGGTGGGGTCTGCCGTAAGACCGTTTTCCTCCAGCCACGCATCAAACGCCTTGCGCATCGCTGCGGCGTTGGCGCGCTTTTCCTCGTTGGTGACACACTCATCAAGGTAGATAATGGCATCATATTTGTGGGCTGCGGTGTTATGGGTGATTTCAGCGAAGGTGAACCTGTTTATATAGGTATGGAACAAGAGTTCCACGCCCAACTTGTGCAGATCGCCTTCAGCGCGCTGGCGTTCAGAAATTTGCGCTTTTTCGCCCAACGCAGTGCGCAGCTTCCGGAACAATTCATCCCCGTTTGCAGGATAGAACGCAGTACCCTTGGTGTCCTCGATTTCCTCAAAGCAGTATGCCTGCTGCGAGGGCGACAGCA
>ENA-UOJQ01000619-UOJQ01000619.1-human-gut-metagenome-genome-assembly--contig:-P63-NODE-619-length-37050-cov-7.953507_pt1 | contig 37050 bp, 17 predicted proteins | sample MGYA00242352_ERZ723899 | MGnify/ENA metagenome assembly ERZ723899
AAAAAAAACATCTATTATGATATAAATATATATAGAAAAATATAAGATTTTTGAAGCAAAAGATGGAGGAAAAACATGTTAAAAAATAAAATAATTGTTAAGAAAATTAGAAATATATTAATATTATTTATGTCAATCTTGATAATGATTGGGGCATACCATAATGTTCGAAGGTCAAGAGCAGAAAATGTAATAGAAATTTCGATGGAGGTAGCAGATAAAAACAACAGCTTGGAAAAGCAAACAGTAACGATTGATGCTACAGAAACTAAAAATGGAGTTTATTTAGCAGAGTTACCAACATCTGTAAACGGAAATAGGGTAACTAAATATTATACATCAGATGGCGAAGAACTTGAAATAGATCCAGCTAGTGTAGAAAAAATAACATTAGAGTTAACAGAAGATGAATTAGCAAATAAAAAAATTAGCTTAGGAACAGAGTATGACAAAAAAACTGCTATTATTGATGATGTTGAAACAACTCTTTACAACAAAGAATTTATAAATGAAGACGGAGATGTTATTGTAACAGGATATATGCCTCTAGATGTTCAATTAGATTTTACTGAAATTGATGTTAATGCATTAAAAGATATAAGACTTCCTAGTGATGATTTAACAGTGAAAAAATCTTTTGGAATCTCTATACAAGAAATGATAGATGTATCCAAGACAACAGACAAAGCCGAAACAGATGATACAACTAAAACTGATGGAAAGAATCAAGTGAATGATACAACTGGATTAGCTGAAAATGCTCAAACAAATGAAACAGAAAAACAATTAATAGAATATGATTCAACAAAATATGGTGAAGATATAACAATAAAAATAAAACAAGCTGATAGCAAAGAAGAAACTGTAATCTATAGTTTTTCTGATGGCACACCAGTAACAGAAGTTGTTTATACAAACACAGATGGAATATTGAGTTTCTTAAAGAATGATAATGATAAATTCATATATACAGTAAAAAAACAAGAGACAACAGATAATGTAGCAAGTGAAGAACAAGTTGTTGATGATACACAAGATAGTGATGCAGTTCAAATAGATGAAGATACAACAACTTCTGATGATAGTACAATAGTAAATGGACCTAACAATGGACCTAAAAAAGCTCAAGCAAGAGCAGGAAGTAAAGTTGCGACATTAGACACAATTTGGAGTCATGGAGAATCACTTGGAAACGGACTAAATAATGCACAAAATAGTAATTTCTTTGGATTAGTTCCAAGAGGAAAAATATCTAGTATAACATTACTTACATCTGACGGAAAAGATTCAAGTGGAAATGTAATAAATTTTAATGTTAGTGGTGCACAAAGTCAAGCAATAGCGACTGGTGGATCAGTTACTCTTTACTGTATACCTAATGGTAGTACATATAAAGCTTATATGCTTCCGGGTTCTGATGTAGGAACTATAAAATTCAATTCAGACTCAAGATTTATATTTTCATATTTAGGATATGAATCTTCATGTACTGAAACAGAAGTTGTAAAAGGATTTTTCGATTCTAGCAGTATAGTTGATACAAGTGGAATTACACAGGCAAGAGCAATGTTTGCACATATTGGAAGAAATGGAAGTATGAGAACATTAACTATTGGACCTAAATTTACTACAACTTCAATAAAAGATACACAAGATATGTTTTATGAATGTGGATTTTCAAATATGACAACCTTGACATTTAGTTCTAATTTTAAACTGGAAAATGCAACAAATCTTTTATCAATGTTTTACAGATGTGGATACAACAAATTAACAAGCTTAGATTTATCAAATATGACAACTGCTAATGCAACAAGTATGGAACATATGTTTAATATGTGTGGAAATCAAAGTTTGACAAGTTTGAAAATAGGATTTAATACAAGCAAAGTAACAAGTATGCATGCTATGTTTGCTAACTGCGGAACAGAAAAATTGACGACATTCAGCTTAGGAAACAATTTTAATACAAGCAATGTAACAGATATGAAACATATGTTTGAAAAATTTGGTGGACCATTAACAGAACTAAAATTGGGAAGCAATTTTTCAACAAGTAAAGTAACTAATATGCAAGGAATGTTCTCTCAAACAGGAACAAAATCAATGAAAAAAATCCAACTTGGAGATAAATTTACATCAATAGCTTCTGGAAATTATTCAGACTTCTTAAATAATACAGGAGCAAGTGGATGTAAAATATATGTACCAGGAGCAATATATTCAAATAAACATGCAGTAAAATTAAGTACTAGTTCATCAACAACAATATCATATACAAAAGGATATATAGTAGGACCTGACAATGCAGCTCCAACATGGGCAAACAATGTAAACGGTGCAAAATATTCAGCAACTAATCATACATATACAATGAATTTAGTAGGTTCTGATGCAGTGGCATTAGATGCAGAAGCTTCAAAATTAACTAAAGGCTCAACTATAAAAGTAAAAATAGGAAATTCAGAAACATCTAATTATACGCTTGGTGCAACGAGTTTAAGTTCAGATGAAAATACTAAAACATTTCCATTAACTATAAACAATTACACAGGTGGGGCAATTACAATTACAATATCAGCAGGAACACTTATAGACTTAAGAGAAAATAAAAGTGCTGCCAAAACTTATAATATTGCATCTGTTGATGGAACTGCACCAAAATGGAACTCAAGTGTAAGTGGAGGAACATATTCAGGATCTGATAAAACATATACATTAAGTTTAGTAGGTACTGATGAAACTTCATTAGATGATAGCAAGTCTAAACTAACAAAAGGTTCAAATATAACTGTAAAAGTAAATAATACAAGTACGTCAAATTATACACTTGGAAATACAACATTAAGCTCAGATGGAAGAACTAAAACTTTCCCATTGACAATAAGCAGTTATTCAGGAGGAACAATTGTAATTACAATAACAAAAGGGGCATTAGTAGATAGAAATGGAAATACAGAAGCAAGTGGTGCAACATATACAATAAGACCTAATGTAGATACAACAGCACCAAAATGGAATAGTAATGTAACTAATGGAAGTTATTCATCAACTGGACATACATATAGCTTGACTATAACAGGAACAGATGAAACTCAATTAAAATCTAATAGGCTAAGTACTTCTAATACAACGGTTCAGGTTAATGGAAGGAAAGTAACCAATTTAGACTTTGCACAACCAGTACTTAGCTATGATAAAAAAACAATAACAATTAAATTAACAATTAAAAATTACACCGGTGGAAAAATTACAATAAAAATTGCATCAGGAGCGTTGATCGATGCAACAGGAAATGCAGATACTAAAGGAGCAACATATGAATTTACTCCTAATACAGATGTAACAGCACCAAAATGGAATAGTTCAGTAAATAATGCAACATATTCATCATCTGCTAATACATATACATTTGAAGTTGTGGGAACAGATGAAACAAGTTTAAAAACAGGATTGACATTAAATGCATCTAATGCACCAATAACAGTAAATGGTTCAACAGCAAGTGTAACATATGGTTCGGGACAATATTCAAACAGTAATAAAACAGTAACATTTAAAATAACAGTAAGAAATTATTCTGGTGGAAAAATAGTAATGAATATTAAAGCAGGTGCATTGCAAGATAATGGTAATCCAGTAAATTCGAGCGTTGCACAAAATTACACGATGGATCCTCAGACAGATTTTACAGCACCAGTATGGAATGGGTCTATAAATAATGGAAAACTTTCTGGTAGTACATATACATTAAATTTAATAGGAACAGATGAAACAAAATTACAACAAACAACATTAAGCACATCAAATGTTTCTGTAACAGTAGGAGGAAAGTCAGCATCATTTTCTTTCTCAAATAGAGGACAAGGACAATTGTCAAATAACAACAAAACAATAACATTTGGAATGACGATTTCAAATTTCACAGGTGGAAATGTAACAATAACAATTAATGCAGGAGCATTAAAAGATGCAGCAGGAAATTCAAGTGTAAAGAAATCCTATTCATTTTCTGTAGATGCCACACCACCAGTATGGAATGGTTCTATAAACAATGGGAAACTTTCAGGTAGTACATATACATTAAATTTAATAGGAACAGATGAAACAAAATTACAACAAACAACATTAAGCACATCAAATGTTTCTGTAACAGTAGGAGGAAAGTCAGCATCATTTTCTTTCTCAAATAGAGGACAAGGACAATTGTCAAATAACAACAAAACAATAACATTTGGAATGACGATTTCAAATTTCACAGGTGGAAATGTAACAATAACAATTAATGCAGGAGCATTAAAAGATACAGAAGGAAATTTGAGTGTAAAACAAACATATTCATTTTCAGTAGATGGAACTGCACCAAAATGGAATTCAAGTGTTACTGGAGGTACATATTCAAGTACTGCACATACTTATACTGTGAAATTGATAGGAACTGATGAAACAAAATTAAATGACTCAATGTCAGCATTAAGTTCATCAAATGTAACAATAAAAATAAATGGAACACCAATAAGTACTTTCTCATTTAAATCATCAATTAGCTCTGACTATAAAACCAAAACATTTACATTAACAATTACAAATTATACAGGAGGAAAAATAACAATTCAAATAGACGAAGGAGCATTAGTTGATACAGCAGGAAATAAAGAAGCAAATGGAGCAAAATATGAATTTACCCCAAATATAGATTCTGTGGTACCAGCATGGAAGACTAGTATAAGTGGTGGAACGTATTCATCAACTAACCACACATATTCATTTAGTTTGGTAGGTACTGATGAAACAGCATTAAATAATTCAGCATCTGTATTAAATTATGATAATATGCTAGTAACAGTAAATGGAACAAAAGTTACACGATCTAATTTAGTATTTGGCTCAACCTCAATAAGCTCAGATAATAAAACAAAAACATTTCCAATAACCATAAATGGATTCACAGGAGGAGCTGTAGTAATAACAATAAATTCTGGTGCATTATCAGATATGACTGGAAATAAGAGTAGCGAAATTAGCTATAAATTTACTATTGATGGTACTTTACCAGTATGGAGTAATGCTATAAGCGGTGGAACATATGATGAGAATGCTAAAACATATACATTTAAATTGGTAGGATCAGACGAGACTGGAATTCAACAAACTACATTAAGCTCATCAAATGTAACAGTAACAATGGGCGGAAAAACAGCAAATGTTACATTTTCTAATGGCGGTAAAGGAACTATAAATGATAAAACAATAACATTTGAGTTAACAATTAATAGCTTTGTAGGTGGACAGATAAATATTTCAATTAGTGCAGGAGCATTAAAAGATACTTCAAATAACTTAAGTGCAGCAAAAACATATTCATTTAGTAAAGATGTAACGCCACCAACATGGAATTCTAGCATAACAAGTACATCATATAATAGCAATACAAAAGTATATACAGTTAATGTAACAGGTACTGATGAAACAGCATTAAATGATTCAAGTTCAACATTAAGCTCATCAAATGTAACAGTAACAGTAAATGGAACTGCAGTAAGTGCTTCAAATTTAACATTTAGTGGTCAATTATCATCAGATTCAAAATCAAAAGCATTTGCAATTGGAATAAAGAACTTTACAGGTGGAGAAATAAAAATTGTAATAAGTAAAGGAGCTTTGACAGATACATCAGGAAATAAAGAAAAGACTGGAGCAACATATAATTTAACTGCTGATATAACACCACCTGCTTGGGGAAATGCAACAGGAAAATATAATCCAGATGACCAATCTTATACAATAACAGTAACTGGTACAGATGATATTGAATTAAATACTAGGGCATCTGCACTTACAACATCTAATTCAACATTGACAGTTGGCGGAACTGCAGTGACACCAACAATAACTAAAACAGCTTCTACATCAAAAAGTGTGACATATGAAATAAAAATTTCAAAGCATACAGGTGGAGCGATTTCATTTAAAATTAATGAAGGAGCATTAAAAGATGCTCAAAACAATACTAGTGCTGAAAAAACATATACATTTACAGCAGTTGATGCAGTAAAACCAACATGGGCAAGTAATATTTCTGGAGGTACATATTCAAATGGTACATATACATTTAACTTAGTAGGAACAGATAATACACAATTAAATAATTCATCATCCTCACTAACTAGTAAATTAACAATAAAAACAGATTCAACAGTAGTTAGTTCAAGTGATTTAACAATAGGAAATGGAACATTAAGTTCGGATGGAAAAACAAAAACATTCCCTATAACAGTTAGAAATTTTAAAGGTGGAAATGTAACAATCTCAATTAGCTCTAAAGCATTGTATGATGCAACAGGAAACTGGAGTGAAGCTAAAACATATACATTTTTCCAAGATGTAACACCACCAGTATGGACTGATACTATACAAAATGCATTATATAATCATTCAACTAAAGCATATACATTTAATTTAGTAGGATCAGATGAAACAGCATTAAGCAATTCCAATTCAATATTAAATGCAACGATTACAGTTGGAGGAAGTACGGCAAGTGTAACATATGGAACTACGTCTTTTGATTCAAGCACTCAAGCTAAGACATTCCCTGTTACAATAAATAGTTACACAGGTGGAATAATAAAAATAACAATTGCAGAAGGATCATTAAAAGATACTGCAAATAATAAAAGTATTCAAAAAATATATGAATTTACACCAGATATTACAAAGCCAGTATGGGACTATCAAAACTTAGCATATGATGCAGATTCAAAAACATATTCAGTAGAATTAGTAGGAACAGATGAAAGTGCATTAAATACAACAGTATCATCACTAATAACAAGTGGAAGTTCTAAAAATGTGACTGTAACATGTGGAAGTACAACAGTAACACCAACACTAGAAAAAGTTACAACAGAATCTAAAAAGATAGTTTATAGATTAACAATAAATAATTATCCAGGAGGAGCAGTAACAATTTCTATAGGAGCGAATGCGTTAATAGATGCATCAAGCAACAAGAGTGATGCAAAAGAAATAAAGCTTCCTGAAAAAGATATAACAAAACCTACATTAAAAGTACAAAATCCTAGTTATTCAGATACAGATGGAGAATATACATTTGAAGTAGTTGCAACAGATGAAAAGGCAATAGATGCTACAAGATCAAGTCTTTCTCCAAGTGGTAGTGCTCAAAATATTACTGTAAAATGTGGAAATGTAATTGTAACACCAATAGTAACAATTAAGAGTACAACAGAAAAAGAAATAATCTATACAGTAACAATACAAAAATATCCATCAGGAGTTGTAAATGTATCAATAGCAGAAGGTGCAATATATGATACAACTGGAAATAAAAATGCTGCAGCAACATTTACATTGCCAGCAAATGATATAGCAAAGCCAACTTGGGATGATGAACTACAATTCAATTATGATGAGGGAAACCAAAAAATTACTATAACTCTAACAGGTAGAGATGAAACATCATTAAACAATTCTAAATCAGTAATAGATTTTTCTAATACAATAGTAACTGTAGATGGAACAACACTAGATGAAGAATCAAATAGAGTAACATTTGAAAGCACAATATTAAGTGCAGATAAAATGACAAAAACATTCCCAATAACAATAAGTGGATATACAGGAGGCAAAATTCAAATAGCTATAGATTCTGGAGCACTAGAAGATAATAGTGGTAAAAAGAGTGATGCAAAAGAATATGAAATAATAGATATCATAAAACCAGAATGGAAGATGGAAGGTGCTGGAACTTATAATAAAACAGCTAAATCATATACCTTAAAATTTAAAGGAACAGATGAAGCAGAACTTGCATCAGCATCTTTAACAACATCAGATTTAACAGTTACAGTTAATGGTACGGCAGTAACACCAACAATATCAACAATAGACAGTGAATCTGACATTAAAACAAAAGTATTTACAGTAACAATTGCAAACTTTACAGGAGGAGAAATAAAAACAACTATAAAACAAGGGACATTAACAGATAGAGGAAACAACAAGAATAATGAAGCAACATTCTCAGTAACACCAGATATTACAATACCTGTTTGGACATATAGAAGTGCAGCATATACGCAATATCAAGGAAATGAAGTATCAATAGAATTTACAGGAACAGATAATGTGCAATTAGTATCAAGTAAATTAAAATTAGATACAGAAGGTTTTATAGTAAAAGAAGGCTCAACAGTAATAGATTCATCAAGATTAACATTGAACAAAGAAGAATATGGAGATGGAAAAGGTGGAATAAAATATGTATTAAAAATGACAGGATATTCTAATGGGGCAGTAACAATAACATTGCCAGAAGGATTACTAACAGATGCATCTGGAAATACAAGTAATGCTACAACCTTAACAGTTGGAGTAATACCACCATTAGATGATGATACACCACCAGCAGTAAGCAATATTGTTGTAAAACAAGACAAAGGAATGGAAGCTGTAGTTATTGATTTTGATATTACAGATGAATGGTTTGATTTTAAAGAAGCTGTAGAGTCAGGAGAAATAACAATAACTAAAACAACTAAACCTTATTGGGGACAAGGTACAACGAGTGATATAACATCAAGTTGCAACATAAAAATAACAAAAGAAACAAAATTAAGTAATGGTAAACATTATCAAGTAAAAATTTCTAATATTGATACAACAATAACAGGTATGGGAGGTTCAAGTACATTTACAATAACATTAAAAGCAAATTCAGTACATGATCTTGCTGGAAATGGAAATGTAAGTACACAATTATTTAATGGAGCAATAAAATTTACATTAAGTTCAAGTGATCCAGCATTTCTAAAATATTCTGTAGAATTAGATGAAAGTAATAAAACATTAGATGTTGTAATAATAGCTAATACTGCAAATTCATTCTTTGATGCATTTAAACAAGGCCAATGGGGATGGCGGAACAACATATAATTATAAATTATCAGACTTTAAGGCAGATATGCAAGATATAAGAATTGATGGCGAATCAGTATTAGGAAAGAGCAACCCTTCAATGGCAGTAGAAGAGATTACAAGTTCTTCAAGTGGTAATAATTTGTGGGGAAATTGGTTTAATACAAAAACAAAGAAATTTAGAGTAACATTATCAAATTTTGAAGAATCACAATGGCAAGACATAAAGAAATATATGGAATGGAGTGGTAATGTAGTATTCTATATGGGGAATGACTTAAGTAGTGCAGTAGTAATTAAAGAGGAAGAAGAAAAAACTTATAACATATCAGATGCATTATTTGCAGATTTTATAAAACCAGAAATATCAGTAGCATCATCACACTTTAACGGAGAAGGAAATGATAGCTTAACATTAAAAATACAAGCAACAGATAAATACTATACACCAGGGCAAGCATTAGATGCTAATAAAATAATGTTATTAGTAGACAATGTAGTAAAAGATGAAGATGATGGAGTAACAATAAGTTATGGAACACCAGAAGTTTTAATAGGAACAAGAAATGGTTCTGACTCACAATATGGAATATTACAAGATCTAACAATAACAGGACTTTCTCAATTCTTAGGAAGAGGTGTAAAACTAAGATTATCTGAAGATACGGTACATGATTTATCAGGAAATAAGAACGATCCAAAAGATATATCACTATTTAATACATTAAGAGTTGCTAAATCAAGTTCAGGAGTATATGAATCTTCTGCAACAAGTGGATTCTTAGGAAACTCTAGTATACAAAGACAAAATATTCAAAGTGTTACATTCTTAAATAGTACAGCAACGGCACCATCAACTGGAACATGGGATGTATCTGCAACAGAAGATAATTCAATAATTGCATGGTACTCAAATTCAAAAGTATATATAGCAAGTGATTACCCAATATATGCAAATGTAGATTCATCATATTTATTCTCATATATTGGTTATGCAAGTGGAGCAACATCAGGAAACACAATAGAAAACTTAGATTTACTAAGTACAACATTTACAACAAATATGCAATATATGTTTAGAGGATTAGGTTATGCAACAATGACATCATTTGCATTAGGAGATAATTTTGAAACATCAAGAGTAACAAATATGGAAGGAATGTTCCAAGATGCAGGAAATAGATTAACATCATTTACAATAGGACAAAGATTCGAGACAAGTAATGTAAGCAATATGAAAAATATGTTTAATAATTTTGGTAGTACAAGTTTAACAACATTAAGTTTAGGAAATAGATTTACTACTCAAAATGTAACAAATATGGATACAATGTTCTACAATTGCGGAAAAACAGCAATGACAAAATTAGACCTTGGACCAGCATTCACAAAAATAGCAGATGCACATACAAATATATTTGAAAATACAGGAAAATCTGGAGCAAATATATATGCAGGTTCAGCAATATATTCAAATAAAAAGGCATTTAGATTAAATGCAAATTCAACTACAACAACAGGCTATACAGTAGGAACAGTAGTTCCAAAATATAAACCAACATGGTCAAAAACAGATGTAACATTTGATGAATCTGAAAAATCATTAACAATAAAAGTTGCAGGACAAGTAGATTCGTCAACATATGGAGATGCAATAAAAACTGTAACAAATAATTTGACAAATGGAACTGCAGATGCAAATTCTACAAAACCATTTAATGTAAAAGTTGCAGGACAAGAAGCAAATGACATAACTAAAAAAGTTACAATGTCAAAGACAGGACCATCAAGTACAGTTAGTGCCAACATAATATTAACAGATTTTGAGCAATCAGTATTACAATCAGGAAAATCTTATTTAGAGTGGTCAGGAAAAACTGCATTGCAAATAGCAGAAGGAACATTAGTAGATGCTTATGGAAATCCAAATTTAACACAAAGTGATGAATCTGGAACAATGACAGCAATTGAAATAAAAGATGCGGATTCAGATACTACAAGCAAAAATACTAATGGAAAAATGTTTGCAGATTTTGTAAGACCAGCAACAATGTATGATTATTCAAAAACAACAATTAATAAAACTTCTAAAACAGTAACAATAGAGTTTTCTATTACAGATAAATATTTTGCTAAAGAGAACTTAGGAATAGAAATTGGAGCTGCAAATAGAATGATAGTTTCTATGGATGGTACAGATTTAGCACAAACACATGTAAATATGGGATTGGCAAAAACTCCAATAACTGAAAATGGAACTACAATAGGATATAAATACGTATTAACACTAACAGAATTAGAACAAGATGCAATAGCAGTAGGAAAAAATTATTTAGATTACAGTGGACCTGTAATAATAACAATACCAAAGGGTTCAATGACAGATAATTCAGGAAACACTAACCCAACAAAAACAATATCAGTAGGACCAGGTAACAATATTTTAAAACCAGATGAAAATGAGGCAACAAATATAGACCTTGTAAATCCAACATGGACAGCTGATAGTAATAACATATCATTTGATTTTACAACAGGAAAAGCAACAGTAATAGTAAAAGCAACAGATAAATACTTTAAATCAAGTACATTGACAAGTGACAATATAACAGTATATTTAGGAAATACAGCAGTAACAAGTGGAATAACTAAAACAGTAAGTGCTGCAACAGCTTTAAAGGAAACAAGAATGGTAAATGGTGTTGCTACAAAAGTTCAATATGGAAATCAATATACAGTAACAGTAACAGGAATTACATTAGATTCTGATCAAGGAAAACTTCGTATAGCAGCAGGAACAGCAACAGATACCTCTGGAAATACAAGTGAAGCAAAAGACATTGTTTTATATAATAGATTGAAAAGTGCAAGTACAGAAACAAGTGCAACAAGTAGCTTTTTAGGAAATAACCAAACTAAGATACCAATCCAAAGACAAAATATAGAAAATGTTACTTTTGAATCATACATATCTTCTGATATATACAATCATACAACAAACAAAATAACAGATAATACAAGGGCTTGGGATGTATCAGCAGCAGGAGATCAATCAATAATTGCATGGTATGAAGAAACAAGAACAGGAGTATATATAGTTCACATTGGTAGTGAAGGTGGAATATTAGCAAATAGAACTTCAGATAATTTATTTAAATATATTGGATATTCAAATAAATGCCAAGAAACACAAGTTATTACAAATATCAAATTATTAGATGTAAGTACTGTAATAAGTATGAATAATATGTTTGCATATACAGGTTATAATGCAATGACAAGTTTAGACTTAGGTCCAAACTTTGATACAAGCAAAGTAACAAATATGGCTGGTATGTTTACAAGTACTGGTGAAAATGCAATGACTACATTAAACTTACAAAATAAATTTAATACAGCAATTGTAACAGATATGAGTAATATGTTTGAAAGAACAGGATACATGGCAATGACAAGCTTAAATTTAGGAACAGGATTTAATACTTCAAAAGTAACAAATATGGCAAATATGTTCCAAAATACAGGATATACAGCAATGACAAGCTTGAATTTAGGGACAGGATTTAATACAACAAATGTAACAAATATGGCAAATATGTTCCAAAATACAGGATATGCAGAAATGACAAGCTTGAATTTAGGTAGTGCATTTAATACAGCAAAAGTAACTAATATGAGTTATATGTTTAATGGAACTGCAAGTTCAAAAATGACAAAATTGTCATTAGGAGGAAACTTCTATACAGCAACAGTAACAAATATGACAAGTATGTTCCAAAATTGTGGTATAGGAAGTATGACAGAATTAGATTTAGGTCCAGCATTTACAAATATTGCAGCAACAAATACAAATATGTTTACTGAATGTGGACAGCAAGAAAATATAAAAATATATGTAGGTACAGCAATTTATTCAAATGAGAATGCAGTAAGATTAAACTTGAACTCAAGTACAACAGTAAGTTTTGAAAGAGGAAAAATTATAGCAAAATATCAACCAGAATGGCAAAAATCTACTACAACTCCAGATACTGCAAATACAGCAATAACAGTAGTATTAAGAGGAATAGTAAATACAACAAATTATGCTGGATATAATAAAAACATAACAAATAAATTTGCAAATGGAACAACAACACAAATAACAGTAGCGATAGATGGAGAATCAACTCCAAATAGCAGAATTATAAAAACAATAAGTGGTGCTAGTTCAACAGAAGCAGAAAGTGTTCAATGTAATGTAAGATTAACAGGATTTAATGAAGGGTACATATCATCAAAAGGATATAAAGAGTGGAGTGGTAATGTAGCATTAAACATACCGCAAGGAACCTTAACAGATGCATATGGAAATCCAAATTTAGCTCAAGAAATTAAAGAGGATGCAGTAGAGAAAAATACTGCAGGAGACTTATTCTTGGATTCTATAAAACCAGAAATAATATATGAATACTCAGAAACAACAATAAATCATGACAGTCAAACAGTAACTGTTGGATTTAGAGTTACAGATAAATATTTTGCAAATACATTGTTAACAGTAGAGCAATTGGCTAGCCAAATAACAGTAAAAGTTGACAGTGAAGCAGTAAATGTTGAAAAAGAAGTAAGAGAAATAAAAACATTGAATGAAACAGTAAATGGTCAAAATAGAACAGTTGGAAAGAAATATGAATTGGTAATTAGTAAATTAGACCAAGGTGATGGTATAAGATACAGTGGACCAATGCAGGTTGTATTCCCAGCAGGAATAGCAAAAGATGCATCAAATAATACCAATGCAGGAAAAACGATTTCAATTGGTGTAGATGATCCAGTAAATGATGCAGAACATAAATCAGAGGTTATAGTCGATGTAGTAAAACCAGTATGGTCAGTTGAAAACTTAAAAATTACTCAAGTAAATGGAAAAGCACAAGCAACAATGGATTTAATAGGAACAGACAAATACTTAAACAAAACAAATAGTAAAAGCTTAACTCCAAATGAGATAAAAGTTTTTGTAGATGGAGTAGATATTACAAGTATAGCAACAGGACTTAGCAAGAGTTTAGCAGGACCTATAGATATAGATAATGGAATAAAATATACACTAACAATTACTAACTTAGAGGAATCTTATGATGCATTTATTGCAGCAAGAAATGCTAATAAGAGAGTATATAGAGAGTACAGTGGAGATGTAACATTAGAGGTACCTGAAGGAAAATTAGTTGATAACTCAGGAAATAAAAGTTCAAAACTTTCAGTAAAGGTTGGAATAGTTGATACATTAAAGCCAGAAATAGTAAAAGTTTCATCAACAGTAAATCCAACGGCAAAAACAGAGACAATAATATTTGATGTTACAGATAAATATTTTGGAACAATATTAGATGAGCAAACACTTCTTTCAAAACTACATGTATTTGTAGATGAAGAAGCAGCAGATAGTATAACAAAACAAATAACAAATGTTGAAACACTAACAGATACAGTAGATGGAATATCTAAAACAGTTGGAAAGAGATATACATTAGTATTATCAAACTTTGAAAAAGAAGGACTACAAAGTGGATATGAATTTAAAGGAATAAGTGGAACTGTAAAGGTTACAGTAGATGCAGAAATTGCAACAGACTCTAACGGAAATACAAGTAATTCTGCAACATTAGCAGGAGACTTTACAGACTTTATTGAACCAAGTGTGGTTTATAGATTTTCAAAACCAGCAAGTGGTGCAAATTCTGTAACAATAACATTTGACGTAACAGATAAATATTATAAAAGCGGAGATTTAACATTAGCAGATTTAGCATTAAAAATGCAAAATGGTAAAAATTTAAGCAATTATATTGATATGAAAACAATATCTGGTGCACAAATTCAATTTGGAACACCTTCAAATGTTACTTGCACAACAGCAATGAATAAAACCGTAAATGGAACAGTTCAAAAAGGATTGACAAATCAAATAATAGGAAGACGTTATACAATAACGATTTCAAATTTAGAGCAAGCACAGATTAAAGATGGAGACCAATACTTAGAATATAGTGGTAATGTACAAATTGGAGTAGCAAAAGGTAAAGTAAAAGATCAAGAAAATAATACAAATCTTGCACAAACTATTACATTTGGTATAAATTTACCAGAAGGAACAGGAATAAAAGAAACTCTTGATATAGTAAAACCAATTTGGTCAGTAGAATCACAAACAGTAGACCTAGATAAACAAGAAGCAACAATAATTATTAAAGGTACAGATAAATATTTCTCAAAAAGTACATTAACAAATGATACGTTACAATTAATAATGAATGGTTCAAAAGTAACTACAAATGATACTGCTTCAGGAAGAACTCTTGAAATAACAGGGCAAAAAGAAATATATGAAGATTGGATAGAAAATGGAGTAACTTCACAACATTTAGTTGGGGTGGAATATACAATTATGGCAACAGGATTTGATGTTGATGAAGGACAAGTAAAAATAAGAATTCCAGAAGCAACCTTAACAGATAATTCAGAAAATAGCAGTAATGCATTAGAATTTATGTTATACAGTTGTTTAAAAGCAACTAATACAGAAACATCAGCAACAAGTGGATTCTTAGGAAATACTTCAATTCAAAGACAAAACATAGAAAGTGTAACATTTGAATCTGGTTTGTCAAAGATGATTAGTAGCACAAAATGGGATGTATCAGCTGGAAATGATGGTTCAATAATGGCATGGTATAAAACTGCAGCAAGTGGTGCTCTAGAAGTTTACATTGGAGGAACTACAGCAATATTTGCAAATCCAAATTCAAGTTATTTATTCGCAAATATTGGAACAGCAACAAAATGTACAGCAACAGAGGTTGTTAAGAATTTAGATTTAGTAACAACAAAAAGAGTAACAAATATGAGTTATATGTTCTTAAATACTGGTACAACAGCAATGACAACATTAAATTTAGGTTCAAACTTTAATACAGAAAAAGTAACAAATATGACATCTATGTTTAGTGGTTGTGGAATGAATAAAATGTCAACTCTAAACTTAGGAGGTAAATTCTACACAAGCGAAGTAACTCTTATGAATAATATGTTTAATAGTTGTGGTAGATATGCATTAACAGCATTAAATTTAGGAGAATATTTTGATACAAGCAAAGTAACAAATATGGCTGGAATGTTTAATTGTACAGGTTCAAGCCAAATGACAAGCTTTAATATTGGTAAAAAATTCGATACAACAAATGTAACAAGTATGTCTTGGATGTTTAATATGTTAGGAAATGCAAAATTAACAAGTTTAGACTTAGGTGATTTGTTCTATACAACAAATGTAACAAATATGGACTCAATGTTCTACAATTGTGGTTCATCTGCAATGACAACAATAGATTTAGGACCAGCATTTACAAAGATTGCTGGAACGAATACAAATTTTGCAACGAATTTTGGTAAATCTGGAGCAACATTGAATGCACCAGAGGCAATATATCAAGATAGCAAGAATTTCAGATTAGGAATTGAAAGTACAACAACACTAGCATATTCAAGAGGAACAATTACTCCAAAATATAGAACAGAATGGGTAGTAACTGCGAAAACTATTGATAAAACAAATAAAACAGTAAAAATAACATTGAGAGGAAGAACAAACTCACAATTAACTGTAACAGAATATCCGGGTGGAGCAAATGGACTTTTAAATAAGGATAAAGTAACAGTTTTGGTTGACGGAACAAATGTTAAAGCAGTACAAGACTCTATGGAAATTAGTTCTGCAAACTATATTACAAATTCTTCAACAAACAAGGTTGAAGTTGAACAAGTAATAACATTAAAAGATTTTGTTGAGGATGCAAGACAAACAGGAAAGAGTTATAAAGAATGGAGTGGAAATATTTCATTAAAAATAGCAAAAGATTCTGGACTAAAAGATGATTATGGAAGCGAAAATATAGCTCAAGACATAAATAATATAATATTAGCAGATGTAGTAAAGCCAGAATTTACTTATAAATATTCATCAACAGATATTAATTACACAAATAAAACATTAACAGTTGAATTTGATGTAGTAGATAAGTATTTTTCAAGTACAACTTTGAGTGCTACGAATGCAGTAAATAATATTACAGTAAAAATGATAGACATTAATGCAGTTCCAGCAAATATTACAAAAACATTGAAAAAGAAAACAATATCTGCAGATCAAACAAGTGGAAGCATTACATATAAAGCAAATGGAGATATTTATGAAAATTCAAGAAAAATAGGAGAAAGATATACTTTAGTAATTAGTGGATTAGAGCAAGCAAGTAAATCAGCAGATGGAAAATATAAAGATTACAGTGGACCAATGAGTGTGGCATTCCCAGCAGGAGTAATAACAGATACATCTGGAAACACAAGTGATCAAATAACAATTACTGTTGGTATAGATGAACCAGATAAATCTGGAATGCAAGAAATTGTGGATGTTGTAACACCAATTTGGGAAGCAAAAAGTACTACAATAGATAAATGGAATAAGAGAGCTATTATCCAATTACAAGGAACAGATAAATATTATGCAAGTAATAGTTTAGATACTTCAAAAATTACAGTATATGTTGACGGAAAAGAAATCACAAACATTGAAAAAACTTTAAGTGAATCAACTCCATTAACAGAAACTAGAAATGGCCAAGAGATGCAGTATGGTGTTGAATATACATTAACATTAAGTGGATTTTCAGAGCCAGACAGTGAGTTTATGACAGCAAGAAAGAATGGAAGTAGAGAATATCGAGAATATAGTGGAAAAACCGAAGTAAAGATTGCGGCAGGAACATTATCAGATGCACATAATACAAGCAAAGAACAAACAATTTCATTAGGAGATGTTGATTGTTTGAAACCTGATATTATTTATGAAACTTCAAATACAACAATAGACAAAGGAAACAAGATTTTAACAGTAGTGTTTGAGGTAACAGATAAATATTATAATGCATCAGCAAGTAGTTTGAAATTATCAGATTTAACAGTTACAGTTGATGGAAAAACAATGACATCAGCAGAATTAACAGCGAGTGTAAATTCATTAACAAAAACAGCTTTATCAAGTGGAAAAGGAACAAAATATACATTAGTAATTAAGAATTTACAACAAAATCCAAATGATGGTGTTGATTACAGTGGTATAGTATCAATTGCAATACCTAGTGGAAAATTTGCAGATACTACAGGTAATACAAATGATGCTAAAACAATTACTGTCGGTGTAGATACACCTACAAATGATGAAAATCATAATACAGGAACAATTGTCGATGTTGTTAGCCCTGTATGGAAAGCAGAAAACTTTAGAGCAAGTAGTGATAATACTCAAATATTAGTAGACCTTGTAGGAACAGATAAATATTTAGACACATCAAAAACATCTGTTGACCCAAGCAAGATTAAAGTAGTTATAAATAATCAAGACATAGAGGCAACAGCAGGAATTGCAGTTAATAAGTCTATTGAGTATAAAGGAACAAGAAGTGATATATTAACAGGTGCAAAAGATGTAATATATACATTAATATTATCAAACTTTAAAGAAAGTGATGAAACTTTCTTAGCAGCAAGAGCGGCAGGAACAAGATTATACAGAGAATATAGTGGATTTACTAAAATAGAAATGCCAGCAGGTCAATTAAAAGATACGTCAAATAATACAAACGTAAAAACAACATTAGATTTAGGAAGCATAGATAGACTTCCACCAGAAGTTGTAAAAGTATCTTCAACTGTTGACAAAACTAATAAGAAAGAAACTATAGTATTTGATATAGTAGATAAATATTTAAAAACTTCAACATTAGGAACAACTACAACAGAAGCAAATAATAATTTATCAAAATTACATGTATTTGTAGATGATGAAGCAGCAGATAACATAACTAAAAAAATTACAAAAGTTGAGAAATTAACTGATACAATAGGAACTACAACAAATCAATTAATTGGATATAGATATACATTAGAATTAACTAATTTTGAAAAGAGTAAGAATTCAAAAGGAGTTAAGGATTGGAGTGGTACTGTAAGAGTTGATGTTGATGCTGCAGTGGCAATAGATACAAATGGAAATACAAGTGACGAAACATCAATTGAATGTGATTTTGTAGACCTTATAAAACCATATCTAGAATATACTCACCAATCATCAGATATAAGTACAACAAACAAAACTTATACAATGAAATTTAAAATAACAGATAAATATTATAAAGCTGGAAAATTGACATTAAATGATTTAACAGTAAAAATTAAAAATGGTCAATTAAAAAATGGAAGCGAAATTGTTTATAATTTAAGTGATTTAGCAAAAGCAGGAACAGTTACACTTTCATTAAGTGATACAGAAGTATATGCAAATGATATAAATATAACAGATGAGACAACTGGAGAAGTAGGGTTATATACTAGCCAATTAATTGGTTATGAATATACATTGAAAATATCAAATCTAGAAAAATTACAAATTGCAGATGGTATGACAACAGCTGATTATAGTGGTATTATCAGTGTTGGAATAGCCGCAAATAAGGTATTAGATAGAACATATAATGGAAGCAATAATGGAAATACAGCATCAACAATAACTTCAGGTGTTAATATTCCTAATGGAAGCGGAAATGGAATAGTTGTGGATGTGGTAGACCCATTAATTAAAGGAGTTGGCACAGTAGCTGACCCAACAAAAGGTACAGCAACATTAACATTTAGAGCAACAGATTCTTATTTTGCAAGTAGTTCAATATCAGCAGCAAATATACAGATCTATGTAAATGGTGAACAAAAAGCAGTAGGTGTTGCTTCAGGAGATGGAATTACAAAAACTTTATCTCAAACTTCAAAAGAAGAGTTAAGACTACAAAATGGAACGACTTCGAATAAACAATATGGAATTGAATATACATTAAATATTACAGGTTACCCATCAAATATTAATCAGTTGAGAGTGGTAATTCCAGCAGGATTGGTATCTGATGAATCAGGCAACCACAATAAGGAAAAAGCATTTAACTTATTTAATACTTTAGCCACAGCTGAAGCAAATGCAAGTGCAACAACAGCATTTATGGGTAATACATATGGAATTCAAAGAGGAAAGATTGCACAAATAGTATTTGAAAGTTATATTGGAGGAACTTCAAGTACACGTTGGGATGTATCTGCACAAAAAGATCAATCTATTATGGCATGGTATAATGCAAATGAAAAACCAACTAGTGATACATATATTATCCATATAGGTAGTGAAACTTTAATTGGAGCAAATGTAAATTCAAGCAATTGGTTTAGTTATATAGGATATGATTCTAATTGTAAGGCAACAAGTGAAGAAAGCGATCCAATTATAAAGAACTTAAATATAATAAGTGTTGCAAATGTAACAAATATGTCAAACATGTTTGCATATCTTGGATATAGTAATATGACTACATTTAGTTTAAGTAGTAATTTCTATACAACTAATGTAACAAATATGAGTGGAATGTTCAAATACGCGGGATTTACAAAAATGACAACATTAAACTTAGGAGCTAACTTTAATACAAGTAAGGTAACAAATATGAGTTCTATGTTTAATTATACAGGATATACTGCAATGACTGGTCTAAATTTGGGTTCAGCATTCCATACAAACAAAGTAACAAATATGTCTGCTATGTTTGGAGAAACAGGATATACTGCAATGACAAGTTTAAATTTAGGCACAAATTTTGATACTAGTGCAGTAACTTCTATGAGTTGGATGTTTAGTAATTGTGGACATGACAAGATGACAAGTTTAACATTAGGTGCTAACTTTAATACAAGTTTAGTAACAACAATGCAAGGAATGTTTAATGGGACAGGAAATAAATTATTAACAAGCTTAGACTTAGGAGATTTATTCTACACAACAAATGTAGAAAATATGACAAATATGTTTAGTAACTGTGGTACAGGTGCAATGACATCACTTGACTTAGGACCAGCATTTACAAAGATTGCATCAACAAATACTGAATTTGCAACGAATTTAGGAAAATCAGGTTTTGTTGCTTATGTACCAGAAGCGATTTACCAAGATTCTACTCACTTTAGAATAGGTGGAGCAGGTTCAACAGCAATTGCATGTACAAGTGGAAGAACGATAAATCCAAAATATAGAACAGAATGGGTAGTAGAAACAACAGCATTTAATACAACTAATAAAACTTTAGCAATAACATTAAGAGGTAGGACAAATTCACAAGTAACAGCAAGTGAGTACAAGAGTGATGTAAGTGGAGAAATTACAGATAAAACTAAAGTAGAATTCTACATGAACATTGGAGGTACATTAACAAAAATGTCTAATGTATCAATAAGCTTAGGAACAGCAAGTCAAACCACTCAAAATGCATCTAAAGGAACAAAAGAAGTATTACAAACAATAACAATTGGAAACTTAGAAGAAACTGCAAGACAATCTGGAAAATTATATAAGGAATACAGTGGAAACATTATTGTTAAGGTACTTCAAGATTCTGGATTGAAAGATTCTTATGGCAATGGAAGTCAAAATATTGATCAAAGTGTTTCAACATCAGATGTAGACAAAAATACAACAGGAAAGCTATTTGCAGACTTTATAAAACCAGAATTCAATTATTTATCATCAGAAACAACAATAAATCATAATACAAAAACAGTTACAATATTGTTCAGTGTAAGAGATAAATATTTTAGTACTTCAGGATTAACAGCAGATACAACAGCATCTAAAATTTCAGTAACAGTTGCTGATGAAGAGATAAATAGTAAGATAACTAAGAAACTAGAAGTTGTTGAAGAAGAAAAAGATACAGTAAATGGAAAGAACCAAAAAGTTGGAGAAAAATATAGATTAACAATAACAGGACTAGACCATAAAGATGGAACTCATTACAGTGGAATAATGCAATTAGGATTTGCAAAAGACCTAGTTGTAGACTTATCTGGAAATAAAAATGATGCACAAACAATAACAATAGGAGTAGATACACCAAATGGATCAGGCTCTGGAAGTATAGTCGATGTAGTAGACCCAGTATGGAATACACAAAACTTTACAATAGATAAGACAAATAAAAAGATAACTGTAGACTTAATAGGAACAGATAAGTATTATTTAAGCGATAGCTTAACAACAGACAAGATTAAAGTTTTTGTAGATGGAAAAGAAGCATCAAGCATAACAAAACAACTAAGTGATAGTTCTTCAGTTACAAATGGTGTAAAATATACCTTAACTCTTTCTGGATGGGAAGAAACAAGTGAACAAACAGAAAATATATATAAAGAGTGGAGCGGTATAACAAAGATTCAAATAGCAGCAGGAACATTAAAAGATAAATATACTAATACAAGTAAACAACACGAATTTACATTAGGACATGTGGACTTTATAAAACCAGTAATTAAGAAAGCATCTTCATCAAAGAATGCAACAAATGGTACAGAAACAATATTATTTAATGTAATTGATAAATATTTGGATACAACAAGTACATTATCAGCAAATGATATTACAGTTTATGTAGATAAAGTTGAGGCAACAGGATTAACTAAGACATTAACTAAAACTTCAACACAATTTACAGCATCAATTAATGGAAGTACACAGGTTGTAGGCCAACAATATCAATTGGTATTGTCAGGATTTAAACAAGCTCGTTCAAGTATTGATTCAACAAAAAATTATACAGAATGGAGTGGAACTGTTTCAATAGATGTTGCAGCTGGAAAGATAAAAGACAAAATAGTTAGTCCAAATACAACTGCAAATACAAACAACCAAACTACAATATATGGTGATTTCGTAGACTTTATAAAACCAGAAATCACTTATAAATATGCAGCCTCAGATATTAATTATACAAATAAAACATTTACAATGGATTTTGAAATTACAGATAAATACTTTAACAGTATTACAGAATTGACAACTCAAAATATAACACAATATGTAACAATAAAAGTTGATGGTGTAGACATAACAAATAATACAGCAATTACAAAAGAAATTATTTCTACAACAAATGTAACTGCTGGAACAACTGCAAAACCAATCAATAAGACTGTTAATGGAACTGTTCAAACTGGATTGACAAATCAAGTAATAGGAAGACATTATAAATTGAGAATATCTGGATTGCAACAAGCAATAAAAACAGGAAATACCTTAGATTATAGTGGTGTTATAACAGTTGCATTTAAAGAAGGAATTGCAACAGATACAACAACAAATAAAAATGCAGCAACAACAATAACTTCAGGAGTTAACTTACCAGGTGGTTCTGGATCTGGAACAATAGTCGATGTTGTTGACCCAATGTGGGAACAAATCGGTAGAGCAAGTGTAGAAGCTGGTAAAGGAACTGCAAGTATGGTAATTAGAGGAACTGATAAATACTTGAATAAAGTAACTAGTGCATTGACATCTGGAAAAATAACAGTAACAGTTAATGGAACAACTCCAACAACAACAGTAACAGTAAATGTACAAGAAGATACTTCAATATCAGAGACATGGGCAAAACAATATAAAGTAACACTTACAGGATTTGATCCAAAGGCTTATCAGGTAGCATTTAAGATACCTGCAGGAGTGTTGGTTGATGGTTATGGAAATACAAGTAAAGAAAAAGAATTTATCTTGTTTAGTAGTTTAAAGAAAACTAATACTGAAACAGCATCAACAAGTTTATTCTTAGGAATTACAGGAGTTCAAAGACAAAATGTTGAACAAGTAATATTTGAGGAATATATTGATGATTCAAAGACATTGTTTGATGTATCAGCAGCTCAAGATAGAACAATAATGGCTTGGTATGAAAAAACTTCAAGAAATACTTACATTGTTCATATAGGAAGTACAATAATAATAAATGGAAATCAAGATTCAACAAACTTATTTAATTATGTTGGATATAGTACAAATTGTGCGGTTACAAACGAAGCATCTAATAAGATAATAAAGAATATTGAGTTATTACATGTAGACAATGTAACAAATATGAAGAATATGTTCGCATATTTAGGCTATGGTAAAATGCAAACATTTAGCTTAGGAAGTGCATTTGATACAACAAATGTAACTGATATGAGCGGAATGTTCCAATATACTGGATTTGCAGCAATGACAAGTATAGACTTGGCAGGAAAATTTAATACAATAAATGTAACAAAGATGAATTCTATGTTTGACCATACAGGATATACTGCTATGACAGGATTGAATTTAGGCGGTAAGTTTAATACAGCTAAAGTAACAGAAATGAGTTCTATGTTTGCAGACACGGGATATACAAAGATGACAACTTTAAACTTAGGCGGAGAATTTAGTACATTAAAAGTAACTAAAATGGATTGGATGTTCAAAAATTGTGGACATGAAGCATTAACCGCATTGAACTTAGGCTCTAAATTTAATACAAGTATAGTACAAACAATGGAAGGAATGTTTAATGCAACAGGATATAAAGCTATGGTAAGTTTGGATTTGGGTGATAACTTCTATACATCAACAGTAACTAACATGGATAATATGTTTAATTCAACAGGTGCAGTGTCAATGATGGCATTGGATATGGGACCAAACTTTAAGAAGATAGCAGCTAAACATGTAAACTTTGCTACTAACTGCGGAAAGAAAGATGTTGTAATATATGCTCCAGAGGTAATATATTCAACACAAACTTCTTTCAAATTAGGAATATAGTTTATATAACTAATGCTGAGAGGGAGCGGAAAACTTTTAAAGAGTTTTCTGCTCTTTTTTTATGGTACCCTTCCACTTTGTGAACTCTTTCCATAAAATTGCATAGAATTTCTAAAATTTTTCCATGCACATTCGACATTTCATTCAAACCTTATATTTCTTGGGCTTCTTGGTATTATTTTAAAATATTATACTATAACTTAAATAATATCTCTTTTATTGAAACTATCATACATGGTTACAAGCATTAAAATTGCACACACTCCTAGCACTCCAAGAGAAAATATAAGTGATGTATTCTGTACAAAAGTATTTGGAGCCGAAATTGTCATTGGACTTGTGAAATTTGTAAATATTTTACTAGCAATATCCAAATTGTTAAATGGTATAAATTTTATCCAATCTTTTTTTATGTAAGTATTTATAATTAGCATCATTATTCCATTTCCCATATATGTTGCTATACTTAAAGCTATTGCTACTGAAGTGTTTCTTGTAACAACTGAAAGCATTAATGCAAATAGTGCAAATATTATAATTGGTATAATTTTTGCAAAATAGTATTCTATTATAAATGCTGTATTTCCTATTTTTTGTACAACTCCATCTTTTACAAATAAATATGTATTTCCTTCTGTTGTAAAAAATATCTTTCCACAAACTAATGTTAGCAATGCCATTATTAAAGTTATAACTACTAAATAAAATAACAACGATAATATTTTTGCTGTTAGTATCTTCCATCTTTTATTAGGTGTTAATGCCCAGAATTTTATTGTTCCTGTTGAAATTTCTGTCGCAATTGCACTTCCTGCAACAATTATTACAAATATTGCTATAAATGCTGTTACAAAACTTGTTGCAAATGATTCGAATGTCATTTTATAATCTGAAGTTGAATCTGCTTTTTCTATGTTATTTTCTATTTTGTATATACTTATTTTAATATCATCTTCATATTGTTTCTTTTGTTTTTCTGTTAATACCTTATTTGTTTGACTATCAATTCCTGTTCTAATGCTTTTCTGCTTCTGACGAATATCACTAATTACTTGTGCTCTGTAATCATAAAATATTTGGGGATCATCTTTAGAAATTCCGTATTTTTTTTGCAATTCTAACAATATTTTTTCATCATCATATTCCTCTTGTGAAATTTGTTTATCATCAAATTTTTTCTTTAATTTTTCTTGCTTTTGGTCCATATATCCATCAAAATCATTTTTTTCAACAATCTCTAAAATTTTATCATCTATACTAGTATCTGATAATGCTTCACTTCTCCAATCTGTTCTATAAATTTGATTTTTTATTCTTATTTCATAAATCTTTATTTGTCTCTCTATTTCCTCTTTTTCAGATTTTGAAAGTGTATTATCTTGCAACTGTTCTTTTAATATCTCAATTTCACCTTTAAATCCTTCTTCTGAACTTGAAACAAACCTCTCAGAATTTATATCATTTTTCTCATCTATATATTGTAACAATTTTGATAAGCTTAATGCTCCAAATAATGCTAAAACTATTAATATAATTGCCAATTTTGTTGAAAACTTTTTCCAAGTTTTAATATTTTCATCTACAAATAATTTATATATCTTACTCATTTTTACCTCCTTCTGTTGCGTCAAAGAATATTTCCTCTAAATTATGTTCTCTTGGAATAACTGCTTTTATTCCAACATCTTCAATTGCTAATTCTCTTACAACTTCTGGAACTTTTTCTGTTTGAATTGTAACTAACAAACTATCTTTTTCTTCTTTAGCATCTACCTCAAATTTTTCTTTTAAAATTTTAATTGCTTTAGTTTTATCTTTAATTCTTAATTCTATAGTTTCAATTTTCTCTTCTTCTGAATTTGTTATCTGCTCTATTTTTACAATTTTTCCATTATCTAATACTGCTACTCTATCACACATTTGTTGCATTTCTGTCAATATATGTGATGACACAAATACAGCGACATTTTCTTCATGAGAAATTTTCTTTAAAATATCTCTCAATTGCTTAATTCCTGCTGGATCCAATCCATTTGTAGGTTCATCTAATATTAAAACTTTTGGATTATGTAATAATGTTAATGCTAACCCTAGTCTTTGCTTCATTCCTAACGAATATTTTCCGACTTTGTCTTTTGCTCTATCTTTTAAGCCTACCATTTCTAATACTTCATATATTCTTCTTTCGTCTATATTTCTAATTCTTGCATGCAACTTTAAATTGTCTATTCCTGACATATATTTATACATATCTGGATTCTCTACAATTGCTCCTATGCATTCCATTGCTTGTTCAAACTGTTTTCTATTATCAAAGCCATTTACTTTGATTTCTCCTTCATCACTGTCAATTAATCTTAATATCATTTTTATTGTTGTAGTTTTACCTGAACCATTTGGGCCCAAAAAGCCAAAGATTTCACCTGAATTTACCTTAAGGCTTATGTTATCTATTATTTTTCTTTTTCCAAATGATTTGCTTACATTTTTCAATTCTAATACAGTATTTTCCATCTTTTCATCCCCTTCTTCTAAAAGATAATATCATCACTATAATATCTATTACTTCCATCAAATTGTAAGTTTGAATATACAATTTTCCATTTTCCATCTATTTTTTGTAAAATTATTTCATCATTTGATGCATCAAAAGTCTCTGTTTCTTTTGTTGAATCTATTTCATCAAAAACTTTTGTAACTATTTCTACTTGATCTTTTAATTTTACAGTTACTTGATTTCCGTCAAATTCATATCCATTTATCTTTTTGATTTTTCTTGACACTTTACTTCTTACATCAAGAGCATTATAACTATCTCTCAAATTGTTTTCAATTACTTGTTTTTGAATTTTTACCGCTTCTGTATTAGATATCATTACTTTTTCTACATCGCTTTTCATTTGATTAACATATTCATTTACTTTCTCTTCTGATACTTCAGATTTCTGCATATCCTCTGGTAATACAACATATTTATCTGTTAATAATATAAAATCCTCACATGCTTTTCTTATATCTGGCTTATCTGCATTTCTTTGCTTTTCTACACCTGATATGTATATCAACAAAGCTGCTAATACTATTATTGTTAATATTAATCCCTTATTTATTTTCTTTAAAACTTTCATATTATCCTCCTTTTACCCATTTTTTATTGCTAATATATCTTCATCTTGCTTTAAATTTGGTCCTAAAAATTCATAACAGTTTTTATTTACTTTCATAGCAGCCATTCCAATTTCTTTATCTTCTCTTAGTCTTCCACTAGCATATTTTATAATAATAGGCTTATTGGTTACAGCTTCCATAACTACTTCTTTATCATCTCTCATATCCTTTGCTGCAAAATACAATATCTGCCCAGTTACTTTTAATCCAGCTAATAATAAATCTCTATCTTCTAATAAGTTTTCTTGTGTATAACAATATGTCCAACCAACTTTGCTTACTGAATCATATACAACCTCTCTATCTCCTTTTAGCCTATCACTTGCAAATTCTAATGCTTCTGGATTATTGTGAACTGCTTCTAACACAACTTCTTTGTCATCTCTTAATTCATCACTTGCAAACTCTAGCAATGCTCCTTCTTGTTTTACATTTTCTAATACATATTCTCTATTTTCTGAATTTTGCTTCATTCTTGTTATTTCTATTCTTTCTGGCATTTTGTTCTCCTTTCTTACAATCAAAAAAGACTGTACTTTTAATACAGTCTCATTATAACATTATTAACATTTTTTGGCTACATCTTTTTCTTAATTCTTTCTTAATTAACTCAATTTCAGTTACACTCCTAGCCATCCAGGTTTGCCCACTCCACCCAATTGCCAAGTATAACTACTCATTGCATTCAAAAAGAAATTCTAATATAAGAAAACGAGCCTCTTTCACTCAGTCCAATCTGTAATAAGTAAATATTTGAAATATAGCCCGAATGTGACCAAAATAGTGTTACAAATTGTTAACGTTATGACGGGTAGCCGAGGGATATATTGAAAATACTTACTTATTACAGATTGAATTAATTTACTGCAAAATTAATACCTCTAGCCACAATATCTTTCATGTTCTCAATTAAATCATCAATCTCTTTAGGAGTAACAATCATATTATAATCCCCAACATTAAGAGCCTCTTTAACCTCTTCATACTTATCATTCTGTTGCAACTTATTTAAATACTCATTAGACTCAGCTTTCTCTTGTAATCTATCAATAAAAATATCAATCCCATCAGAAACAAGAGTAGCAAGTTCAACAACAGTAGGAATTCCAATTGAGACAACAGGTATACCTAAAGAATTCTCACTAATCTCCTCTCTTGTATTTCCAACACCTGCACCAGGAACAATTCCAGTATCAGATATCTGAATTGTACTACTAATTCTCTCAATACTTCTAGAAGCCAAAGCATCTATTACAATCAGCAATTTAGGATGAATATTTTCAACAATTCCTTTCAAAATTTCAACAGTTTCTATTCCAGTTGTACCTAACACTCCTGGAGAAATAGCACTAACTGGTCTTGTACCTTCATCAACATATTGAGGAAGATATTTTATTATGTGTCTTGTAACATCAATCTCATTTATTACCTTTGGTCCTAAAGCATCTGGAGTCACATAAATATTTCCTAATCCCACAATTAAAATATCTTCTTGATTATTTACATGCATTTCTACTATTTTTTTCAATTCATCTGTTAAGACTTCTGATGTTTTCTGGATTTCTTCTTCTCCTGCCATTTTTAGTTTTTTTACATCAATGGTAACATATGTTCCTATTGGCTTTCCTAATGCTTCTTCACCTTTAGAATTTGTAATCTTTACTCTTGATACTTTTATATTATCATTAATCTCCTCTTCTGTACTTTCCACTCCATCTATTTGATTTAATTTATTAGCCTTTTGATAAATATCTCTTCTTTCAAGTGCTAAGTCGGTTCTAAAATTATACATAAAAAAACTTCCTCCTCAAAAATACTTTTTGTTAGTATTTCTAAGTTCGGAAGTTTTATTCATTACGAATTAAAATAAACCTACTATATTTCCAGCTTCATCAATATCTATATTTTCTGCTGCTGGAACTACTGGTAGTCCTGGCATTGTCATAATATTTCCTGCCATAACAACTATAAATCCAGCTCCTGCTTTTAACTCTACATCTTTTACATGAATTTCAAATGGTTCTTCACATTCTAAGTTTTTAGCATCATCTGAAAAAGAATATTGGGTTTTAGCAATACATATTGGTAATTTTCCATATCCCATTTCTTCAATTTTTTCTATTTTTCTAGCAACTTCTTCTGGATATAAAACTGCTTTTGCTCCATAAATTTTCATAGCGATTTTATTTATTTTTTCTACAATTGCTTCATCTAAATCATAAATATATTCAAATTTATCTTCTTCTTGATCTGCAAGTTCAACAATTTTATTAGCTATATCTAGCGCACCTTCTCCGCCTTTTTCCCAGCTCTCTACAACACTTGATGGTATTTCTCTTTTTGCTAATTCATTTTGTACAAATTCTAATTCATTGTCTTTATCTGTGTCATATTTATTAATTGCTACAATTACATTTAATCCAAATCTACCTCTTATATTGTCTATATGTTTATATAAATTATTCATTCCTTTTTCTAGACTTACCATATCTTCTTCTCTAATGTTTTCTTTTGAAGCTCCTCCATGATATTTTAATGCTTTTATTGTTGCAACACAAACTACTACATTTGGTTTTATATTAGCATCTCTGCATTTTATATCAATAAATTTTTCTGCTCCTAAATCTGCTCCAAAACCTGCTTCTGTAACTGTATATTCTGCAAGCTTCATTCCCATTCTAGTTGCTATTACTGAATTACATCCATGTGCTATATTAGCAAATGGTCCACCATGTACTAATGCTGGAGTATGTTCTAGAGTTTGTACTAAATTTGGTTTTATAGCATCTTTTAGTAATACTGTCATTGCTCCTTGTGCATTTAAATCTTTTGCAAATACTGGTTCTTCTTTTTTATTATATCCAACAATAATATTTCCAAGTCTTGTCTTTAAATCTTGTATATCTGTTGCTAAGCATAATATTGCCATTATTTCTGACGCTGCAGATATGTCAAATCCATCTTCTCTAGGAACTATTTTACTTTCTCCTGAAATCCCTGTGTTTATTTTTCTTAATTGTCTATCATTTAAATCTATACATCTTTTCCATGTAACTTTTTCAATATTTAATTTATTTCCTTGATAAATATGATTATCTATCATTGCTGATAACAAATTATTTGCTGATGTTATTGCATGCATGTCTCCTGTAAAATGTAAATTAATATCTTCCATTGGAGCAATTTGGGCATGTCCTCCTCCTGTTGCACCACCTTTCATTCCAAATACTGGTCCTAAAGATGGTTCTCTTAATGCTAAAATTGATTTTTTTCCAATTCTTCTTAGTCCATCTGCAATCGCAATTGAAATAGTTGTTTTCCCTTCACCTAATGGAGTTGGACTCATTGCTGTAACTAATATCAACTTTCCATCATTTTTACTAGTATCAACTTTTGATATTTTAGCTTTATAATTGCCATATGGTTCAATATCCTCATCTGCAATTCCTATATCTTTTGCAACTTCTGTGATTTTCTTTAGTTCTGTATTTTTTGCAATTTCAATATCTGTCATTTTAATCCCTCCATTTTTGCATACTAATTATGCTAATAGTCCAACTGTAATACCTATTATAGCTCCAACAATTACTTGTAAAGGAGTATGTCCTAAAACTTCTACTAGTCTTTCTTGTACCTCTACTCCTGTAAGTCCAGGTGTTTCTATTATTTTATTTAATAAATGTGCTTGTTTTCCTGCAGCCCTTCTAACTCCCGCAGCATCATACATTACAACCATTGCAAATACTAATGCAACTGCAAACATAGCTGAGTCAAAGCCTTCGCACTTACCGACAAGCATTGCTAAACTTGTTACAACTGCTGTATGAGAACTTGGCATTCCGCCAGCTCCCATAATTCTTTTAAAATTAAATTTCTTTGTTTTTACTAAATCGCAAATAACTTTAAATACTTGAATACAAAACCATAATAATAATGGTACATATAAATATTTATTAGTTACTATTTTTTGAATGTCCTCCATTTTACTTTCCCCTTTTATCTATTTATTCATTTGCCTCAAATTTTTCTTCTTTTAATTCTCCATCTTTTTCTAATAATATAGTTATTTTCTTCTCTGAATCTTCTAAAATAGTATTGCATTGTTTAGCAATTTTCATTCCTTCTTCAAATTTTTCAACTGATTCATCTAAATTTAAATTGCCATTTTCTAATTCATTTACTATGCTTTCTAATTTTTTCATTGATTCTTCAAAATTTTCTTTACTCATCATTTTTCTCCTTCAGTTTTTATTCTAATAAACACTAATCTTCCAATTTTCAGTGTCAACCTCATACCATTCTACTGTATTCCCATCTTTTTTCACTGCAACATAATATTTGTTACCTTTTTTCTCATCAATACTAAAAGTTGCATCAGGGTCATTTCCCCATTCTTTTTTAGCTAATTCGATAGCTTTCTCATCATTACTTTGTTTTGGTTTCTCTTCTTGTTCACTCTCTTTTTCTTCTTCTCCAACATAAGTATTTTCTTCTGTATTTTTCTTTACCTCTTCTACTGGCTCTTTCACAGTATTGTTTTCTTTTTCTTCTTTTGGTGGAGTTCCTTCATTTGAGACTGCACTAGAAGTTTTTTCTGTCTTCATTTTTTCATCATAAAACATTGAAGTCAAAATTACTGCTAATCCTATTAAAGCAATTACTATAATAACTGTTAATATATTTTGTTTCTTTCGTGTATCCATGAATTTCCTCCTTTTATTAGCAAATTTTTGCATCTTTTTCGCCATCAATAAATTTTAATTTTACTTTATCATTTTCTTTTAGTTCATTCACGCTTTTTACTATTTTATTGTCTTTTTCTGTTAATGAATATCCTCTTGCTAATGTTTTTAATGGACTTAATGTATCTAATTTTGTTACTAATTCAATATATGCAGTTTGATTGTCTTTTTGCGTATTTTTTATTTTCTTTTCCAATCTTTGAACATATGAGTCTAATAAAACACTCATATCTCTAATTTTTCTCATTGGATCAGTAAACACTCTTGATTTCATACATTTTTCATATCTTAATTTCATTAGTTCTATTTTCTTTTTTAAAGAATTTCTAAATCTATTTTGATAATCATTTATTTTTTGCTTCAATTCATATACATCAGGTACTGCAAGTTCTGCTGCAGCTGATGGTGTAGGGGCTCTTAAATCTGCAACAAAATCTGCTATTGTAAAATCTGTTTCGTGTCCAACTGCTGAAATTATTGGCAATTCAGACTCATATATAGCTCTTGCTACAATTTCTTCGTTAAAAGGCCATAGGTCTTCTAACGAACCTCCACCTCTCCCAATTATCAAAACATCTGCTAATTTCTTATCATTCATTATTTTGATTTTTTCAGCAATTTGCTCTGCTGCTCCTGGTCCTTGAACAGGTACTGGCAATAATCTAATATAGACATTTGGATTTCTTCTTGATGAAACATTAATAATATCTCTAATAACCGCTCCTGTTTGAGATGTTAATACTCCTATCACTTTAGGATATAATGGAATTGGCTTTTTATGTGACTGAGCAAATAATCCTTCTTCTTCTAGTTGTGCTTTTAGTCTCTCAAATTTTTCATGCAAATCTCCCATTCCGTCTTCCATCATAGTTTTAGCATATATTTGGTAAACTCCATCTCTCTCAAAAACTGATACAGACCCAAAAACCATTACTTTCATTCCATCTTTTGGTTTAAAAGCTAGCCTTTCAGCATAGCTTTTAAACATTATACATTTTATTAACGAATTTTCGTCTTTTAATGTAAAATATAGATGGCCTGTGTAATGGTTCTTAAAGTTAGAAATTTCACCTTTTACTAATATTGCATTTAAGTTTTCATCTTCATCAAATCTATCTTTTAAATATTTATTTAACTGTGTTACTGTTACTGCATTATATTTCATTGGTTATTCTCCTATTTCTTTTACAACACTTGCCAAAATTCCATTTATGAAATTTTTAGAAGTTTCTTCTCCGTATTTTTTGGCTAACTCTAAACTTTCATTTATTGCTACTTTATATGGAATCTCTTTATATTTTATTTCATAGATAGCAAGTTTTAATAAGCTTAAATCTATTTTTGATATTCTGTCTATTTTCCAATCAGCTTTTAGATTTTTTTCTATTAATTCTTGTATTTCTTCTATATGTTCATTTATTCCAAAAATTGCATCTTTTATATATTCTTTTGCTTCTTCATCCTCTACTTCGTTACATTCTAAATATAGTTCTATTTGTTCTTCTAAATTTTCTGCTTTTTGTATTTCTAAACTATATATTAATCTAAATGTTAATTCTCTAATTGCTGATCTTTTCATTTTACAACTCCTTTTTTATAGCCTATCAATAAAATTTTTAATTTTTTCTTTTACTTCATCTTTATTTTGTTGAACATAATTTCCCACAAATGCTCCAACAATTATTACTACTATAGCAAAAATAACATCATATAATCTTGTACATAATATTAATATTGCTACTATTATTCCTATTATCGCTCCTATGTATTTAGAAACAAAATTTTTAAAATCTTCCATTTTCAATCATCCTATTCTTTGCTCTTTTTATTTTCTTGTAGTCCCATTACTTTAACATTTACTTCTTGAACATCTAAATCTGATACTTTCTTTACTTCTTCTTTTATTTTTGTTTGTAAATTACTTGCAAGTTCTTTTATAACTACATTTTCATTAACTGTTAAAAATAGTGTTATTCTTAATTGATTTTCACTATTTACATCTATTCTAGTCTTACATTCTTGAATATTTTCAAATCCTAATACTGTGTTTTTAACAATGTTTTCTATTGATTCTTTTGAAATCATTAATTGTCCATTTTCATTTTTTAACAAAATACCTTGTACTTCTTTTGCTTTTTGTTTTGATCTATCATCAAAAAATATGCATTTAATAGATAATAGTATAAAGAATACACTTAATCCTAATAATACTTTTGATGATATACTTCCTGTTATTAAAATTCTTACCATTTGTGCTACTTTATCTAATTCTATCCAATTAAAAATTAATAGTCCTAACACTATAGACATTAATATCATTACATATGAATATATTACTAATGCAAGTCTTTCTAAAAATTTCATATTAATTCCTCATTTCTTATTCTTTATCTTCTTTTTCTGTTTCTTTATCGTCTTCTTCATCTTTTTCTGTTTTTACACCTTGAACATGTACATTTACTTCTGATACTTTTAAACCAGTCATGCTCTCTACTGATTTTTTTACTCTATTTTGAATTTCAAATGCTACATCTGGAATTCTTGAACCATATTCTACTATGATGTTTACATCGATTTTTACTTCTTTATCTCCCGCATCAACTTTTATTCCTTTTGATAGGTTCTTTTTTCCACTTAATACTTCTGAAATTCCTCCAGCAAATCCACCTGACATACTTGCTACTCCTGGAACTTCTGATACAGCAACTCCTGCAATTACTGCAACTACATCGTTTGATATTTTTATTCCATCATTTGATCCTTCTGTTTTCTCTTCAATTTCTACTATTTCTTCTTTTTTTTCTTCTTGATTTTCTTCCATAAAAATCACTTTCCTTTCAATCAAATTTAACCACTTCAAGTATATCAATTTTTTGATTTTTTTACAACTGTTTTTATGAATAATTCACAAAATATTCATATTAATATTGTCTTCCCCATATTACCATTTTTGTAGCTGGCTTTCCACAGCATACACATGTATCTCCAATATGTTCTTGTTCAAATGGCATACATCTTGATTTGGCAGCTGTTAGTTCTTTTATTTTAGCTTCACATTCTGCTGAACCACACCACATTGCTTTTATAAATCCTTGTTCTTTATTTATATTTGCTTGGAACTCATTTAAATTATGTGCAATAGTTGTTTTGGCTTCCATTCTTTTTTTACAAACATCATACATATTTTGTTGAATTAATTCTAAGATTTCTCCAACCTTAGCATCTAACTCTGTTAGTTTCACTTCGATTTTCTCATTTGTGTCTCTTCTAACTAAAACACAAACTCCATTTTCGATATCTCTTGGTCCCATTTCTATTCTTAATGGAACCCCTCTCATTTCCCAATCATTAAATTTGTATCCTGGTGAAACTTTTTCTCTGTCATCTAATTCAATTCTATATTTATTTTTTAGTTGTTTATATATTTCTTGAGCCTTTTCTTTTACACCTTCTTTATGCATTGCAACTGGTACTAATACAACTTGAATTGGTGCAACTCTTGGTGGTAATTTTAATCCTCTGTTATCTCCATGAGCCATTATTAAAGCTCCAATTAGTCTTGTTGATATTCCCCATGATGTTTGATATGCATATTCTTGTTTTCCGTCTCTGTTTTGGAATGTTACATTAAATGGTTTTGTAAAGTTTTGTCCGAAATAGTGTGATGTTCCAGATTGTAATGCTTTTCCATCATATGTCATTGCTTCTATTGTATATGTTTCATCTGCTCCAGCAAATTTTTCTGTTTCTGTTTTTATTCCTTTTATAACAGGTATTGCTAAAAGATTTTCTACAACATCTGCATATATATCTAACATTTGCAATGTTCTTTCCTGTGCTTCTTTAGCTGTTTCATGTATTGTATGTCCTTCTTGCCATAAGAATTCTCTTGAACGTAAAAATGGTCTTGTTTCTTTTTCCCATCTTAATACACTACACCATTGATTATATACAAATGGTAAATCTCTCCATGATTTTAACCATTTTGAATACATTGTTGTTATTATTGTTTCTGATGTTGGTCTTATGCATAATCTTTCATCTAATTTTTGACCTCCTGCTTCTGTTACCCATGCTACTTCTGGTGCAAATCCTTCAACATGATCTTTTTCTTTTTGTAATAAACTTTCTGGAATTAATACAGGAAAATATGTATTTTTTACTCCTGTTTCTTTAAATTTTCTATCTGCATAATTTTGAATATTTTCCCATATTGCATATCCATATGGTCTTATTGCTATACATCCTTTTGTGTCTGTATAATCTGCAAGTTCTGCTTTTAAAACAATGTCTGTATACCATTGTGCAAAATCTTCATCTATGTTTGTTATTTCTTTTACAAAATTTTTGTTATCTTCCATTATTTCTTTCCTTCTTTCTATCGCTGCTTATTTGCCCACCTAAGTTTTGACCATCCTTAATCGCTTCGTGAATTTCTTCTATCAATTGTTGTTT
>ENA-UOJQ01000622-UOJQ01000622.1-human-gut-metagenome-genome-assembly--contig:-P63-NODE-622-length-36820-cov-17.141656_pt1 | contig 36820 bp, 39 predicted proteins | sample MGYA00242352_ERZ723899 | MGnify/ENA metagenome assembly ERZ723899
GGACATCATCAAGGCCATGTAAGTATGTCCGTGCGCCGATATCCGGCGTCCTCGCATCCAAAAAAACAACCGTAAAAAATCAGCTGCCCGCGTGGGCAGCTGATTTTTTATGTACTTTTCCGCGCCGTTACTTCAGCACGATCTGGTTGTCCGCCGCGCCGAAAATGTCCTTCCACGCGGCGTCCACCTTGCCGCCCTCGCCGCGGAACCACTGGCTCTCAGCGTCCGCGGTCAGCTCCTCCTCCGGCATCTGGCCCAGAATCAGCAGCGCCACATAGTCGCCGCTGACAAACAGACGGGCATGACCCACCTGAGCCTGGTTCATGCTGTAAAGCTGGCTGTAATCCTCCACCTGCGCAAACCGTTCCTGCAGCAGGGCGGCGGCGTCCTTGGCGTAGCCGTCCTTGACCTTCAGCACCACGGCGGTGCTGGGATTCACGGCGCTGATGGAGCTGCTCTCCGAGACGCCGCTGTCAATTTTTGACAGATCCAGCCCGAAGTAGTCGGACAGCCAGCTCTGCTCATCGGTGACATCGCACTCGTAGCTGTCGCCAAGGGCGGTTTTCAGCTTGTCCAGCACCTCCTGCGCCGTCAGGTCCACAGTCTTGCCGTTATCGTTGTTCTCGCCGCCGCAGGCCGCCAGAGACAGCACCAGCAGCGAGGCCAGAAAAATCGTAAAAAATCTCTTCATGATGAAGAACCTCCGTTTTTTGCGGTGTTTTGCGCCGGACAGCGCGCTTTATCCGACATCCATTAGAGGGACGGATCGCGGCAAAGGTTCCGTATCATGAAAAAAACGCGCTCCGCGCCGAAGTGTCCCGATTTCGGGACACGTTATCCGCTATGCTGGAAGACAGAAAAGGAGGTGCGCACTATGACCACGATCTCTATCCTTTGCACCATGTGCGGTGCGGCGGCTCTGTCCAGGGGCATCCTGAGGGTCATCGAGTATATCGGCCGGTAGCTGACCGTTGACAACTGCCCATCCGTTCTATATAATATTTTGTGTAAAAATTTACAATATCTACCGATATACGGAATGATATTATGTAATAAGCGTTATTAGAACGAGAAAGGACATGTCATGGATATTTTTGAAAAATGCTATGCCCCTTCGCTGGCCGGTGAGCTGAAGGAGAAGGGCGTCTACCCCTATTTCCACGCCCTCCAGTCCCGTCAGGACGTGGAGGTGATGATGGAGGGCAAGCGCCGCATCATGCTGGGCTCCAACAACTATCTGGGCCTGACCACCGACCCCGTGGTGGTGGAGGCCGGCATCAAGGCGCTGGAGCGGTACGGCACCGGCTGCTCCGGCTCCCGCTTCCTCAACGGCACGCTGGAGATGCATCTGGAGCTGGAGGACGCGCTGGCCAAGTTCCTGCGCAAGCCCGGCATCGTCACCTTCGGTACCGGCTTCCAGTCCAATGTGGGCATCATCTCCGCGCTGGTGGGCCGCCACGACTACGTCATCTGCGACCGCGAGAACCACGCCAGCATTTACGCCGGCTGCCAGCTGTCCTACGGCAAGATGCTGCGCTACCGGCACAGCGACATGGCGGAGCTGGAGAAGTGCCTGCAGAAGGTGCCGGAGACGGCGGGCGCGCTGATCGTCACCGACGGCGTGTTCTCCATGGGCGGCGATATTGCCAAGCTGCCGGAGATCTGCGCTCTGGCGGAGAAGTACGGCGCCCGGGTCATGGTGGACGACGCCCACGGTCTGGGTGTGCTGGGCGAGGGCGGCCGCGGCACCGCCAGCCACTTCGGGCTGGAGGACAAGGTGGACGTGTATATGGGCACGTTCTCCAAGTCGCTGGCGTCTCTAGGCGGCTACATGGCCGCATCGGCGGAGGTGGCGGAGTATGTGCGCCACGCCTCCCGCCCCTTTATCTTCTCGGCGTCCATCCCGCCGGCCAACTGCGCCACGGCGCTGGCGGCGCTGCGGCAGCTGGAGCAGCATCCGGAGCTGCCGGAACGGCTGCGCAGCCTGAGCCTGTACGCCCGCAAGGGCCTGACGGAGCGGGGCCTTACCATCCGGCCCTCGGCGCTGGAGGCCCCCACGCCCATCATCCCCATCTACACCTACGAGACGTACCGGACGCTGCGGGTGGCGGCGGACATCTACGACCGCGGCGTGTACGTGAACCCCACGCTGCCGCCGGCCACGCCGGAGGGCGAGGCCCTGCTGCGCACCAGCTACATGGCCACCCACACGGAGGCCCTGCTGGACGAGGCTATGGACATCATCGGGGAGGTAATGGCAAATGAGTAACAAGGTCGCAGTTGTCACCGGCGGCACCTCCGGCATCGGACGGGCCACGGCGCTGGCGCTGAAGGACGCAGGCTGCACCGTGTACGAGTTGTCCCGCCGTGCACAGGGCGTGGAGGGTCTGCACCACATCTCCGCCGACGTGACGAGGGAGGAGTCGGTCCGTGCCGCCGTGGAGCAGATCATGGCCCGGGAGGGCCGCATCGACATTCTGGTGAACAACGCCGGCTTCGGTATCTCCGGCGCGGTGGAGTTCACCTCCACGGAGGAGGCCAAGTCCCTGTTCGACGTGAACTTCTTCGGCATGGTGAACATGAACCGGCAGGTGGTGCCCATCATGCGCGAGGCGGGCCATGGCCGCATCGTGAACCTCAGCTCCGTGGCGGCGCCGGTGCCCATCCCGTTCCAGACCTATTACTCCGCCACCAAGGCGGCGGTGAACGCCTACACCATGGCCCTGGCCAACGAACTGCGGCCCTTCGGCGTGACGGTGTGTGCCGTCATGCCCGGTGACATCCACACCGGCTTCACGGCGGCCCGCCGGAAGATCGGGGAGGGAGACGACATCTATCAGGGCCGCATCAGCCGCTCCGTGGCCCGCATGGAGCACGATGAGGAGACCGGCATGGACCCCGCCAGAGCCGGCGGCTATGTGGCCAGAGTGGCCTTGCGGGAGGGGAGCCACCACCCGCTGTACGCCATCCGCATCGACTATAAGTTCTTCGTGTTCCTGACCAAGGTGCTGCCCGCCGGTGCGCTGAACCGGCTGGTGTACCTCATCTACGGCAAATAAAAAAATGCCCATCCGGCGTATGCCGGATGGGCATTTTTTCAGCTTACATGAATTGACACAGCAAAATAGGGAACAGGACGGCGGGCATCATGTTCAGGATGCGCAGCTTCGTCAGGCCCATCACGTTCAGGCCGATGCCGATCAGCAGCAGGGAGCCGGTGAACGTTAGCTCCGCCAGCACCGCCTCGGTGAACAGCGGGGCCACCAGAGAGGCCAGAATCGTCACCAGCCCCTCCACCAGCAGGACGCTGCCGCCGGCAAAGGCCACGCCGATGCCCATAGAGCTGGCGAAGGCCACCGCCGACACGCAGTCGATGATGGATTTGGCGAACAGGATGGTGTGGTCGTTCTTGAGACCGCTGTCCAATCCGCCCATCACGGCCATGGCGCCCACGGCGAATACCAGTGTGCCGGTGACGAAGCCCTCGGTGATGCGGCCCATGCCGCTGAACTTTTTCTGGAGCCACGCGCCCATCCGTTCCACGGCATGTTCGATGTTCAGCAGCTCGCCCACGATGGTGCCCAGTATCAGGGATAGGATGGGGATGAGCTGGTTATTGCTGGATGACAGACCGGAGATGCCGATGCCCATAGCGAGCAGGGCGGCTGCGGTCAGCAGTGTTTGCTTCATGCGCTCGGGCATCAGCTTACCGCCGAAGGTGCCCGCAAGGCCTCCGGCGATGATGGCAACGCCGTTGACCAGTGCGCCTGTGAGTATCAAGGGATCATGCCTCCTCCGTGCAAGAGGTCGCGGATCACCACACTGCCCATCAGCAGCCCCGCCGTGGCGGGGACCCAGGCCACACTGGCAGGGACAGAGCGCCGCCCGGGAGGGGGTGCTTCCAGCTGCTGCGTTTCGGCAGGCTCCTCCGGACTGTACACCACCTTCAGGCGGCGGATGTCACGGGCACGCAGCTCCCTGCGCATCACACGGGCCAGCGGGCAGCCGCTGGTCTTGGAGATGTCGGTCACCTGCAGCAGCGTGGGGTCCAGCTTGTTGCCGGTGCCCAGCGCCGTCAGGATGGGGATGCGCCGCAGGCGGGCCTGCTCGATGAGGTCCAGCTTGCAGCTGACCAGGTCGATGGCGTCCACGATATAGTCGTAATGTGTCGAAAAGAAACGGTCGCGGTGGGCGGCATCATAGGTGGCGCAGATGGGGTGGACCCGCAGCTCCGGGTCGATATCCGCGCAGCGGCGTGCCGCTACCTCCGCCTTGGACTGGCCCACCGTGGAGCGCAGGGCGTACAGCTGGCGGTTGATGTTGGTGACGGATATGGTGTCCTGATCCACCAGCGTCAGCTCGCCCACGCCGCTGCGGGCCAGGCACTCCGCCGCGTAGCTGCCCACGCCGCCCAGACCGAATACGATCACGTGGCAGCGCCGCAGCCGCGCCATAGCGTCAGCGCCCAGCAGCATCTGCGTCCGCAGAAAGGCCTCGTTCACGGTGTCAGCCAACGTACTTCATGCCGGACTGCTGCTCCGCGGCAGCGGCCTCCGCCAGGGAGGAGGTCCAGTCGCTGTAATCATTGCTGGACATGGCATTCTCCACGGAGACCTGCCAGGCGGGGACATCCTCGCCCACGAAGTACATGACGTGGTAGCCGGTGTAGCTGCCCTCGTTGTAAACGATGCCGGTGTCGCCGGACTTGCGGGCGGGATCGAAGCACCAGTCGTTGAACTCGGAGACCATCTGACCCTTGGTGATCTTGGTGTACAGACCGCCGTTGGTGTTGGAGCCGGCGTCGTCGCTGAGCTCATTGGCCAGAGCGGCGAAGGCATCCTCGGTGCCGCCGTTGGCCTGCCACTGGGCCAGGGCGTCCTCGGCCTTGGCCTTGGCCTCATCCTTGCGGGTGGCCAGATCAGTGTCATAGGTGTCGGAGTTGGAGTCCAGATCGGAGGTGCTCACCTGGAACAGGATGTGGCGCACGTCCACGGTCTTGTACTCCTGACGTCCCACAGAGTGGAACACCACCACGTAGCTGTTGGGATCGTCTGTCACCACAGCGCTCTCGCCGGAGGTGCGGGCCTTGTCGAATACCCAGGTGCTCAGGGCAGAGCCGTTGTTGGAGCCGGCGTCCACGCTGCTGTAAGAGCCGGTGCTCTCATAGTCGGCGGCGATGACGGACAGGGACTCGCCGGCCTGATAGCGCTCCAGCGCAGCGGCGGCAGCCTCGGCAGCGGCGGTCTTGGCAGCCGCGGAGGCGGCCTCGGTGGGCTGGACGGTGTTGCCGTCGGCGTCGGTGGTGGAGTCGGCGGTGCCCTTGAAATAGATATACTCATAGGAGGCCACGTCGAAGTCGCTGCTGTTGGCCTGATAGTACTCCTCCAGCTGGGACTCGGTGTAGCTCAGCTCCTCCTGATAGTGCTGCATGTAGTGGGTGGCGACTTCCTCCAGCGTCATCATCTTCTTGAAGGTGCTGACGGTCATGGTGCTGCCGTAGGCCAGCTTCAGGTAGCTCTTCAGGGTGTAGCCCTGCTCCTTGGCGCCGGCGGTGATGCTGTCGATGACCTCGTTCACCTCGGCGCGGATGTCGTCATCCTCGCCCATGCCGTTGGCCTCGGCCTCCTTGGCGGCCATGACCTGAACGGACAGCTGACGGGTGGCGTAATCACGGAAGAACTGGTCCCAGGTGATGTCGCCCTCATCCGTGACCTGCAGCAGCATCTTGGCGGTGTCGCTCATGTTCTGCTTGTCCATGGCCACAGAGGTGTCGATGCCGTAGAAGGAGCTGTAACCGGAGTTGATGATGCTGTTCTTGATGCCATAGTAATAGTAGTTCATTTGGGCGGCGGTATAGTTCTCGCCGTCCACGGTGATGGCGGTGGCGCTGCGCTCCAGCACGCCGGAGTTCACCACCACCAGCAGGGCGGCCACCAGCACGAACACCACCGCGATGGTGCCGTACAGACGGTTGGCCTTGCGCTGCTGGGCCTTCTCCTCCGCCTCACGGATGGCCTTGGGGTCCTGAATACCCTGGCTGGCCAGATCCTGGCGGTTCTTCTTTTCTCTTGATGCGCTCATTTGCTTCATTCCTCTCAAAAACGGGCATAATACGCCCTTGGTGATAAAATGCCTGCTTATTATACAGGATTATGCGCCGTTCCGCAAGGGGCAAGCGCAGGGAATTTATGAACATTCCGGAAAGATACGGGCGCTTCTGCCGGAATATGGGCGGCGGAAGCAGCCCCGCAGAGTGGGCGGCGCGGCCCTTTTCGGACAAAACGAAGCGCCCCTCCGCGCAAGGCGGAGGGGCGCTCAGCGATGGGCAGCGGCCGCGTTATAACCTGCACAGCTCGCAGGTGGGTTGTCTCCAACTGACTTTACTGCTTCCAACTTCCGGCCGCATGCAGCAGCGGGGAGGCCTGCAAACCATCCGTTGATCCGACATCCCCTATAACCAATGTCAGGATAAAAAAGACCGCTGCCCATCGCTGAGGGCGGGCGCGTGGCCGTGCCCGCCGGACTCTATGATATAGTGTACCAGCTCCGCCCGTCGAATACAGGCGGAAGCCAGACGCGGAACGGTTTTCTCAGTTGTCGCCGTCCTCGTCGTCCATCAGCTGCTCCATAAACAGGTCGTACACGCGGTTCAGCTCCTCGTCACTGTCCAGTGTGCTCAGCAGCTCCTCACCGTTTTCCGTAATGGATTTCAGGATCACCAGACCGAACTCCTCGGCGGCAGCTTCATCGGCCTCGTCATCCACCGTAGGGAAGAACGCCATGTACGTCTGGCCGTCCACCTCAATGGCGTCCACGTACTCCAGCTCGATCTCGTTGCCGTCCTCATCGGTCAGGGTAATAAAATTGGGGCCGAATTCCTCACTCATGGGAGATCCTCCTTCGATGTTGTCGTGCCCCTACTATAACGGTTTCCACGGGAAAATGCAAGTGCGATTCTGCCGCGTTTTCCGGCGTCTGGGGACTGAAAACCACCGGAAACGGGGAAAATAAAGGGATTCAGCCCTTCCAAACGGGCGATTTTTGCGGAAATAGCAGGTTTTCGGGAGTTGACAGGCATGGTAAAATAATCCGTATAGTGGGTTTTTATAGGGCTTTCGTGGGAAAGTCCGGTATTCCGCCCACCAGTAAAACCAACAGAGAAAGGAAGGTGCCCTGTAATGGATGAACGCAGACGCAGACAGGCTGCCGGCCGCACGGACCGGACGCAGAGCGCCCGAGAGATAGACAATAACGGACAGGAGCGTGCTCCCCGCCGCCGCGGCTGGCACACCGCCGGCCGCGTCATCGGCACGATCCTGCTGGTGATGGTGCTGACTATGGCCATTTTTGCCGGTATTTTCAGCGCCTACATCAACAGCAGCATGCGCGGGAACGTCGAGGTCTATCTGGACGAGTTTGAGTCGAAGGTATCCACAGAGCTGTATTATCAGGAGCCATCCACTGAGGAATGGACCATGTACCAGACACTGTTTCTGGATTCCGAGAACCGCATCTGGGCCAACCTGGACCAGATCCCCAAGAACCTGCAGGAGGCTGTGGTGGCCATTGAGGACAAGCGCTTTTACAAGCACCACGGCGTGGACTGGTACGGCACCGCCCGCGCCATCCTCAGCACCCTGTTCGGCGGAAATGTCCAGGGCGGCTCCACCATCACCCAGCAGCTGGTGAAGAACGTCACCGGCGACAACCAGAACACCGTGAAGCGCAAGGTCACGGAGATCTACCGCGCTCTGGATCTGGAGAAGCGCTACGAAAAGGACGAGATTTTGGAGGCGTACCTCAACGAGGTGTACTTCGGCCGCAGCTGCTACGGCGTGGTGACGGCGTCTCTGACCTACTTCGATAAGGACGTGTCGGAGCTGACGCTGGCGGAGTGCGCCAGTCTGATCTCCATCACCAACAACCCCTCGCTGTACGATCCCCTGCGGGCGGACTGGAGCCGTGAGAACAACCGCGAGCGCCAGCTGCTGGTGCTGGGCGCCCTGTATGAGCAGGGTACCATCGACCAGACCACCTACGAGGCCGCCAAGGCCGAGGAGGTGGTGTTTGCCGACGGCTACACCATTCAGGGCAACTATGTGGGCAGCGATGAGAGCAAGAAGAACACCACCGGCGACACCACCGGCGACACCACCGGCGACACCACCGGCGACACCACCGGCGACACCACCGGCGACACCGCCGGCGGCGATACCCAGGAGGATACCCAGGAGTCCACCGCCACCGCCAGCCAGTCCTACTTCACCGACGCGGTCATCGACGACGTGGCCTCCGCTCTGGTGGAGAAGTACGGCCTTACCGACATCACCGATGCCAACGGCAAGGTGACCACCGCCTTTGAGCAGGGCGTCAACATGGTCTACGGTAAGGGCTACAAGATCTACACCACCCAGAACCCCACCTACCAGAAGATCGCGGAGGAGGTCTGCTCCGATACGTCCAACCTGCCCTACACCACCACGTACACCGATTCCTACGGTGAGACGAAGACGGAGCAGCTGCAGGTGGGCATGACCATCGTGGACCCCTACACCGGCTACGTGGTGGCCATGGTGGGCGGCGCCGGCGTCAAGCAGGTGGACCGCGGCTGGAACTGGGCCACCAGCGCACGGCAGTGCGGTTCTGCCATCAAGCCCGTGTCCGTCTACGCCCCCGCCCTGGATGACGGCACCATCAACGGCGCCAGCGCCATCGACGACTATCCGGTGATGGTGCTCAACGGCTCCGCTTACCCCAAGAATTCCAACGGCCGCTACATGGGACTGACCCCGCTGCACACCGCCATCGCACGATCCACCAACACCTGCGCCGTCCGCGTGGTGCAGGAGTACGGCACCGGCCGGTCCTATGACTTCATGACCAACAAGCTGGGCTTCACCACCCTGACGTATCAGGATTCCCAGCAGGTGGGCAACATGGGTCTGGGCGGTCTGGACCGCGGCGTCACCACCGAGGAGATGGCCGCCGCCTTCGGCGCTTTCACCAACCAGGGCGTCTACACCGCGCCCCGCACCTTCATCCGCGTGGAGGATTCCGACGGCAACGTGGTGCTGGAGAACGAGGCCAAGTCCTCCGTGGCCATGAAGGACACCACTGCCGCGCTGATGAACAGCCTCCTGCAGGAGGTAGTCAACGGCGGTACCGGCTATGAGGGCCGGATCAGCGGTATGCACGTGGCCGGTAAGACCGGTACCACCAACAACGATCAGGACCGCTATTTCGTGGGCTACACCCCGTATTACAGCTGCGCCGTGTGGGTGGGCTACGTCCACAACCAGCGCATCGTGGCCAGCGGCAACCCCGCGGCCTCCATGTGGCAGAAGGTGATGAGCCGCGTCCACGAGGGGCTGGAGGACAAGGACTTCTTCAGCTGCTCCGGCCTGACCTACGTGTCCGTCTGTGCCGACAGCGGCCTGCTGGCCACCGAGGACTGCGCCCTGGACTGCCGCGGCAGCCGCGTCTACTCGGCGCTGGTGGCGGCGGACAACGCGCCCTCCGCAAGCTGCAACCTGCACACCAGTCCCGATTATACCGTGGCCTTCGAGGATGAAAACGGCGAGACCACCATGGCCAGCGGCTCCATCCTGAACTACGAGCGCCAGCGCTTGCCCGGCTACGAGGATCTGGAGGCCGAGGACGACTTCATGCTCCTCTACGGCGGCACCAGCGGCGGCGATGATGATTGGGGCGGCTTCTTCGGCGGCTCCGATGACGACGACGATGATGACGATGTTCACACCAGCTGGTGGGGATAAAACACAAGCAACATGAAAAAAGAGCGCGTTCCCGCGGGAACGCGCTCTTTTCCGTACATTTGAGGGGCAAAAAAATAAAATGCCGAAGCCCCTTTTCAAACGCCTCAGCCTGTGTTATAATAGAACAAACATTCCATTCTGAGGGGGCGAGGGTATGGCGGATCGGGTCATTTTCCACTGCGACCTCAACTGCTTTTTCGCCTCGGTGGAGCTGCTGGACAAGCCGGCACTGCGGGAGGTGCCGGTGGCCGTTTGCGGCGATCCCGCCTCCCGCCACGGCATCATCCTGGCCAAGAACGAGCCCGCCAAGCGCAGGGGCGTCCAGACGGCGGAGACGGTGTGGCAGGCCAGGCAGAAGTGCCCGAACCTGATCCTGCTGCCGCCCCACCACGGACTGTACGCCCAGTACTCCCGCCGTATCAACACCATCTATGGGCAGTATACCGATCTGGTGGAGCCCTTCGGCATCGACGAGAGCTGGCTGGACGTCACCGGCAGCCTGCACCTGTTCGGCGGTGACGCCAGACAGCTGGCGGATGACATCCGCGCCCGCCTGCGCCAGGAGGTGGGGCTCACCATCTCCGTGGGCGTGTCCTTCAACAAGGTGTTCGCCAAGCTGGGCAGCGACTACAAAAAGCCCGACGCCACCACCGTTATTTCGCGGGAGAACTGGCGGGACATCGTGTGGCCCCTGCCGGTGGGGGACCTGCTGTTCGTGGGCCGCGCCGCCCGGCGCACATTGGGGCAGTACGGCGTGGAGACCATCGGCCAGCTGGCCGCCTGCAAGCCGGAGATGCTGGAGCAGCTCATGGGCAAGATGGGCGTCCAGCTCTACCGCTACGCCAACGGGCTGGACGATGCGCCGGTGCGCCCGCAGCATCAGCGGGAGCCGGTGAAGTCTGTGGGCAACAGCACTACGTTTCCCGAGAATCTGACCCGCTGGGAGGAGATCCGCAGCGGGCTCCAGCTCCTCAGCGACAGCGTGGCGGGCCGATTGCGGAAGGAGGGGCTGTACTGCGGCGGCGTGGCCGTGGCGGTGAAGGACGCCCAGTTCCGCACCGTCAGCCGCCAGATGCGGCTCGGCGCCCCCACCCATCTGATGCGGGACATCTTCGAAGCGGCGCAGGAGCTGACCCGCCGGATCTGGAAGGCGCCCACGCCGGTGCGGCTGCTGTCCGTTACCGCGCTGTATATCACGGACAGCGCCGATTCCTACCAGCAGCTGGACCTGCTGGCGGGCGACGCGCCCCTGCGGGACCAGCGGCAGGAGCAGCTGGAGAGCGCCATGGACGCCATCCGCGGCAAGTACGGGCGGGACGCCATCACTTTCGGCCGCGGCGGCAAGGTGGGCTGGAACAAGGACGAATGACCCTTTACAAAAGGGCCGGTTTTGGATACAATACGAAAGGTAGGTGACGGCCGTGGGCCCGAGACAAATGTCCGTGTGCTTTTCCGGCTATCGGCCGGAGAAGCTGCCCTGGGGCGGCGACGAGTCCGATCCGAGGTGCGCGGTGCTGAAGAAGCGGCTGTACGACGCGGCGGAGAGCGCCTGCGCGGAGGGCTACCGCCACTTCATCTGCGGCATGGCCCGGGGCGTGGACCTGTACGCCTGCGAGGCGGTGCTGCAGCTGCGGGAGAAGTACCGCGATGTCACGGTGGAGGCCGCCATCCCGTGCCCCAGCCAGCCGGAGGGCTGGCCGGAGGAGGAGCAGCGCCGCTGGCACGATCTGGTGGACCGCTGCGACTACGAGACGGTAGTGCAGGATCACTACGACGCGGGCTGCATGCAGCGGCGCAACCGCTACATGGTGGACCACGCGGCCATGCTCATCGCAGTCCACGACGGACAGTCCGGCGGCACCCGCCGTACCATCGAATATGCCCTGCGCCGCAGGCTGGATGTGGTCATCCTGCCGCCGGTGGAGGCGTGAAAAAGGAGTTTTGATCATGACAACGTATACCTATACCCCCAAGGGCGTCTGTTCCCGGCGCATGACCGTAGCACTGGAGGACGGCGTGATCCGCGATGTCCGCATCGAGGGCGGCTGCAACGGCAATCTTCAGGGCATCAGCCATCTGGTGATCGGCATGAAGGCACAGGACGCCATCGACCGTATGCGCGGCATCCGGTGCGGCGGCAAGCCCAGCTCCTGTCCCGACCAGTTGGCCACGGCCCTGACTCAGGCGCTGGAGCAGGCCGCTCAGCAGGGCGCGTAAAGACGTATAAAAAAGATGACCGCACCGGCGGTCATCTTTTTTATACGCTTTTGGGAATTTTATTCGGTTCCGGGAAACAGCGTCCACGGCCAGCGCCGGGGCGGGGGACAGCTGACATCCACCGGCTTGCCGGTGACGGGATGGGTGAACGCCATGCGGTGGGACCACAGGGCCGTGGTACACTCGGCCTTGCTGCCGTAGCGGATGTCGCCCAGCAGCGGCAGACCGCGGGAGGCGAACTGCACGCGGATCTGGTGGGTGCGTCCGGTGTGCAGCCGCACCTGCACCAGCGTCAGCTCCTCTGTGCGGCCCAGCGTCACGTACTCCAGCGATGCCTCGCGGACGCCCTTGCGCATCCGCTTCACCACGTAGCTCTTGTTCCTGGACGCGTCGCGGAACAGCAGGTCCGTCAGCGTGGCGGCGTTCTCCTGGGGCTGACCCCGCAGCACCGCCAGATATTCCTTGGTGATGCGGCGCTCCGCCACGGCGGCGGTGAGCTTGCCGGTCACCTCGCGGCGGCGGGAGAACAGCATGACGCCGCCCACCACCTTGTCCAGCCGGTGGACGGTGGCGATATAGTCCGGCTGGCCCAGCGCCTGATAGTGCTGCCGCAGCAGCGCGGGCATACAGGCCCCTGTCTCGCTGTCCTCCGACAGCACGCCCACGGGCTTGACGCACAGGACCAGATACCGGTCCTCATACAGAATATGTACGTCCTCCATGGCTCAGCGGCGGCGTCCGCGATAGGCATGGTGGCGGTAGCGCCTGCCGGACCGGCCGTAGCGGCGGGTGCGGCCGTACAGCCGGAACCAGACCAGCACGGCGATGATCAGCAGCACCACCACGATGGTGATGATCTTCACGGGGGTGCGGGAGAAGAACTGGCCGATGTTGTACTTGGCCAGCAGGAAGCTGCTGGCAGACACATCAGCCACGGCCAGCAGGGGAACGGTGACGTAGTCCACACCGTCATAGCTAATGGTGATGGTGCCCAGCTGATCGCCGGCGGCCACGGGGGCGTTGACGCTGTCGTTGTCCAGCGTCACAGTGCGCTGCAGCTGATCCAGCTCCAGATCGTTGGGAAGCACCGCCTCAGCGTTGCTGGCGGGGTGTACCGCTACGGTGGACACCTCGTTGCTCAGGGCCACCGGCACCTCGCAGATCAGCTCGTTGGACTCCAGCACCGTGCGGGTGGAGAAGTTGTCGAAGCCCCAGTCGAACAGGCGGGCCGTCTCGGTGAAGCTCTCCACGCGGGTGCCGCCGGTCTCGGTCTTGACCTCCTCACAGCCCAGCACCACGCTGACCAGCGTGCGGCTGCCGCGGGCGGCGGAGGACACCAGACAGTGTCCCGCCGCATCGGTGGTGCCGGTCTTGATGCCCTGTGCGCCGGAGTAGAGATAGCCGGTCATGCGCCAGTTGGAGATGAGGGCGTTGGTGCTGTGGAGCTCCCGCTCCGTGTCGGTCATGTTGGTGGCGGGGACAGTGTAGGCCTTGGTGTTGACGATGGTCATGAAATCGTCGTGCTTCATGGCCTCCCGGGTGATGAGATAGATATCCCACGCTGAGGAGTAGTGGCCGGACTGGGTCAGACCGGTGGTGTTGGCAAAATGGGTGTTCTGGCAGCCCAGCTCCTGCGCCCGCTGGTTCATCTGCTCCACGAAGGCGTCCACGGAGCCGGCCACGGCCTCGCCCAGGATGTTGCACGTCTCGTTGGCGGAGATCACCAGCATACAGTACAGCAGCTGCTCCACCGTCAGCGTCTCGCCCACCTTGATGTCGGCGGTGCTGCCGTCCTCCACCATGCCCTTCATGGCGGACTCGGTGGCGGTGATGCCCTGGTCCATCCGCAGCTGGCCGCGGTCCACGGCCTCCAGCACCAGCAGGGCGCTCATGACCTTGGTGATGCTGGCCATGGGCAGCTCCTCGTGGATGTTCTTATCGTACAGGACGGTGCCGCTGTCGGCATCTACCAGAATGGCGGCCTTGGCGCGGATGTCGGGGTCCTCCAGCGCCAGCGCCTGCGGGGTCAGCAGGGTACACAGCAGACAGGTCACGAAAAAAACGGATAAAAAGCGGCGGATTTTCATAGGATTTTTTCTCCATCTATGTTATAATAGCAATGTGTAAGGCGGACAGGCTGTGCCCGCCGGAATGTACGGCATTCATTATACGCGAAAACGTGGGGGGAGTCAACTGTGGGCGGACGGATAAAACTGTCAAAAACAGAGACCTTTCTGCTGGCACTGACGGCGCTGTTTCTGGTGACGGCGGTGTCCGTGCGCCTGCTGACGCCCCGCGCCGCCGCGTCGCAGTATACGGTGGAGGCCCTGACGCCGTCGGAGGAGACGGAGGAGAACAGGGTGAATATCAACACGGCTTCGGCATCGGAGCTGGACGCGCTGCCCGGCATCGGACCGGTGCTGGCCCAGCGCATCATCGACCGCCGCACGGAGCAGGGACCGTTCACCTCGGTGGAGGAACTGCTGGAGGTGGACGGTATCGGGCAGGCCACACTGGACGGCCTGCGGGAGTTTATCACGGTAAAGGAGACAAAGGAATGAAAATATTGGTCGTGGACGATGAAAAGCTGCTGGTGAAGGGCGTAAAATTCAATCTGGAGAACGAGGGCTACGAGGTGACGGCGGCCTACGACGGCGCCGCCGCAGTGGAGCTGGCGAAGAAGGAGAATTTCGACCTCATCGTCATGGACGTGATGATGCCCGGCCTGTCCGGCAGCGAAGCCTGCATGCAGATACGGGAGTTTTCGGACGTGCCCATCATCATGCTGACGGCCCGCAGCGAGGACAGCGACAAGCTGATGGGCTTTGCCTGCGGCGCCGACGACTATGTGACCAAGCCCTTCAATATTCTGGAGCTGAAGGCCCGCATCCGCGCCCTGCTGCGCCGCGCCGGCGGTCCCGCCGCCCAGGCGCCCCAGCGCGCACCGCTTCTGACGGTGGGGGACCTGAGCCTGGACACGGAGGAGCGGGTGGCCATCCGCGATGGAAAGACCATCGACCTGACCGCCAAGGAGTACGACCTTATCGAGCTGCTGATGAAGAACCCGCGGCGGGTGTACAGCCGCGAGAGCCTGATGGATCTGGTGTGGGGCTACTCCTACGCCGGAGATTACCGGACGGTGGATGTCCACATCCGCCGCCTGCGGGAGAAGCTGGAGCCGGACCCTGCCAGGCCGGTGCATATCATGACCAAGTGGGGAGTGGGTTACTATTTCAAGGGAGAAAGTCAGCCCACCGTCTGAGACGGTGCGGAGCAAGATCTCGGCGCTGGGCCGGAGGCTGCGGAGCAGAGCGACGCTGCAGTTCAAGTTCAGCCTGAGCTATATTCTGGTGATCGCGGCGGTGCTGATCCTGCTGAACTCCTACCCGCTGCTGGTGTCCCAGAACCTGATGGTGTCCTCTACCCAGGCCAACCTGAGAAGCACCGCCAAGGTCATCGAGTCGGCGCTGATGGGCCTGGAGCAGCTGACGGAGGAGAACGTCAACGCGGCCCTTTCGGGTCTGAACGAGGCGGGCGCCACCCGCATCATGGTCACAGACAGCGCCGGCCTTGTGGTGTACGACACCCGCCAGGGCAACGATGCCGTGGGCGAGTACGCCCTGTACTCCGTGATCGCCTCGGCCCTGAAGGGCAGCGACACCTTCTACTGCCGCTATGACGGCGAGGCGTTCCTCAGCCGTATGGCCACGCCGGTGGTGTACCATAGCCAGACGGTGGGCGCGGTGTACGCCTACGACTACGACACGGAGCAGGCGGCGCTGCTGCAAAGCTTCCGCAGCAACCTGCTGACCATCTCCGTGATGATCGCACTGCTGGTGACGGGCCTGAGCATCATGCTCTCCCGCATGCTGACGCGGCAGATCAGCGGCCTTCTGCAGGCCATCCGCAACGTTCGCGAGGGCGCGTACAGCCACCGCGCCGATGCCAGCGGCACCGACGAGATCGCCCAGATCGCGGCGGAGTTCAACAGTCTCACCGACCGGCTGCAGACCACGGAGAACGCCCGCCGCCGGTTCGTGTCCGATGCCAGCCATGAGCTGAAAACGCCGCTGGCAGGCATCCGCCTGCTGACGGATTCCATTTTGCAGACCGACAACATGGACCCTGAGACCACAAAGGAGTTCGTTACCGACATCGGCCGGGAGGCGGAGCGGCTCAGCCGCATCACCGAGAACCTGCTGCGCCTGACGCGGCTGGACGGCGGCGTGGTGCCGTCGGCCTACCCCGTGGCGGTGGGGCCGGTGCTGCAGCGGGTGGAGCGGATGCTGGGCATGGTGGCCGCCGAGAAGGGCGTGGTCATTTCCGGCGCAGTATCGGAGGACGCGGTGGCTCTGGCCACCGATGACGACGTACACCAGATCCTCTACAACCTGATGGAGAACGCCATCAAGTACTCCGCCCCGGAAAACGGCTTCGTGCGGGTGGAGGCGTCTGTGCAGGACGGACAGGTGGTCATCACCGTTACGGACAACGGCATCGGCATCCCCGATGAGGACCTGCCCCACATCTTCGACCGTTTCTACCGCGTGGACAAGATGCGTTCCAGAGAGGTGGGCGGAACCGGTCTGGGACTGTCCATCGTGAAGGACACCATCGAGGGACGCGGCGGCGCCATCTCCGCCGGCCACGGGCCGGATGGCGTGGGCACGACGTTTACCGTCCATCTGCCGCTGGCGCAGCGAGAGGAGGAAGCATGAGAGGGATGAGACATTTCCTGGCGGCGCTGCTGACCGCGGCGCTGCTGCTGAGTCTCGCCGCCTGCGGCAGCACCAACTCTGCCGGCCAGCTGCGTCTTTACTATCCGGCGGAGCTCAGCACCAAAAGCCGCAGCACCGGCGGCGGCGACGCCATCGCCAGCGTGCAGGTGGACTGGCAGCAGATCGGCGGCGATCAGCTGGGCCGCCAGCAGCAGGCTCAGTACATCATGGAACAGCTGCTGGGAGCGTGCAAGGCGTCGGGCTTCACCAGCCCCGTGCCGGACGGCACCGCCCTGCGCAGCTGTACCGTCACCGGCGGCACGGTGTCGGTGGATCTCAGCAGCGAATACGACCATCTCACCGGCATCGACCGCACCATCGCCGACTACTGCATCACCCTGTCGCTGCTGCAGCTCACCGGCATCTACGCCGTGCGCATCACGGTGATGGACGTGTCGCCTGCCAACCATGAGGAGGTCTACACCTCGGCGCAGGTATTGCTCACCAGCCCCGAGGACATCGTGCGCACCGTAGAGGTAACGCTGTACTTCCCCGATGAGTTGGGCAACCTGACGGCGGAGGAACGGCGGCTTACGGTGTACGAGGGCGAGACCCCGGCGGAGGCGGTGGTGAAGGCCCTGACGGAGCGGCCCATGGACATCTATGCAGGGCTGGAGCGCCTGCTGCCCAAGGGCTTCACCGCTCTGGCCGCCAGCGTGGAGGACGGCACCTGCTATCTGAACCTGCCGGGCAGCGTGGTGTCCCTGCTGCCGGAGGACAGCCAGAAGCAGCGCATAATGCTGGAGGGTCTGGTGAACTCCCTGTGCTCGCTGGAGGGCGTGGAGCAGGTACAGATTTTGCTCAACGGCGACTACCAGATGCTGCTGGGCACCCAGCCCGTCAGCCGCCCGCTGCTGCCCACGGAGTAAAATGTGACAGAAACAGGCGTCTGTGCATGGCACAGACGCCTGTTTGCTGCAAAAATATCCCAGACGCGCCGAAAGCCGCACCATCGTGCGGCTTCCTGACGATTTGAGGATAGAAAGGAAAAGCAATTCATGTTATGAATCACTGTGGATATGATACACGGTAAGACTTTTTTTGTAAAGCGACAAAATCTCATATTTCCATTAGAGAATGTCATAGATACATAAAACCCATGGAGCCGGACAGGATAACAGGGTTGCCATGGCGCGGCAAAAGTGCTATCATAATGGGGCATTATGTCACTATGATAATTCGTCATGATGGGAGGCAGAGCTATGGACACGAAAAAGCTGGCGGCCTTGGCGGCGGCGGTGCGGCTGGGCAGCTTCACCCGCGCGGCGGAGGAGCTGGGCTACACTCAGTCCGGCCTGACCCACATGATGAACAGTCTGGAAAAGGATGTGGGCTTCCCTGTGCTGGTGCGCAGCCGCAGCGGTGTGCGCCTGACCCCCGCGGGCCAGCGTATCTTCCCGCTGGTGCAGGAGTGTTTGGCGGGGGCGGAGGCGCTGGAGCACGAGATCCTGCTCATCAACACCCATCAGGAGGAGAGCGTCCGCGTGGCGGCCTACGACTCCATCGCCCGCCACTGGCTGCCGGAGGTGATCCAGCAGTTTCGCCGGAACCAGCCCGGCATCGGCGTGGACATCCAGATGGGCAGCGTACAGGAGGTCTACCGCTGGGTACAGGAGGGCCGCGTGGACCTGTGCTTCGCCAGCCGTCAGGAAAGCGTGGCGCTGGACTGGATACCCATGCAGGACGATGAACTGCTGGCCATCCTGCCGCCGGACTACGACAACGGCGGCCGCAGCGCATTTCCGGTGGAGGAGTTCGCCGGCAAGGAGTTTCTGATGCCCTCCATGGGCTTTACACTGGACATCATGCGGGTGCTGAATCGCCACGGCGTCACACCGCTGATCCGCACTACCCAGGTGTCGGACAGCGTCATCCTCTCCATGGTAGAGCACGGTCTGGGCGTCAGTATGCTGTCGCGCCTGGTGCTGCAAGGGCGTCAGGGCGGCGTACAGGCCCTGCCGCTGGCCCCGCGGGCCGTCCGCGAGCTGGGCATGGCCTCCCGTCCCCGCAGGGAGCTGCGCCCCATGGTCCGGCGGTTCATGGACGAAGCGCGGGAAATGATCGGGAAAACGTAACACTTGTGAGGATTTTATGCTGGAATTTCAGGAACTGACCGTGAAGGAGGGCGCGCGACTGCGCCCGTATTACGAAACGTGTGATTACCGCCTGTGCGAGTACTCGCTGGGCGTGAAGCTGATGTGGCGGGACTACCTGCACCCCTGGTTCACGGAGGCGGCGGGCTGCCTTATCATCCGCAACTGCATCGAGGGGCAGTACGTGTTCGACTACCCCATTCTGGGACCGGAGGGCGACGCCGGCGCGGCTCTCGCTGCCATCGAACAGTACTGCGGCGACAAGGAGCTGCCGCTGGTGCTGTCCGTAGTGCCGGAGGACAAGGCGTCCCAGCTGGTGCTGCGCTACCCCCGCGTCACCGTCATCAGCGAGCGGCCGTGGAAGGACTACCTCTACCACACCGAGGATCTGGCCCAGTTTGCCGGACGGCGGTACAGCGGCCAGCGCAACCACATCAATAAGTTCCGCCGCGACTATCCCGATGCGGCGTTTGTGGCGCTCACCGATCCCAACGACCCCCGCCTGACGGCGTTCTGGACAGACTACGAGGCGGAGTTCCACAAGACCGGCCCTCTGGCCAAGCAGGAGCTGGCCCTGGCCCAGGAGATGTTCTCCCTGCTGGACACCGGCTGGTTCTGCGCCGGCGGCATGCTGGCGGAGGGCCGTCTGGTGGCCGTCAGCCTGGCGGAGAAGTGCGGCGGTACGCTGGTGAACCACATCGAGAAGGCACTGTACTCCCACGCAGGCGCGTATCCCGCCATCGTGCAGGCCTTTGCCGCCTGCTACGGCGACGGCTGCGACTGGATCAATCGGGAGGACGATGCCAGGGACAAGGGGCTGCGCACCTCCAAGCTCCAGTACCTGCCGGCGGCGCTGGGCGGCAAGGTGCGGCTTCAGGTGGGCACGGAGCTGGATATCCTGAAGCGGGTGCCCTCCCTGAAAACGGAGCGCCTGACCCTGACGGCCCTGCGCCCTTCGGATAGGGATGCCTACAACGCCCTGTGCCTGGATGACGACCGCAACCGCTGGTGGGGCTACGACTACCGCACCGGTCTGGGGGACAAGCCCCTGACGGAGGACTATTTTCTGGACGCGGCCAAGGCGGACTTCGCCGCCCGCCGCGCCGTGAACTTCGCTGTGCGCCTGAAGGGCAGGCTCATCGGCGAGGTGGTGCTGTACCGCCCCGACTTCCGCGGCGGCTTCGAGCAGGGCTGCCGCATCGCGCCGGAATACGCCGGTCACGGCTATGGCACCGAGGCCTTTGCCGCCGCGGCGGACTGGGCGCTGTACCATCTGGGCTTGCAGCGGGTGGTGGCTAAGTGCTTTAAGGAGAACGAGGCGTCCCGCCGGATGTTGTCGTCCTGCATGCGCCCCAACGGCGAGGATGATACGTATTACTATTTCGAAAAGCTGGTCTGACCGCATAACCCCACGCACCTCTGCGCACAATGAGCGCGGAGGTGTTTTTTATGCTTTATGAAACGCTGACGGATCTGCTGAACAACGACCCCGCCGCCTACGAGTATTTTTACGCCCTGCCAGCGGAGATGCAGACGGCCCTCCGGCAGCAGGGGAGCGTCCACTCCCTGCCCCAGCTGAAGGAGGCCGCCGCGGAGGAGCAGATCCAGCGCAGACCGGGCGCGTTTTAAACAGTCCGCGGACACAGTCCGCGCCCATCACGCGAAAAAGAGACGGCTCTGCCGTCTCTTTTTCGCGGTTAATGGATCTTCTGCTGGATGCCGTGCAGCAGCCGGATGATCTCAGAGAACCCCAGCAGCACGGTTCCGGACAAGAACCCAGCTATCAAGGAAATTATACCATCGTCGATCACGCCGTTGCTGGCGCCCACCAGAAATAGAAATGCGCCGCAGCCCTCCCTTTTCCATGTCGTTTTACCGCTGGTACTCGAACTCCAGATCGTACATGCTGACGATGTCGCCGTCCTGAATGCCCATGTCCTCCAGCGTGTCGAACAGCCCGCTCTGCCGCAGCATCTTGTCGAAGTACAGCCGGCTCTCGTAGTCGGAGAAGTTGATGTTGCCCATGAGCCGCTGGAGCCACGGACCCTCCACCAGCCACGTGTTGTCCTCCCGCTCGATGTGCAGCGGCTCGGAGGTGTCGATGACCGGCGGCTTGGGCACGTACTCCGGCTCGTACACCGTTACCGGCGGCAGCTCGCTGAGCCGCTGGCCGATGCGCTGCACCAGCTCCCGCGTGCCCTGATGGGTGGCGGCGGACATGGCGAAGAATTCGTAGCCCAGTCCCTCCACATGGGCGCGGAAGGCGTCCAGCTGCTCCGTGTCCGCCAGCAGGTCCGTCTTATTGGCCACGGCGATCTGGGGACGGGTGGCCAGCTCGGGGCTGTACTCCCGCAGCTCGGCGTTGATGGCGTCGAAGTCGGCGATGGGGTCGCGGCCCTCGCTGCCGGACACGTCCACCAGATGCACCAGCAGACGGCAGCGGTCAATGTGCCGCAGGAAGTCGTGGCCCAGACCGGCGCCCTCGCTGGCGCCCTCGATGATGCCGGGGATGTCCGCCATCACAAAGCTGACGCCCTCGTCCACGTACACCACGCCCAGATTGGGGTACAGGGTGGTGAAGTGGTAGTTGGCGATCTTGGGGTGTGCCTTGCTGACCACGCTGAGGAGCGTGCTCTTGCCCACGTTGGGGAAGCCCACCAGTCCCACGTCCGCCAGCAGCTTCAGCTCCAGCACCACGTCGTGGCTCTCTCCGGGCAGACCCGCCTTGGCGAAGCGGGGCACCTGACGGGTGGGAGTGGCAAAGTGCTGGTTGCCCCAGCCGCCGCGCCCGCCCTTGCACAGCACGAAGGGCTGGTCGTCGGACATGTCCTTGATGATCTCACCGCTCTCGGCGTCCCGTACCAGTGTGCCCCGGGGCACGCGGATGGTCAGGCTCTCGCCGGCCTTGCCGGACTTGCGGCCGCCCTGGCCGTCCACGCCGTTGGCGGCCACGTATTTCCGCTTGTAGCGGAAGTCCATCAGCGTGGACATGTTGTCGTCCACCACCAGGATGATGGAGCCGCCGTCGCCGCCGTCGCCGCCGTCGGGGCCGCCTGCCGCGATGTACTTCTCACGATGGAACGCCACCGCGCCGTTGCCGCCGTTGCCGGCCCGCACGGTGATCCGCGCCTTATCAATAAAACCAGTTGCCATGGTGCTTACCTCACAGTGTTTGAAAATACCTGTATTCTACCCTATTCTACCGGAAAACAGCCGCCGCGTCAACAAAAAGCATGCACTGCCTGAACTCAGCGGCAGAATTTGACAGGATCACGCCGCCTGTGCTACAATAGCGGCGCAGGAGGGATGCTGCACCACAACGGCAGGCGGTTTGGCTCACACCACCCGAAAGGGGGTGATTTGATGCCGTTCACGTTGACCTTTCACTTGTTTGGCTTCGTCATTACATTGAAAGTAAAACGCGAAAACCGCCACTCTGCCAAGTGACGGTTTTCTGAGCTTATTCATAAAACCTTAGCGTAACGGAGCCAAACCGCTTGTCGCAGCATCTCTCCTGTGCCTATTATACACGCCCTGCCGCGTACTTGTCAAGCACAACAAAAAAAGCTCCCGCCGAAGGCGGGAGCCTTTGCTGCGTGTTTACTCAGCGGGGTAGACGGAGACCTGCTTGCGGTCCTTGCCCAGACGCTCAAAGCGGACAACGCCGTCAGTCTTGGCGAACAGGGTGTCGTCAGTGCCCTTGCCCACGTTGGTGCCGGGGTGGATATGGGTACCGCGCTGGCGCACCAGAATGTTGCCGGCCAGCACGAACTGCCCGTCAGCGCGCTTGGGGCCAAGACGCTTGGACTCGGAATCACGGCCGTTCTTGGTGGAGCCCATACCTTTTTTATGGGCGAAGAACTGCAGAGAAATGTTCAGCATAATTCAGTACCATCCTTTCTGTAAGATACTTTCGCGGGAACAGGAGACGTTACGCCTCCATGACTTCGATATGATCCGGATACTCGTCGTGGAGCTGGGCCAGATAGACCATCAGACCGGTGAGCAGGTTCTGACACGTGCTCTCCGCCGTCTGCGCCAGCCCGCCGGGCAGCCGCAGGGAGATGGAGGCGTCCCTCTCGTTGACTTTCACCGCGGCACACAGTCCCATCACGTCGTTGACGGTGGCTTCCACCAGCCGCACGGCGCTGGTCACGGCGGCGCAGACGATATCCTCGCCCTCAGCCGCGTAACCGCTGTGTCCCTTGGCATCAAAACCGATGATGCGCGATTCCTCTGTGAGGAATGTAACGGTGGTCATCCTGCCTTAGAACGTGATCTTGCCGATCTCGACCTTGGTGTACGGCTGACGATGGCCCTGCCGTTTGCGATAGCCCTTCTTGGGGGTGTACTTGAAGATACGGATCTTCTTGCCCTTGCCGTTCTTGACGACAGTGGCGTCCACCTTCGCGCCCTCCACCACGGGAGTGCCGAACTTGGTGTTCTCACCATCCACGATGGCCAGAACCTGATCGAAAACCACGGAATCACCAGCGTTGACGTCCAGCTTCTCGATGAACAGAGTGTCACCCTCGCTGACATTGTACTGCTTACCGCCAGTCACGATAATAGCCTGCATTACTTGTTGCACCTGCCTTTCCTTCATTACGGACTCGCTGTCGGGGGCGTCCGGACGCGCCGAAACTTGAAACCCATTCAAAGCGGCTTATCAAGTATAACAGCGGATATTCCGTTTGTCAACAGAAATACCCGCTGTTTCTGAAAAAAATCCTTATTTTCCGGTGGGATAGACCAGCTTTTCCACGTTCCAGTCCGCGATGACCTCTGCGTAGTACCGGCAGCAGTCCCGAGCCAGCGCCACGTCCAGATTTCGGTAGTTGCCGCACTCCGCCGCCGATTTGCCGGGCATCTCACCGTCATAGGCCGCGCCCCGGGCGAACACCTGCTGCACCAGCGCCACCGCCTCCGATTCCGGGAGCTGCGCCCCGTCGAACAGGAAGTAGAAGCCTGTCTGGCAGCCCATGGGCCCGAAGTACACCACCGCGTCCTTCCGGGGAGAGTTTCGCAGCAGCGTGGCGATGACGTGCTCCACGGAGTGCATCTCCGCGTTGGTCAGCAGGTCGCCGGTGTTGGGCTTCTTGAACCGCAGGTCGAACGTCACCACGTTCCCGTCGCGGCGGCTCAGGTACAGCCCGGGCACCAGCACATTGTGGTCCACGGTAAAGCTTGCGATACGTTCCATGCTTCAGCCCTCCAGCAGACACTCCGCCAGAGGCAGAGCGGTCTTATTCAGATCCCGCATGGCCTGCGGGAAGTTAAAGTAGAAGTCGTGGTGTGCCAGCACGCAGTCGGACACGGATTTCAGCGCCAGAAATTCTACATCGTTGCGCCAGCACACCTGGGCCGCCGCGCAGCCCTCCATCTCGATGAGCAGCGGATGGAACGTGTCGGCGATCCAGCGGGCGCGGTCGCACTCCGTGGCGAACCAGTCGCCGGTGGCCACGCTGCCCACGCGGTAGGCGATACCCATGCCGTCCAGCGCGGCGCGGGCCTCGTCCTGCCGCGCGGTGGGGAAGTCCATGCGGTTCACCGTAGAGATCAGCCCTACGGGGTCGCCGATGCCGGAGGTATCCATATCGTGCTGCATGAACCGATCCGGCAGCACCAGCGTGCCGATAGGCAGGTCCTCAAAGCTGCCCGCCACGCCGACGTTCATCATGAGGTCGGGGTGGTACAGGTCGATGAACAGCTGGGTGGCCATGGCGGCGTTGACCTTGCCCACGCCGCCGCAGCAGGCGATGATGTCCTCGCGGATACGGTAGAACGCTACCCCCGCCTTTTCCTGGAGCAGCGGCGTCTCCTCCGTCAGCATACTTTCAATCTCGCCCTTCATGGCGTACAGCAGTCCGATGCGCATGTTGGTGTCCTCCTGAAAATTACATTAGTTTATATTGAGATGAGATTTGTCAAGGGTGTTTTCTGAATCAAAGGAAATTGAGGCGAAAGGGCAAACGGGACGGGGAAATCAGATCAACAAACTGGAATTTGTTTGTACAATGTTCAAGATATAACTGTTATTATGTCTTGATTAGAGTACAAACTCATATAAGAGGAACTTCCTCGGTACTCCAATATCAACATATGTGATTTCAACCGTATCCACATACTTAAATCCAAACGACATATACATTTTCTGTGGAATATCATTTCCCTCTATGCAATCAAGACGAATTGATTTAAGGTTTCTTTCCCTTGCTGTGTCTATTGCGTGTTGAACTAACTGCTTCGAGTATCCACGACCTCCATATTCCGGAAGGACACGCAGGGCATGAAGAACTACTGTCTCGTTATCATTTGCATCAATAAGCCATTTAACTGCGTGATACGCCTCATCACGATCATGATTCATAATATACGCCGCAACAATTCGACCATCTTCAATACCGATAAACTGATTTCTCTCTTTGATTGCATCTTTGATCATTTCATCTGGAGGGAAACCACCTTTATCTCCCTCCGGCAGAAAATCTTTTTCGCTCAAAACTTTACACATGCCGTCATAAAACTGTCGCAATTCTATAAAATTTTTCTCTTCTGCATATCTGATAATCATAGAAATCTATCCCTCCAACTTCCGATTTGTCGAATCGTTGCCCAGTATAACACACACGAAAGCTGATAGCAAGCAGCCGGTAAGGGCGCACTTACTCGCCGCCTGTCTAAATACAATGACCCGCGGCGGGAAAAGCTGACCTTGCGTTGCAATCTTTTGTGCTTTTGTGGTAAGATGTAAAAAAGGTATTCCGCGCCCCGGGCGCGGGTCGTTTCTCGCGGCTTCGGTCGCGCACCCCGCAGGGGCTGGCGTCCCGACGGCCCGTTTTTCGTTCTTCGATTGCGGGCTGCACCCGCGTCCTGCATGTTTGCCTCCGGCGGGAATATTTCGCGCTCCGGCGCGACATCCTTTTGCACTCAGCGGCAAAAGGATGCAAAAACGCCGCCAAAAACCAACGGTTTTTGGATTTCCTTTTGTCTGATTGCAGCCGCGGTACAAAAAGGTTCCGCAAGGAATCGCTTGTACTTCTTTTCCTGTTGCCGCTCCCACGTGCCGCAGGATAGTGCCTTGTCCTACCGCCGTAGAACAGCGCACCTCTGCATGGTACGTGAGAGCGGCAGCGATAAGAGGATCGCAAGCGATTCGTTGTACGGCGAAATGCGCCGGTCTAAGTCTCGCGTGATACACAGCTGCGGTTTTCAGCGTACCCCAACCGCGTAGAAAAATGTTCCGCAATTCCATACAAGATCGCACCAAGGAGGACAACTATGTCCGTGACAGGCATCATTTGTGAATACGATCCCCTCCACACCGGCCATGCCTGGCTGATGGCCCGGGCCCGGGCGGCGGGCGCTTCGGCGGTGGTCTGCGCCATGAGCGGCAATTTCACCCAGCGGGGCGGTTTTGCTGCGGCGGACAAACTGGCCAGGGCCGAGATGGCCGTGGCCTGCGGCGCGGATCTGGTGCTGGAGATGCCCACCGTGTGGGCCATGTCCACGGCGGAGCGGTTCGCCCGGGGCGGCGTGGAGGTCCTGACGCGCACCGGCGTGGTGACGGAGCTGCTGTTCGGCTCAGAGAGCGGCGACATGGCGGCGCTGACGCGGTGCGCGGACTGTCTGGATAGTGAAGACTTGACGGCGGCGCTGGCTGCCGTGCCGGAGGACGGCCGCACCTTTGCCGCCCGCCGCCAGCAGGCGGTGGAAGCGCTGCTGGGACCGGCGGACGCGGTGCTGCTGGCCAGCCCCAACAACACGCTGGCAGTGGAGTATCTCCGCGCCATCCGGCGGCTGAAAAGCCCGCTGACGGCCCGCACGCTGCGGCGCACCGGCGCACAGCACGGCGAAGCACCCTGCGGCGGCTTCGCCTCGGCATCGTACCTGCGGCAGCTGCTGGCAGCGGGGGAGACGGAGCAGGCGGCGGTCTACATGCCCCCTGCGGCGGCGGACATCCTGCGGCGGCAGCGGGCGGCGGGACGCCTGACAGACCCGCGGCTGTGCGAGCGGGCCATTCTCGCCCGCCTGCGGACCATGGAACCGGAGGACTGGCGGCGGCTGGACGGCGGCGGCGAGGGGCTGTACCGCCGGATGTACCGGGCGGCCCACACCGGCGTGACGCTGGCGGATGTGCTGGAGGCGGCCAGGACCAAACGCTACCCGCTGGCGCGGCTGCGGCGGATGGTGCTGGCGGCGTGGCTGGACCTGCCGGAGCCGCCGGAGGAGCTGCCGTACCTGCGGGTACTGGCGGCCAACGGCGTGGGGCGACAGCTGCTGCGGCGGATGCGGGACGCCGGCGCGCCGGTACTGACGAAGCCGGCGGACGCGGCGGCGCTGGGGCCGGCAGCACAGGCGCTGATGGCGGTGGAGAGCCGCTGCACTGACCTCTACGTGCTGTCCCGGCCCGATCCGGCCCAGACCGGCCCGGGACAGGAGCTGCGGTCCGTGCCGGTGATGCGGTGAGAAAATCAGGAAGTTCCTCATGAAGCAGATCCGGAAGAAAAACCGGAAATTAATCGAAGTAAACCGGAAATAAAAAGCCGTCCGCTCCATCGTGGAGCGGACGGCTTTTGCCGTGCTTTTACAAAATGGGAACGGCTGTTATTTCCAACCATATTCGGCAGAAAGGTGAAACGGCGCGTTCGCGTCAGGACTGCTCCTCCACCTCGTAGCCCTCGCGGCGTAGGCTGGAAATAATTTCCTGGATATGGGCCTTGTCGCGGGTCTCCAGCGACAGCTGCACCACGCAGGAGCCGATGGCGGCGCGGGTGTTGCGGCGCTCATGGTTCACGTCCAGCACGTTGGCACCCAGAGAAGATACCACCTCCAGGAACGACGCCAGTGCGTGGGGCTGGTCGGGCAGGACGGTGGAGAACGTCACAGTGCGGCCCTCCTTGGCAAGGCCGCGGGTGAGGATGCGCTCCAGCATGGTCACGTCCACATTGCCCCCGGACAGCAGGGCACAGACGGTCTGGCCCTCGATGCTGGCCTTGTGATACATGGCGGCGGCGATGCCAACCGCGCCCGCGCCCTCGGCCACCAGCTTCTGCTTTTCCAGCACCGTCAGGATGGCGCTGGCGATCTCGCTCTCCGTCACCGTCACCACCTCGTCCACGTACTGGCGGCACATGTCGAAGGTCAGGTCGCCGGGAGTCTTGACCTTGATGCCGTCGGCGATGGTGTCCACGCTGGAAAGCGTGATGATCTCGCCTTTTTTCAGGGATTCCGCCATGCTGGGGGCGCCGGCGGCTTGGACGCCGATGACGCGGCAGGCGGGCTTCAGGTGCTTCACGGCGTAGGCGAGGCCGCCGATGAGACCGCCGCCGCCGATGGGCACGAAGATCGCGTCCACGTCCGGCAGCTGCTCTAAAATTTCGAGGCCGAGGGTGCCCTGACCTGCCATGATACGGTAGTCGTTGAAGGGGTGGATGAAGGTCAGACCCTGCTCGTCCCGCAGGCGCACCGCTTCGGCGTAGGCGTCGTCGTACACCCCGGGCACCAGCACCACGTTGGCGCCGTAGCTGCGGGTGGCTTCGATCTTGGAGATGGGCGCACCCTCGGGGATACAGATGGTGGCCCTGATGCCCATGTCGCGGGCGGCGTAGGCCACGCCCTGAGCGTGGTTGCCGGCGGAGCAGGCGATGACGCCGCGGGCCTTCTCCTCGTCGGAGAGGGTGGCAATTTTATAGTACGCGCCGCGGAGCTTGAACGCACCGGTCTTTTGCAGGCAGTCGGCCTTGAGGTAGAAGTCGCAGCCCGGGACGATGCCCTTGGTGGACACCATGGGGGTGCGGCTGATGACGGGGGCCAGCACCTGCTGGGCGTCGTGGAGCATATCCATCGAGATCATGGGGAAACCTCCTTTATCACATTATCCAATTATCCAAACAGGGGCGGCGAGACGCCGCGATCTACTGCGCGAAGCCGGACACCAGATCCGCCAGCACGGCGGCCATGGCGTCCAGACTGGCGGCGGGTATCCACTCCCGCACGCCGTGGAAGTTGTAGCCGCCGGTGGAAAGATTGGGGCAGGGCAGCCCGTCCCAGGACAGCCGCGCGCCGTCGGTGCCGCCGCGGATGGGGACGCACAGCGGCGTCACATCGTTTTTGCGGAAGGCATCCTCTGCCCGATGGATCAGGTCCATGTGGGGGAGGATCTTTTCCTTCATATTATAGTAGCTGTCGGTGGTGACGGCGGAGGCGGTGCCCGGGCCGTACTGGGCGTTGATGGCGTCGGCGCAGCGGTGGAACAGGGCCTTGCGGGCCTCGAAGCGGTCGCGGTCGTGGTCACGGATGATATAGTGGAGCTGGGCCTCCGTCACGTCGCCGGACATGGCGTGGAGGTGGAAGAAGCCCTGATAGCCGTCAGTCTTTTCCGGCACCTCGTCCGTGGGGAGCATGGCGTGGAAGGCCATGGCCACGGTGGCGGCGTTGACCATCACATCCTTGGCGCTGCCGGGGTGGACGCCTACGCCGCGGAAGGTGACGTCGCCGGAGGCGGCGTTGAAGTTTTCATACTCGATCTCGCCCAGAGGGCCGCCGTCCACGGTGTAGCCGTAGTCGCAGGCCAGCTCCGCCACGTCCAGACCGTCCACGCCGCAGCCGATCTCCTCGTCGGTGGTGAATACCACGCGGACCTCGCCGTGGGGGCGGCCCTCCAGCAGCTCCACGGCAGCCATGATCTCGGCGATGCCGGCCTTGTCGTCGGCGCCCAGCAGGGTGGTGCCATCGGTGACGATCAGCTCCTCGCCAGCGTGGGCGGACAGGCCCGGGCACAGGGACTCCGTCAGGGAGACGGCGTCGGACAGGGGCAGGTCGCCGCCCTCATACCGGACGATGCGGGGCTTCACATTCTCACCGGAGGCGTCGGGGGATGTGTCCATGTGGGCGATGAGAGCCAGCACCGGCGCGGTGACGCCCGCCGCGGCGGGCAGGGTGGCGATGACGTTGCCGGCGCCGTCCATGTGGGCACCGGCAAGACCCAGACTCTCCAGCTCCGCCAGCAGGACGCGGCCCAGATCCTTCTGCCGCTCCGTGGAGGGGGATGCGCCGGTGTGCTCGTCCGAGGTGGTGTAATAGGTGACATAGCGCAGGAAACGGGAACGTGCGGTCTCCATGGTGATTCCTCCTTATGGGAAATGATTTCTGTCACCAGTGTAGCACATCCGGCGGAGGGCTGCAATGGGGAAAGCGTGTTCGCCAAAAAACGCCAAATTTCGGTGAAAGGACTTGCGGGAAAGCGCGGAACCGTGTAAAATAACAACGTATGCCGTTTGGCGGCATCTATCATCGGACGGGCAGCACGGCTGTCCGCAAGGGGGAAATCAAAGTGAAGGAGAAAAAGAACCTTCACAGGAGAATGGAGCGGTGGGAATTCGTCTCACTGGGCTTGCTCCTGTACGACGCGCTGGCGGTGAATGCCGCCTACTTTCTGGCGCTGTGGCTGCGCTATGACATGCGGTACAGCGCCATCCCGCCGGAGTATCTGGCCGCGTTCCTGCGGTTCGCGCCGGTGTACACCGCCGTGTGTCTGGCGGTGTTCTTCCTGCTGCGGCTGTATAACAGCCTGTGGCGGTTCGCCAGCTTCAACGAGCTGGCCCGCAGTCTGGGAGCCACGGCTATCACCTGCGTGTTCCACTGGGTGGGCATGAACGCCTTTGTGTGCCGGATGCCGGTGGCCTACTACGTCATCGGCGCGCTGGGACAGTTCCTGATGGTGACGGCCATCCGGTTCGCCTATCGGTTCATCCGGCTGCTGTCCGCCAGCCGGCGGAAAAACGCCAGGGCGGTACACAACGCCATGATCATCGGGGCGGGCGCCGCGGGACAGGCGGTGCTGCGGGAGCTGAAAACCAGCGAGGCGGCAGACGCCGTGCCCCGCTGCATCATCGACGACGATCCCAACAAGTGGGGCCGCACCATCGACGGCGTGCCGGTGGTAGGCGGCCGCGAGGTCATTGCGGAGATGGCGGAGCGCTACGGCGTGGACCAGATCCTCATCGCCATCCCCACCCTGTCCATGCAGGAGCGGGGCAGGCTGCTGACGCTGTGCAGCGAGACGGGGTGCCAGCTCAAGACGCTGCCGGCGCTGTACCAGCTGGCCAACGGCGAGGTGTCCTTGAACAAGCTGCGGCCGGTGGCGGTGGAGGACCTGCTGGGGCGGCCGCCCATCTCCGTGGAGATGGGGGAGATCTTCGCCCAGATCCAGGGCAAGACCATCCTGGTGACAGGCGGCGGCGGCAGCATCGGCAGCGAGCTGTGCCGTCAGATCGCGGCCCATGACCCCAAGCGGCTTATGATCTTCGACATCTACGAGAACAACGCCTACGCCATTCAGCAGGAGCTGCGGCGGAAGTATCCGGCGCTGGAGTTGACGGTGCTCATCGGCTCCGTGCGGGACAGCAGGCGTATTCAGGCGGTGTTTCAGGAGTACAGGCCGGAGGTGGTGTTCCACGCGGCGGCACACAAGCACGTGCCGCTGATGGAGGGCAGCCCCAACGAGGCCATCAAAAATAATGTGCTGGGCACGTATAAGACGGCGTTCGCGGCCCTGAAGTACGGGGCGCGGCGGTTTGTACTCATCAGCACGGACAAGGCGGTGAACCCCACCAACATCATGGGCGCCAGCAAGCGGCTGTGCGAGATGGTGGTGCAGGCCATGGATCGGGTCAGCTGCACCGGCGAGTACGGCCTGCTGCCGGAGCTGGGGCGGGGCGAGGAATCCCACAGCGACATGCAGGGAGGCACACGGTTCGTAGCGGTGCGGTTCGGCAACGTGCTGGGCAGCAACGGCTCGGTGGTGCCGCTGTTCAAGCGGCAGATCGAGACCGGCGGGCCGGTGACGGTGACGCATCCCGACATCATCCGGTACTTTATGACCATTCCCGAGGCGGTGAGCCTGGTACTGCAGGCGGGGGTCTACGCCAAGGGCGGCGAGATCTTCGTGCTGGACATGGGCGAGCCGGTGAAGATCGACACGCTGGCGCGGAACCTTATCCGCCTGTCGGGCCTGCGGCCGGACGAGGACATCCGCATCGAATACATCGGCCTGCGGCCGGGGGAGAAGCTGTACGAGGAGAAGCTGATGGCGGAGGAGGGACTGGAGAAAACGGCCAACGACCTCATCCACATCGGAAAGCCGGTGCCGTTCCGGTACGAGACGTTTTTCGACGGGCTCACGGCGCTGAAGGAGGCGGCGGAGGCCAACTGCGGCGACATCGAGGAACGGGTGGCGGCCATAGTCAGCACCTATCACCCCCAGCGGGAAAGCGAATAACAGACGGCGCGGCCGCTCCCCATTCAGGGGGGCGGCCGCTGTTGGCATAGGGACTTGCCGCAGGGGCATACGCTCATGGAAAAGGGAGGTATGCGCGTATGATCTCTGCATTTTTGCTGCTGCTGTGCAACAGCCTGTTCCTGTCGCTGCACCTGTCCGGCGGCACGGGGTCCTTCCCCAAGCCATTGACTGCCGCCCAGGAGCGGGAGTACCTGCGGCGGTGCGCCGAGGGAGACATGGAGGCACGGAACCTGCTGGTGGAGCACAACCTGCGGCTGGTGGCGCACATTATGAAAAAGTACTACACCCAGGCGGATGACCAGGAGGATCTGATCTCTATCGGTACCATCGGGCTCATCAAGGCGGTGAACACGTTCCGCGCCGACAAGGGTATCCGGTTGGCTACGTATGCGAGCCGGTGCATCGAAAATGAGATACTATCGCAGCGGAACAATCGGCGGTTGAGGCGGAAAAGCCATGAACCTTTTTGGGGCAAAATGGTCTATGTATTACTTCTGCGCTTTCAGGTGCTTCACGGCGGCGTCTACCAGTTCCAGCTTCTGCTCCGTGGAGCAGGGCAGCTTCCGGACATTTTTCAGCACCTGACCGGACTGGAACTTTGCCAGCTCCCGTGCAAGCTCCTGCTTTGCCTGCGGTGATTTGGGAAAAATCAGAAATACTTCCATCGCTGTCCCTCTTCCCGGAGCGTTTGATGGTTCACTTTATGCGCGATTTCGGGCGTATATGTAGACGCTTCGCACATTGCGCATGTCAAATGTCCCAAATACTATGTGCAAACCGGGATACTTGACCCGGTCATCTATGCGGCGGAATAATGTCAGGAGAAATCGCTTTCTGAAAAAGATGCTGGTATGAGCCGGAAAAGAGAGGGAGTGCAGATGCACTCCCTCTCTTTTCCATATGCTTTTATCCGGATATGCTATCCCTGTTTCTGCTTCTGGCGGAGCGGCCGCCGTTGAAGGCGGTGCTCCCGGATATCATCACGCCCCGTACTGCGGTGAAAAGGCGCAGCGCCTTTTGAATATGCCGGTTATGAAGGATCTGATATCCCCTAACAATCCGTATTTCCCTGCGCGGATTTGATCCTCCGATACATCTCCTGCATCTGCCGGTCAATTTCGGCGATCTTGCCCGCGCATGCAAGCATCTCCTCGTTGATGCCCTCCGGCAGCTTTGTCTTATCAACCTTATACCGGATATCGTGCTCTAAACTGGCCCAAAAGTCCATAGCGATCGTGCGGATCTGAATTTCCGCAGTTACCAGCTCCGTCCTGTCTGACAGATACACCGGTACCCGGATATCCAGATGTAATGAGCGGTATCCGTTATAGTTTGGTGTGCGGATATAGTCTTGCCTTTTGATGATCTTGACATCCTTTTGCAGCTCCAGCATCTCCGCCACCCGGTACACATCGTCGATATAACTGCACACTACCCTGACACCGGCGATATCATTGATGTGCTCCCGCGCTGCCTCAATGGTCAGCGGCAGCCCTTTATTCAGCAGCTTGGCCGCAAGGCTTTCCACAGACTTTACGCGGCCTTCAATGTGGTGGATGGGGTTCCTCGCATAGAGCACCTTGAACTCATTGTTCAGTATTTCAAATTTCAGCGACAACTGCTTTACGGCGGAATCATAGAGGTTTTGCATGAGCTGTATCTCATATGGATCATTACAAAGTACTGCTCGGAATTCTGTTCTTACCATTTGCTTGTTGCCCTCCCTTTTTAATTTCGCCCTCCGAGGCCCAGACAAAGGCGCTCCATAGCGGGCGGATGGCGGCTGAGCTGATGCTGCGCTCTTTTCCGTGTCCAGAATGAAGCGATCCTGAGGATTTTCTTCCTGCACGCCTTCTTTTATCGGAACAGCAAAAGACTAACCTTCGCTACCTGACTGACGAAGCGGATCATCTCCTCCTTGCTGTACTTGTCGTAGCCCTCTACAATCACATGCATCAACCCGTTGGAAAGATGCGTATACATCATCTCCAACTCGGTTTCACTGGCCTTCGGCAATTCCCTGTGCCAATAAGCAAGGCTGCCCGGTTTTGCCAGAGCGATCATTTTCGCAATGACAGCCGAACTGGTATTCCCCAGAATGAGTGTCCGGCAGGCTTCCTGATTTTGATCGACCATGGCATAGAGGGCTTCGATCAGAGCCGCCACATCAAAGGAATTAACATATCGGAGGGATTTCTCGAACTCATCAATGAGCTCATTCTCAATGCTCTCCAGCAGTGCAAAGCAGTCACTGTAATGGGTATAGAAAGTAGCCCGGTTGATCTGGGATAGTTCGCAGAGCTCCTTTACTGTGATTTTATTGACCGGTTTCTCCTTCAGCAGCTTCAAAAAAGACTGCTTGAGCATCATCTGTGTATAGCGTTTCCTCGCATCCAGTTTCGCCATCCGGAAATCTCCCTCAAAAAGATCATCACGTTCCTCAACACACCGGCGGGATGTGTTGATTTAATTTCAGCTGTACAGTAAGTGCTGATTGTTTCTGTTTTCCACTTCAAGTATACTATACTTGTGAAAGATAATCAACACTTGTGCAATTATTTTGAGAGGAGGCTTTTTGAATGTTTGATAAATACCTAATTACAGGCGCTACCGGCTTCCTCGGCAGAGCCGTTGCGGCGGAGCTGGTACGCCATAATGCTCAGGTGCGTGCGCTTGTGCTGCATAACGACCCCTATATCAGCCTGCTCCCAAAGGAAGTTCGTACCGTCGCCGGCGATGTGTGTGATAAAAGTTCTCTTGCGGACTTCTTTGCGGACGCCGACAGCCGTACCTGTGTGATCCACTGCGCAGGCATTATCTCCGTCGCGTCCAGACCCGGCCCGAAGCTCTATCAGGTCAATGTGGGCGGCACATGGAGGATCCTCCGGCAATGCATGGAGCACGATGTGGGAAGATTCATTTATGTCAGCTCCGTCCATGCCATACCGGAAAAACCGGAGGGCTGCGTTATCACGGAAAGCGCTGACTTCTCTCCGGGTCTTGTAGACGGCGATTACGCAAAGAGCAAGGCGGCCGCAACCGAACTGGTCTTTGACGCGGCGGAGCGTGGGCTGAATGCCGGCATTGTCTTTCCCTCCGGCATCATCGGACCGGGTGACGTACAGGGAGGGAGTTTTACTTCCATGGTAAGGTCTTTCCTGGCCGGGAGGCTGCCCTTTGCCGTTCGCGGCGGGTATGACTTCGTGGATGTACGGGACGTTGCAAAAGGCATTCTGGCCTGTTCCGAAAGCGGAGAGCCCGGCAAGGGCTACATCCTGTCCGGCCACTACATTACGATCCGTAAGATGCTTCAGCTTGTCGGAAAGGCCGCAAAGCTGAAATATCGCCCCGTCTGTCTGCCATTGGGCCTTGCAAGGTTGGCAGCTCCATACTGCGAACGCCGGAGTCTGAAGGATCGAAAGCCGCTGTTTTTCACCCCCTATTCCGTTGCCGTCCTCGCCTCAAACGGGCAATTCAGCCATGCCGCCGCATCGGAACGCTTCGCGTATCAGCCGCGCCCCATGGGGGAGACTTTGCGGGACATGGCAGTCTGGCTTATGGCGCGGAAGGAAAAGGGGGAGCTATGAGTTCGCCTCTGCGTCATGATGCCCCGCCTCCTGCGTAAGGAGCGAGCCTCCCACTGCCATAAAGGATATCTTGACGGGCCTGCTGCGGGAGGACGCTCTCAGGAGCGTCCTCCGCTTCCTTTCCCGGCCGGCAGGAAAGAGTTGCGGCGGGCGGCGTTTTATGCTATATATTTAAATACACGGATGTGAAGTACACCGCTACCGTCACCACTAACGGTGCGGGCGACTATGACGGCAAGCTGATCATCAGCGGCCCGGCGGGGAAGGTCAGTGAGTTTGTCAGCGAGGGCTTCTACGTCCGTGAGGTGAACGATGGCCTTCCGAAATGGACATATTCCGATGCGGTGTGGTTTGTGAGCTCCGAAGGGGAAATCTTCCCCGCCAGGATGGAGACAACAGACAATGGGGATTTTTATGATGCGATCAACAATGCCGATGCGGTAGGCAAGATGACCTTTGAGAATATTTATACCCGCAGCGGCTCCTCCCATACTACCCCTGATGAGAAGCCGACTTCCTCTCCCAAGACCTTTGACGCCGGCGTGGCGCTGTACGGCGTAAGCGCCCTGCTGTCGCTGACCGGGACCGCGCTGGTCATCAAGCGTAAAAACGGCTGATTGATCGACACGCAGTTCGTCTGAGACCGATCTGCAGACACTTCATCTTAAATAGCCATAAGGCGGCGGACAGGTGATGTCCGCCGCCTTATGGCGCATATTCCTCCTTGCGGAGATACCTTTGTTTGTCAGCCCCTATCGGCGGCCAGCGCCTTGTCGATTTGGGCCTGCAGTGCCTCCGCCTGATTCTTTTCCGTAACAGCACCCACGATGGGATCGCCCACGATATTGCCGTTGCGGTCAATCACATAGGTGGTGGGGTATGCAAAGATGCTGGCGGTGAACTTGCCTGCCTCTCCATCGGAAGCAAAATACACGTTCTGATAGGTCGCGCCCTTCTTGGCAAGCACATCCTTCGCCTCCGCGATCGCTGACTCATCGCCGTCCAGCGTGAAGGTGTTGACGCCGATGAGGGCACCGCCCTTCTCCGCAAGCTCCTTGTTCAGCGC
>ENA-UOJQ01000623-UOJQ01000623.1-human-gut-metagenome-genome-assembly--contig:-P63-NODE-623-length-36803-cov-7.182296_pt1 | contig 36803 bp, 8 predicted proteins | sample MGYA00242352_ERZ723899 | MGnify/ENA metagenome assembly ERZ723899
TATATATCAAAATTCCCATCATACAAAAGGTGATGCATATTCCAATTAAACCTCCCACTCCATGTGAATAAAAAAATGTATAAATTTCCTGCCCAGAAGCAAATCCAGCTCCTATCAAAGCTCCTATTATTACTAACACAATTGTTATTGTTTCTTCCATATACACCTCTTTGTTAATAATATTTAACTTTAGAAAAATTTATGAAAAAAAGATGTCTTTTTATTGACATCTTTTTAACCTATTACATTTTTCTTCTTCTAAATATCCAAACTACAATTCCTGTAAATATTGTTAATATTGGAACAACAAATATTATTGTTTTTATAATAACATCTTCTTGATCTGTAACTGTATATTTTTCTGTTTCATTTGTTTTTCTGATTGTTATTGTATCTTCTCTTTCTGTTAAATGTGAAATTGAATTTAAAATAACATCCTTATTATTATATAATTCACTTGCATAAGTATAATATGCTGAAATTTGTAATGTTAAATTTGTTGCAAATATTTCATTTGAATATATTATCAATTGTGAATTCTTTTCATCTGAAATCTTCTTATTTACATATGCACCTATAATTGCTGAACCTTCTTCTCCATCATTTTCTGTCCTTGATGTTGTTTTTGCATCAAATTTTGTTCTTACAAAAGCTTTATCACTTGTTGAAGCAATTGTTTCATATTCAACACCTAAATCACTTAATTTATCAGCATCTTCAAATTCAATTTTTCCAGCATCTATAAAACATGCTTTTAAGCTCATATCTAAACTGCTCATAAAGTTTGCACTAACATTTTCTATAATCATATCTGGTGAATTTTGTAACATCTTGCTTCCATCTTGTTCAAATATTGCACCATATCCAATTTTTATTCCATATTGAGCTAATACTTGATTAAAGTTTGGTGTTTCAAATTCCAACATATTTTGAGATGACATTATCATTAATTTTCCACCATTGTTAATATATTCTATTATTTTGTCCTTTTCTATATCATCTAAATCTTTGTTTAATGTTGTTATAACTAAGCATTTACAATCTTCTGGTATGTTACCTGTTGTTAATATATCTAAATAATCCACATCATTTGCTTCATCTTTTAATTCTTGTATAACTGTTGATAATGCTTGTTCTGTATTATAATATGATTTTCCAGATAAAATATAAATATGAGGTCTCTCATCTGTTGTTACTTCTACAATTGCATTTGTAAAAGCCTCTTCTGTTTTATCTATTTGTTTTGAATTAGAATAATCATATGTATATAAATCACTTGTTGTTAATGTTTTTTCTTTTTCTCCTGATTTTATAACAATCAAACTTCCTGTGCTTGTTATATTATATTTTGTTTGTAAATCAACTCTTGATGATAAATCATCTATATTTTCTACAGTTATTCTTTTACTTGCATTTTCATATTTTTCAGCATAATCAACCACATAAGTTGAGCTTGTCATATTAATTAATTGAATAGTTACATCTCTGTCAAGTTTTGTTAATCTATTTTTTGTCTCATCTGATAAAGAATATAATTTTTTAGTTGTAACATCTATGTCTTCAACCTTAATTTTGTCGACTCCCCAGTTTATTAGCACATAGCATGCTATTATAATAGCTATTAAAAGAAGGGTTGTCGTACCTTTTATTAGCCATTTATTTTTTATGATTTCTAAAAATTTTTTCACTTTTCCCTCTCCTATCCTATTTTACTAATTTTCTTCTTTGCATTACAATTATAGTAAATGCTATGAACATTAATGCTAATGATACTGGTCCTACAACATCACTTAATTTAATAACTCCACTTGGGAAGTTTTGATAGAAACTCATTATTGCTATGTCTGGAAGACCTATATCTAGGTCTGGAACAAATAATGTTATTATTAAAAATCCCATTGTAAGAACTCCAGCAATTACTTGGCTTTCTGTTATACTTGATGCAAACATTCCTATTGATACTGCTGTTCCACTTATTAATAAAAATCCTAACATAGCCACTAAAACTACTAATATATTTGGACTTCCAAAATAGCACAATATTCCAAAATACATAAATGAAATTATTAATGCAATTGTAATAACTGCCATAGCTGCTAAAAATTTTCCTAATACAACTCCTGTAATACTTACTGGTGATGTTAGTACTAATTGCTCTGTTCCTGTTTTTCTTTCTTCTGAAAACATTCTCATTGTTAACAATGGTACTGCTATAAGTAAACCATAAAGTGCTGTATAAAAATATAAACCACCTAAATCTATACTACTATACATTACTGTTGTCAAATAAAAGAATACACTTGCTACTAATAAAAGTATTCCAACTACAACATAGCCTATTGGAGATAAAAAGTAGCTTTTTAATTCCTTTTTAAATACTGCCCACATTATTCTTGTCCCCCTTCATCTTTTTTCTCTTCTTTATTTTCTTCTTCACTGCTTTCTACGTCTTCTTTTTCCTCTTCTTTTGATTCTTCATCTTCTGTTACAGCATTTTCTTCTGTTTCTTTTTCTTCTACTTCGTTTTCCTCTGTTTCACTCTCTTCAGTCTCATTCTCTTCTGCTTTATTTTCTTCATTCTCATCAGCTTCATCTGCTAATTGTTTTTCTTGCTCCTCTGCATTTTCATCTTGAGAATTAATAAGTTGCATAAATGCATCTTCTAGAGTAACATCAGATTTTTTCATTTCAAATATCGTAATTTCTTCTTTTGCAAATGTATCAAAAATATTTTTTCTTAAATCCACTCCATCATCTGCAGTTATTTTATACTTTTTAGTTTTATCTTCGTCTTCTTCAATTAATTTTATTTCTTGTACATTTTCTAATTTATCTTTTACAGAATCCATCTTATTTTCTGGATCTTCTACTGTTACATAAACTGTATTATCTCTTACTACCTTCTTTTCAAGGTTTTCTGGTGTATCTATTGCAATAATTTTTCCTTTATTTATAATAATAACTCTATTACAAATTTGACTTACTTCTGATAATATATGAGAACTTAAGATTACAGTATGTTCTTTACCCAAATTCTTTATAAGTGCTCTTATTTCTGTAACTTGCTTTGGATCAAGTCCAACTGTTGGTTCATCAAGTATTATTACTTTAGGATTACTTACTAGTGCTCCTGCCATACTTACTCTTTGCTTGTATCCTCTAGAAAGATTTCTTGTTAACTTGTTTTTTACATCTATTAACCCTGTATCTTCAAGAGCTTTTTCTACCTTTTCTTTTCTTTCTTTTTTGGGTACACCTTTAAGTTCTGCCATATATGTTACAAATTCTTTTACTGTTAAGTCTGTATATAGTGGCACACCTTCTGGCATATAACCAATTTGTCTTTTGGCTTTTTTAGGTTTTTTAGAAATATTATATCCATCTATAATTATTTTTCCTGATGTTGGCTCTATAAATCCTGTAATCATGTTCATTGTTGTACTTTTTCCAGCTCCATTAGGTCCTAAAAATCCTACAATTTCTCCCTCTTCAATTTCAAAACTGATGTCATTAACGGCAGTAAAACTTCCGTATTTTTTTGTAATATTTTCAACTTGAATCACGAATTTTTCCTCCTCATTATTATGTTCTTAGCCCATATTAACATTTTATCTTTAGTTTGTAAAGCCTTTTCACTTAATTTTCACAATTATAAAAATGTCGTTTATATCACATCAAAAAAGAGTCGTTCCCAAAATCATATATTTTAATTGGTTCGACTCTTTATATTTATTCAATTCCTAAATATTCATTATATGTAACTTCTCTATCAATAACTTTATCATCTTTAATATCAATGATTCTATTTGCAACTGTTTGTGTTAATTGATGGTCATGTGATGTAAATAAAATATTTCCTTTAAATTTGCTCATTCCATCATTTACAGATGTAATACTTTCCATATCAAGATGGTTTGTAGGTTCATCAAATATTAAGAAATTTGCTCCTGATAACATCATTTTTGCTAAAACACATCTTACTTTTTCTCCACCTGAAATTACATTTGCTGATTTTAAAGCTTCATCTCCTGAGAATAACATTCTTCCTAAAAATCCTCTTACATATGTTTCGTCTGGATCTTTTGAATATTTTCTTAACCATTCTGTTAAACTTTCGTCTGTGTCAAATAAATAATTATTATCCTTTGGAAAATATGATTTTGTAATTGTTGTTCCCCAAATAAGTTCTCCTTCGTCTGGTTCCATTTCTCCAGCAATTATTTGGAATAATACTGTTTTAGCATTTTCATTATCTGCTAAAAATGCAATTTTATCTCCAGTTTTTACTGTAAATGATATGTTATCTAATATTTTTTCTCCATTTATTGTTTTAGAAATATTCTTAACTTGTAAAATCTCTTTTCCAGGCTCTCTATCTGGTTTAAAATCAACATATGGATATTTTCTGTTTGATGGTTTAATTTCATCTAACTCAATTTTTTCAAGAGTTTTCTTTCTTGATGTCGCTTGTTTTGATTTTGATGCATTAGCACTAAATCTTGCAATAAAGTCTTGTAATTCTTTAATTTTTTCTTCTTTCTTTTTGTTTTGTTCTTTCATTTGTTTTAATGCTAATTGGCTTGATTCATACCAGAAATCATAGTTTCCTGGGTATACTTTAATTTTTCCAAAGTCAACATCTGCAATATGTGTACATACTTTATTCAAGAAATATCTATCATGTGATACTACTATTACTGTATTTTCAAAATTTATTAAGAATTCTTGCAACCAGTTTATGCTTTTTAAGTCCAAGTCGTTTGTAGGCTCGTCCAATAGTAATACATCTGGATTTCCAAATAACGCTTGTGCAAGTAATACTTTTACTTTTTCTCTAGCTTCTAGCTCGCTCATCATTTTATAATGATTTTCTGGAATTATTCCTAAATCATTTAAAAGCATGGCTGCATCTGATTCTGCATTCCATCCATCTAATTCTGCAAATCTTTCTTCTAATTTTGCTGCTTTCATTCCGTCTTCTTCTGAAAAATCTGGTTTCATATAGATTGCATCTTTTTCTTTCATGATATCATATAATTCTTTGTTTCCCATTATTACTGTGTCTATTACTGTATAATTCTCAAATGCAAAGTGATCTTGCTTTAATATTGATAGTCTTTCTCCTTTTTCTAAAGATACTTCTCCTTTGCTTGGTTCTAATTCTCCTGATAGTACTTTTAAAAATGTTGATTTTCCTGCTCCATTTGCTCCTATTATTCCATAACAGTTTCCTTTTCCAAATTTTATATTTACATCTTCAAATAGTACTCTTTTTCCAAATCTTACTGTTACTCCACTTGCTGTTAACATCTTTTTCCCTACCTTTCTATGACTCTCTTCCTCTTTTTGAGCCATTCTCCTATATTTGCTTATATACTATAACATATTTTAACTTTTTTTTCAAGCAATTATTGACATTTGTTACATTTAGTATTATAATAAATATCGTTATATGCACCATTAGCTCAGCTGGTAGAGCAACAGACTCTTAATCTGGCGGTCCTCGGTTCGATTCCGAGATGGTGCACCAAAGAACAGTAAAACAATGAGATTTTATTAATTCTCATTGTTTTATTTTTTACATAGAATCAATAAAAGAACTAGTTAGTAGCTAGTTCTTAAACTTTATATCATATTTGCTTAAATCTTTTAACATTTGTAGTAAATATTCTCCTTCATTTTTGCTTCTTTCATCTTTTTCTAAATTTCTTTTTCCAAAACATACAAAGCCATTACTTTCATAGAACTCTTCTAATTTTTGCTTATCTTCACATTCCAAAAAAACAAATCGTCCTCCTAACAGCTCTTGCACTTCTTTAATCTTGTCGCAAGCTAATTTTAGCAATATATCTCCAGTAATTAATTTATTATATTCATTGTTATAATTCTTGCCCAACTGTCCTATTAAAGGCAATGAAATATTATAACTTTTACTTTCTTTATCAAATATTGCAAATTTTAATAATTTTTTTCTTTTAGTTTCACTTAATTTTACTTTTTTAATGTTAGTAATTTTATTCGTTATAGCAAAATATCCTACTATTACATCTTTATCTTTATATTGACTCATTACAATATATGTCCTAGAATAATCTTGCTTTGAAAACTCTATTGCTCTTTCCTTTAAAAAATATTCAACATCTTTATTTAATTCACATTTATAATCACTTAATATTTCTTTTGTTCGTTCTTCTCCTAGATTATTGTAAATATCTTTTAGATTTATTATTTTATATCCCATGTTTTATTTGCTAAATATTTTCCTTATTCTTTCACTATCTGTTACATCTTCAACCATCTTATTTATTTTTACCTTTTTAGATTTTTTATTTTCTGCATTTTCCAAAGCACTTATAAATCTTTCGGCTGATTTTCTATCTTTAATTACTATATTTTTCAAAAAACTTTTTGTTGCCATATATATCATCTCCTATTTTATTATATGCGATATTTACAATTATTATAACATACTATTTACATAATATCAAGTTGTTGTCTCTATTTATCATATTTATACCACTTTTTTTAACTTTTTGTCAATACATCTTTTTAAGTCTATTAGCTTTGCCCAATAAAAATCCCTAGACTCGCACTCTAGGGATTTTTTTGTGAATCTACACAAATGAAAAATTATTAAATTATCATTGCACATTAATTATAATCTTTTCCACAATCATAGTCAATACATTATTTCAAAAATGGTTGACATATCTTATTTATTTTATTCTAAATTTTTTAAAATTATTCACTGGTCAAAAATTAATTTATATTCTATTTTATTTTAAATAAACAATTCGATGATTAAAATACAGAGTAGAGCATTACACTCTACTCTGTTAACAATATATTGTTATTTTTTATTTATCTTTTGTATTTTATTTTTCTAATATTTGTTTCTTTATTAAACAATATCCCCTTTTTAGAATTGTTAATGGTTCAAATATTTTATTTATACCATTATTTTCTATTTTTTCTTTTGCATCTAATTCTCTAAGTTCTTTTGCACTTAAACCTGTTGGTGGTGTAATAATTAATCTTATTCTACCATCATCACATTCATCTTCTTTGTCTGTATTAGGATTATGATTTCCTGGCGTAGCTTGTTCTCCTGTCTCTTTATCTTTATCTGTTATCTTTTTAAATGAACCTAATATTTCTGCATTATTCTTAAATACAACACCCTTTGTATTTACTGCCAATAATTTGCTTCCATATAAATTTATTGTTGTTGACTCTCCAGGTTTTCCATCATGAGGTGGTTTTATAGCTCCAATATCCTTACCCTTACATTCTACAATTACAAGATCATTATTCTCTTGTAACGTCTTTATTCCGCCTTTTACATCATCATTTATTAGACATCTTCCGTTATCTATTTTGTTTCCATTTTCATCTTCTTTGCCTAATAAATAATCTAAAGATCTTTGTTTCCACTTATCACTATTCTTTTCTTCATCATATTGTAGTCCTCCTCTCATGTAGTCTACTACACTGTTTACTACATTTTGTAATAAATCCTCTTCATTATTACTTGGATTTCCCCAATAATAATAGTCTTTATAGCTTCTATAATCATAATCTATTTCAGAATAGTTTGTTATTGTTATTGCATATTCAACTTCTACTGTTGCACCTTGGATTAGCTCATTATCTATTTCAGCAAGAACTAATCTATTTTTTCCACTTGTTCCTAGAGCTTTTACATAGTTTAGATTATCTTTGTATGGATCTCCAAATATTAAATTCTGACCATTTGCTAATGTTATTGTTAATTTGCTTATAGTCTTATCTACATCAAGTTTTTGTTTTGGTCTTAGTGTAATTCCAAAGTCCATAAATGGTATTACTGAATAGAATGTTGGTTTTCTTTTTACAGATTTTTTTCCGTTTTCTTCTATTAGTATGAATTCAAACTCATCTTCGTATGTTGATGAAGTATTTTTTGGATTAGCAACTTGATCTACTTTTATCATGCTATTATTTTCAACTTTTACATCAAATATTGCAGTATCTGCAATCATTTTGATTTTTCTTTCATAACTTCCATAATAAATGTCATCAGATTCTGCTCTTAGCTTTAAGTCAGCATCTATTGCAACATTTGATCTTTCTTCATTCTTTTCAATATTGCCTGAATGGTCTGCTATCCAATTTTTAATTGGCTCATCTTTAGTGTTCCCTCCTGTTGCTTTTTGTAATTCATCTATCATTGGTGAATAACATACAATTGTAGATTTATATTCTCTAGCATCTACTTCTTTTCCATCTATTGTTGAAACTGTTCCATCTTTAACTGTTCCATAACCATATCTTAATTTGTAATTTTCACCTGGAATAATACCAACTATTATCCAGTTATATTTATACTTATCTTGGTTATCATATCCTGTTCTTATAGGGTTTGTGGTTACTTCTTTTGAATATTCTATAGCATTAGATTCTTCACATGTAGCAGTATTACCTGTTATATTTAATGTATATTTTTTTGCTATATTCTCATTTTTAACATTAGGATTTCCAAGTTCTTTATTAGCATTTTGTAATAATTTTATTTCTGCATCCTTTACTAATTTTTCACCATCATCATATATACCATTTCCTAATCTCTGATTTTCAGTTAATAATGTTGGATTAGATGCATCTTCCCACACAATACCTGAAATAGCTCTAGTTGGGTCTGTTTCATCAATACCAAGTATTAATGATGGTGCAAAATCTGTATCATCTTCGAATGTACTTTTATCTGTCAATTCTAGATTTTGCTCATAATAATTATTAAGAGTTGAACCATCCGGTCTTTTAATTGCATCTAGTTTGGTTGAAGGACTTCCTTTTGCTCCTACTTCTGCATCTAATGGAGCTGAATCTTTATCTATTGCAGCATAAATCATTCCAGGGTCGTTTACTCCATCATTTGCTGTTTTAGCAGTTTTTGCTCCTGCAACTATAGTATCATCACCATAGTAACTTGAAAATGCTGATATTTCTGATACATTCATCAATGTTGCTCTTTCGTGAGCAATAGCTTGTAATGCATCTTCATTTAATTTGAATTTTATATATATATTTGCTGTTCTTCTTGGTTTTAATATTAAATTCAAATCTTTTGTATACACTTCATTGTAGTAATCTGAGTTATATTTTCCACTAACTCCTTTGGTTGAACTGTCTAACCATTTAACTTCACTACCAGTATTATCTCCAATCCAAGACTGAATTTTATCGGATTTATATCTTTTATCAAAGTAATTTGTAAGTTCTGTAATAGCTGTAGTTAATGTGTCTGATTGGTTTTTAACAACAATTTTATATGTTACATATACTTCCATAAGATTATTATCTGTATCTTTTAAATGCCAAGCTAAATCTGATTCATATAGTGGTCTTTTATAAGTATTTAATCCTCTGTTGCTATATTGAGAAGCATTATTTTTGTTTCCAAATTTTACTGCTACTCCAAATCCGTCTGATGTTTCTTCAACATCTCCTTCTTTTTGATACTCTTTTCTGCCACCATATTGATATGTGTTTTTGTATCCATTTACAATAACATCAACAGAATCTATATCTTCTGAGATAGCATTATCTGCTTGTTCTCTTCTGAAAATTCCTTGGTTATTATTTGTAATACATTCTAGACCTGTATTTTCATATGCTGATTTCCATCTTTGTGCAATATTATATTCAGATTTATTTGTTGTAGATACTACAGCATATTCATGGTTTTTATTTAATGCAGCATCAGTAATATTTAATATTTTCTTACCATTACTATTGTTTTCATATTTATATGCCCATTTATCATTATATGTTGCAATATGATTTTCTTTATCAACAGTATATGATAATCCATTATTATACAATGTATTATACCCTGTTGAACTGTTTTGCCAAATTTCAGCAAAATCTTTATTTACAGTTTCTCTATCTCTAGTTTTTGTTGAACCTTCTGCTATGCTTCCTTTTGTAGGAACTTCTTCAGCTTTAGAAGATTCATCATCTCTATTTGTATAATCCCATTTTGTAGCAACTGTTGTAAATTTCAATCCATCATACTCAAATTCAATATAATATTTGCCTAAGTCTTGTATTACAAGGTTACCATTTTCATTTTCTGCTTTACTTGTAAAGTTATTTCCATTTACACTAGGTTCTTTACTTCCCCAATAATCTTTATTTTCATAACCATTATCGAAAGTTCCTGGTTGTTCTACACCGTTAATGTATTTCTTTCCATTAACAATCTTAGTACCAAACTCATAGTAACCATTTTCATCTGTTAAAGCTTTTGCAATAATAGAATCATTATTACCATCAGTTTTGTGTAAATATACTCTAATTCCTTTTACTAAAGCATCTGACTCTTCTTTATAAATATTGTCTCCAGTATTACTCTTTGCATCAGCAATATCTTCCCAAACATATCCAGATGCACGTATATACATTTGCTCATTTTTGATTTCTACATCATATCCTTTTTTACTAGATGTATCTTCTGTTTCTGTTGAAGGCATTCTAGTTAATGTAACCCATCCATCTGGTGCATTATTTCCATAATCTACCCTGAAATTCTTATATTTATCATTGTCTGATAAATATCCGTAATTTTCATTTTTTACTTCTTCAAGATGATATTTAATAATATCTGCACCATTTGTGCTCATCAATAAGTTGTATATTTCAAGTCTTCCATTTTCTCCTGTTATAAATGTTGTAGCATCATTTACGTTTGAAACATAGTCAATGTCTTTAATGTATACTGTTCCTTTAACTTCCTTCTCCCAGTTTCCATTTTCACTAGTTTTAATTCTTACATATTTATTATCTATGTTTTTGTATCTATTTTCAGCATGAGAAATATCTTTATCTCTTTGTGCCTTTAATATAAATGATACATTTGGAAGTTTTTTATCTGTATTTCTACTATCTACTTTTTCAATGAACAAGTTAGATGTTTGTTTTACGTTTAATACATTTACATCTAATCCGCTTCCACCTGTTGTCTTATCTGTTTCTTGTGATTTTTGTCTATTAGGTTTTGTCCATCCACGTGCTTTTACTCCATCTTCTGAATTTATATCTGTCTTATCATTATCTGTTACAGTTCCATCTCCATTTTCATTATCTTTTGTTGAGAAATGTACTGTATAGTTATTGTAATTTCCTTTTTCTGCAACCCATCCATAATATGGATTTGAAATTTCTTCTAGATGATACCATATTTTATCAGCACCATTTGTACTAATTAATATGTTATGGATTTCTAATCTACCATTATCATCTGTTATAAATTTTGTTGCATCTTTCATGTCTGTAACATAATCTATATCAACTATTCTTACAGATCCTCTTACTTCTTTTTCCCATTTTCCATTTTCACTTGTTTTTATTCTTACATATTTTTCATTGATGTCTTTATATTTGTTTTCTGGGTGAGAAATTTCTTTGTCTTTTTTAGCTTTTAGTACAAATTCTACATTTGCTAACTTTTTATTTGTAAGCAAGCTATCTGTTTTATCAATTAGTATATTTGCAGTTTCCTTCAAGTTTCTAACTGAAACATCTACACCTGCTGTACCATTAGCTTCTGTTTGAGTTGAAGCTTGTCTATTGGCTTTTACCCATCCACGAGCTTTTACTCCGTTTTCTGAATTTATATCTGTACTGTTGTTATTTGTTACAGTTCCATCACCTTTTCCAAGTCCAGATTCTGAATCATATTTATCATTTGTATCAAATGTTACTGTATAGTTGTTGTAATTTCCATTTGGATTTCCAACTGGCTTTTCGGCTACCCATCCATAATGTGGATTTGAAATTTCCTCTAAATGATAATAAATTCTGTCATCACCATTTGTACTCATTAATATATTTTTGATTGCTAATTTACCATTATCATCTGTTACAAATTTTGTTGCTTGGTTAAAATCACTAACATAATCAATCTCAACAACTCTTACTGTTCCTTTTGCTTCTGTTACCCAATTTCCATTTGTGCTTGTTTTTATTCTTACATATTTATCATCTATGTTTTTATATTTGCTATCTGGGTGAGTAACATCTTTATTTCTTTTAGCTTTTAATACAAATGTTACATTTGATAATTTGATATTATTTTGGTCTGTATCTGTTTTTTCAACAAATATATTTGTTGTTTGTTTCCAGTTAAGAACTGAAAGGTCAACACCAGAACCACCTTTAGCTTTATCAGTTTCTGTTGATGTCTGTCTATTAGATTTTATCCAACCACGATTTAAATTTCGTTTTAAATCAGCTGTAATCTCATTATTTGTTACAGTTCCATCTCCTGTTCCAAATGCATTTTCTGTATAACTATCTTTTGAACTAAATGTTACCATATAGTTATTATAATTTCCATGACTATTTCCGACTGGGCTTTCTGCAACATATCCGTAATTTGGATTTGAAAGTTCTTCTAAATGATAATATATTCTATCATCACCATTTGTGCTTATTAATATATTGTGAATTTCCAATTTTCCATTAGCATTTGTTAAGAATTGTGTTGCTTGGCTTATGTCAGAAACATAATCTATATCCACTATTCTTATAGAACCTGTTACTTTTGTTTCCCAGTCACCATCTTCACTTGTTTTTATTCTTACATATTTGTTATCAATATTTTTGTATTTACTGTCTGGATGTGTAATATCTTTATTTCTTTTTGCTCTCAATACAAATGCTACATTTGCTAATTTAACATTTGATTGTTCATTATCGATTTTATCAATTAAAATATTTGTTGTTTGTTTCCAGTTGCGTATTGAAATATTAAGTCCTGAACCACCAGATGTTTTATCTGTTTCTTTAGATGATACTCTGTTTGCTTGTGCCCATCCACGTTTTGCTACTGTATTTAAATTTGATGTGATATTATTGTTTGTAACAGTTCCATTATAAGAATTTGTTGCTTCAAATGTTACAGTGTAATTGTTGTAATTTCCTTTTGAATTTCCAACAGGACTTTCTGCAACCCATCCATAATTTGGATTTGCAACTTCCTCTAAATGATACTCTATTTTATCAGCACCGTTTGTACTAATTAATAAGTTATAAATTTCTAATACACCATTTGTGTTATCTACTTTACCAGTAACAAATCTTGTTGCTTGTTTAATATCACTAACATATTCTATGTCTGTAATTCTTACTCTTCCTTGTACTTTTGTTTGCCATCCAGCACTTGTTTTAATTCTTACATATTTATTGTCTATGTTTTTATATCTGTTTTCTTTATGAGAAATATCTTGTTGTCTCTTAGCTTTCAATACAAATTCTACATTATTTAATCCAAAATTTGTATTATCTTTGTCTGTCTTTTTAATTAATATATTTGTTGTCTGTTTTAAGTTAAATATTGTAATATGAAGTCCTGAACCACCTGAAGTTTTATCACTTTCTTTAGATGATACTCTATTTGCTTTTGCCCATCCACGTGCTTTTATTCCATCTTCTGAGCTTATGTCTGTGCTATCATTATTTGTTACTGTACCATATATAGCATCTGTTGCTGCAAATGTTACTGTATAGTTATTATAATTACCTTTTTCTGCAACCCATCCATAATTTGGATTATCAATTTCTTCTAAATGATACCAGATTTTATCTGCACCATTTGTACTTATTAATAAATTATGAATTTCTAATTTTCCATTTTGAGTTACAAATCTTGTTGCATCATCTTGATTGCTAACATATTCTATATCTTCTATTTTTATTGAACCTTTTACTTCTTTTTGCCAACTTCCATTTACTTTAACTTTTACATATTTTCCACTAATATCTTTGTATTCATTTTTTGAATGAGATATTTCTTGGTCTTTTTGTGCTTTTAATATGAATTTAACTCCATCTAATTTATTATTTGCACCTGTTGGATTATCTGTATCTGTTTTTTCAATTAATATATTTGTAGTTTGTTTTACATTACGAACTCCAACAGTTATACCTGCTGTACTACCATAGCTTGTTTTATCTGTTTCTTTAGATGATGCTCTATTTGCATCTACCCATCCTCTTTGCAATATTTTTTCAAAAGCTGTATCTGTATTATTTGTTACAGTACCTCCAGTAGTAGCATCAAACATTACTGTATAGTTATTATAATAGTTAATTCTATTGTTTTCAGCTTGTTCTATTGGTTCTTCTGCAACCCATCCATAATTTGGATTTTTTAATTCTTCTATATGATACAAAATTTTATCTGCACCATTTGTACTCATTAATATATTGTTTATTTCTATTTTTCCAGATGAATCTGTTGCAAATCTTGTTGCTTTATCATAATCTACATATTTTATATCAATAGCTCTAGCAAATCCTGTTATTGTTGTTCCTTCTTGCCATCCAGCAGATGTTTTTATTTGAACATATTTTGTTGTGTCTCCAACTGGAATATATTTATATGGATTTTCTGGATGTGCTATATCTGTATTTCTTTTTGCCTTTAATACAAACACTACATTTCCTAGTTTTGTATTATGATTATCATAATCTGTTTTGTCAATTTTTATGCTTGTTGTTTGCTTCTTATTATAAACATTTAGCTCTGCACCACTACCAGCTGATGTCTTATCCGTCTCTACAGATTTTCCTCTTTCTAGTTTTACATAGCCAGTTTTGTCTTTCGATGTCATTGTTCCTCCATCTTTAGCATCAAATGTTACTGTATAATTATTATAATTTCCGGATGAATTTCCTTCTGGCTTTTCTGCAACCCATCCATAATTTGGATTTTCAATCTCTTCTAAATGATATTGTATTCTATCTTTACCATTTAAACTTACTAATAAGTTTTGAATTTCTATCTTTCCAGCTGAATCTGTTACAAACAATGTTGCTTGGCTAGCATCTGATGTAAATTTAATTTGTCTCTCACTTGCACTTATATCTTCTGTAATACCTTTTGGATCATATACTCTATCATCTATTCTAGCACTTCCTGTTATTTTATTTGCATATCCATCAGAACCTTTTTCTACATTATTTCCAGAAGCTTTTATTCTTATATATTTATTGTTTATTTCTTTGCTTCCTTTTGTATTTCCATCTACTTTAGCAACTATTCTAAATGTTACTCCTGGGAGTAATTTATTATGTTGATCATAATCTTTTTTGAAAATATGTAAATTCTGTGTAAGTTTATCATTTGTTATTGTTACACTTGTATATTTATAGTCTGAATTTTTCCATGGCTCGTAAGCAGTAGCAGTAGTTTTTTGTCTTTCTACTTTTATTTCTACTACATCACGTCTTTGACCGTTCACTTTCATTACACCAGAACCATCATCTTTATAGTATTGAGCATATCCATAGTTATTGCTATATAATTCATATAATTTATATGTTATCACATCTACAGAGTCTTGATAGCCTTTTGAACTAACCAGTAAATTGTCTAGTTCTACTATTCCAGATTTATTTGTTGTAAGTATTGTTGCTTTATTTTTATCAGTAGTATATGCTATATCAGAAACTTTTACTGTTCCTTTAACTCTCTTTGCCCAAGTCCCAGTTGTTTCTTGAAGTTTGGTTATTGTTTCTCCTCTTTGATCTTTTAAACCTTTAATACTATTAATATCATGTGCTTCATAACTTGAATCACTTGATACTCTTTCTATTTGTAAAATAACATATCTCTCTACAGATGATGAACCTTCTTTTGCTTTCAATAAAAATTCAACATTTTGTAATGGTCTGTTTTGATCTGTGTCTCTTTTATATATACGTAAATTTCCTGTTTGACGTTTATTTTCCACATCAAAATGTGTTTCCGCCCAAGCACGGTTCATATTACCAGATATCACTGTTGTCTTAACTTGAGTATATTCATATCTATTAGATTTGTCTTCTACAAATGTGTAATCTCCCCATCTCAAATTTCCTATAGCTATTGCACATTCACTATTTGTTGCTAATCTAGTTGCATTTGCCTTTGTAGCACCGAAATTTGCCAAATAATATTTTCCATTTGCAAATACTAATGCTTGAGCATTTTTATTATATATATGATATTTATTACAATTAATATATTCTCGTGGATAGTGTGGGAAAAATTTATCATTATTATTATTTTGTTGATCATATGAATTATAGAAATCTCCATTTACACCACCTGGACCACAACTGTAATCAGGTTCTGAACCATCAGGCTTCATTATTTTGTCAAATGTTATCCAGCCAGCCGTATCATCTTGTGTTAATTTGTCTATCCTTTTACCATTTAAATCTGTTAGCATTAAGTAATCATTTCTATTTAAGTTTTTTCCTCTCAATAATAAGAAATCTGCATTATTCATTGGAATACCTGTTTTGTTTTTTGAATTCCATACCCATTCAGGATCTTTTTTATGTAATACTATTGACGTTGGTGCTCTCCATGGTCCTCCCCACTCAACAGAACCTTCCCATACTGTTGAAGTTGGAACTGTTATTGATATATCTCCTTCGTCAGTTTCACGTTTCATTTTTTGATGAGCTGCTGTTGCATTTATATCTGCTATTACTTTTACTCCTATTTTTACTGTTACATCTTTTAAAGTTTCATATTTTAATGACATTCTTACTTTTGTAACATAAACTACATCTTTTCCAATTTTTATATAAAATGGTCCTGCAATATCATTACCATTAGCACTATTTGGCTTTGAAATTCCATATGGATATTCTGCTATTCCTATCCCTTCTTGTGCAGTCCACAACCTACTATTATCTACTACTTCTCCATAATGCATTGTGCCATCTTTTGTCATATAATCCATTGTTACCACATAAGAAAGTTTAGCATAATTTGTATTTATATACTTATCATAATTTATCTTAAAACTTGGGTCAAAAGGTCCAATTGTATTAATACTATTATTATTATAAAATTCAACTCTATTTTTATCAGGATTATCTCTATCTAATGTTAAATCAGGCTCATTAGAATATGTATAACTTTTCTTTCCTGGTTCCACAACTATAAAATAATCAGTATCAATATTTGGAAATGGTTCTCCTTCATTTATACATATAAAATCATAACCATTAGATGTTGTTGCTGTATTTCCTACTTTCTGACTTGGATTGAATCCTTCATTAAATGGTTCAGTTTTACCAGTATTATGTCCTTTTATTTTTGCACCATAATCCAATGTTGCAGAATCATATCCACCATGTAAAACATTATATGCATAAATGGTATATGCTGTATTTCCAGTTTGACTAATATATGCATTTGGCGTTCCTGAACTTGTCTCTGTCATTCCGTTAGCTATTGATATTCCTGTACCACCAATAACAAAAATTAATGATACTATTGCAAACATTCTAAACATTTTGTTTTTCTTAGCAAGAATAATAACTAAAATAATCAATCCTACAATCATTGAACCTGTAGTAATTACTATCATAGCTTGTTTTACACCTGTTGTAAGACCTATAATAACTTCAACTTTAGAAGTATCGTTATCTTTGTTATTATCTTCTACTGCTTTTTCATTACTACTCATATCAATATTTGCCACATTTTCAATTTTTCCAACATTGTTTGAATTCATTGTTTTTATGAAAACTATTGTTACTTCTTTGCTTTCTCCAACTCCAATTTTTTCGCCAGATAAAGCAATTGTATATAATTTTCCGTCTTTTTCATACCAATTTGGATTTAATTCTGAGTGGAACTCTAATCCATCTGGAATATTATCAACAATCATTCCAACTTTTCCTTCAAGTTCCCCTTTATTGGTAACTACCATTTTATATTCTAAAATTACTGTTGCTCCATTTATGTATTTTGAATTTATTTCAACCTTTGCTAATTTTTTATTATTATAATCATATGTTTTAGTACCTTTTTTGGTTTGAACAGTAATCTTGCTAATATATTTTTGTAATTCCATATCAAATGATTTATTTTTAATTACACCAATATCTATATTTTTCAATGTACTTTGTGCTGTTAATGTATCTGTTAAACCTGCAATTGTTTCTTTTCCTTCTAATAAAACATTTTTTTCTATTGCATCAGAGTTCTTTGTAGAAGAAACTCCTTGTTTTTGATATTCTGTTAAACTATATGTTTTACTGTCATATAAAAATACTACAATGTATTCTCCTTTTGTAATATTAGTGAATTCGTATTCACCTTTTTCATTTGTTGTTGCTCTAATTGCGGTACCATCTTTATATACTAATTTTTGTGCTGAATAATCATATAATAATACATCCATATTACTATATAATTTTTCTTCATCATCTCTTTTACCATCTTCGTTTTCATCAATCCATGATACACCTGAAATTGTTATTGTTTCAGATGGTATAGGATTGTCTGGTATTGTTGGATCTTGTTTTTTGCTTACTGTTACTGTACATTGAGCTGTTTTTCCACCATCTTCTGTTGTTACTGTTATTACTGCTGTTCCTTCTCCTCTTGCTATAACATTTCCATTTCCATCTACCGTTGCTACTTGATTGTTATTAGATGACCATGTTATATTTTTATTTGTTGCATTTTCTGGTAAAATTGTTGCTCTTAAAATTCTATTCTCACCAACATTTAAACTTATATTTTCTGAATCTAAGGCTATTCCTGTTACTTTTACTTCTTGTTTTTCTATTACGTATACTTCACAGTTTGCCATTTTTCCGCCATCTTCTGTTATTACTGTTATTATTGCTTTACCTGCACTTTTAGCTACAACTTTACCATTTTCATCTACTGTAGCTACTTGAGAATTGTTTGATTTCCAAGTTACACTTTTATTTGTTGCATCTTCTGGTAAAATTGTTGCTTGTAATGTTCTATCTTTTCCTACAGTTAAACTTATTTCTTTAGCATCTAATTTTACTCCAGTTACATTAACAATACTTGGATCATCTTCTCTTAAAACTGTAACTTCACAAGTTGCTGTTTTTCCTCCATCTTCTGTTGTTACTGTTATTACTGCTTTTCCTTCTTTTTTACCTGTTATTTTTCCATTTTGGTCTACTGCTAATACTTCTTCATTATTTGATGACCATGTTACATTTTTATTTGTTGCATTAGTTGGCTCAATAGTTGCAATTAATATTCTTGTTGCATTAACTTTTACTGTTATTGAATTTGTATTTAAATTAACATCTGTTACAGCTACTTTGTCTGAACTTGGATTTTGATTATCAGCAACAGTTACTTGGCAAGTTGCTGTTTTTCCTCCATCTTCTGTTGTTACTGTTATTGTTGCTAAACCTGCACTTTTAGCTACAACATTTCCATTTTGATCTACTGTTGCTATTTCTGAATTACTTGATGACCATGTTACTTTTTTGTTTGTTGCATCTTCTGGTAAAACTGTTGCCTGCAATGTTCTGTTTGTTCCAACTTTTAATCTCATTGCTTGTAAATCTAAATTTACACTAACAACCTTTTTATCTCCTGATTCAGCCTCTTTTGTAACTGTTACTTTACAAGAAACTGTTATTCCACCATCTTCTGTTGTAGCCATTATATTTGCTACACCTTCAGATTTTCCTGTTACTCTTCCTTTTTCATTTACCATTGCAACTACAGGATTGCTTGATGTCCATATTACTGTTTTGTTTGTTGCATTTTCTGGAACTACTGTTGCTACTAAATCTTTAATCTCGTCAATTTTTAATTCAAGTGTTTGTGCATTTAATGTAATTCCTTCTACTCCAATTGTACCTGGATCTATTTGTTCTTCTTTTGTTACTGTTACTTTACAAGATGCATACATTCCACCATCTTCTGTTATTACTGTTACTGTTGTTGTTCCTACAGCTTTTGCTGTTACAATTCCATTTTCATCAACATCTGCAATTGTTTTATCATTTGTCTTCCATATTACTTTTTTATTTGTTGCATTTTCTGGCATTACTGTAGCATTTAATTGTATATTTTCATTAACCTTTAAATTTACAGATTGCGTACTTATAAATACACCTGTTACAGTAACTTCTTCTGGTTCTGGATTTGGGTCAACTGTATCATCTATTACTGTAACTTCACATTCTGCTACTTTTGCTTCATCTTCCGTTGTTGCTGTTACTATTGTTGTTCCTACAGCTTTTGCTGTTACGTTTCCAGCGGCATCTACACCTACAACGGAATAATCCTCAGATGCCCAGATTACATTTTTATTATCTGCATTTTCTGGTGTTACTGTTGCAACTAATTTTTGGCTTGCCCCAACTTTTAATGTTAATTTAGTATTATCTAAAGTAATTCCTGTTACTTTTACTGTTTCTGGTTCTTCTGGATCTGGATTCTCAGGTTCATCATATTTTATTACTGTATTTGTTAAACTTGCTGTTTTAGTTTTTATATAATCACCTGATACGTCTACCTTATTTGTTGCATCTTTATTTTCATATATCATTCTTGCTCTAGCTTTTATCTTTAATGTTATTGTTTTTCCTTGAGGAATGATTAAATCTTTATTTACATTTGCAACATCTTCTGTCTCTTTATCTACTAATGATAATTCTTGTTCTTGTTGTATTTCTGTAAAATTTTCTACATTTTGTGTTATTAATGGTTCATCTTCATCTTTTACTTTTGTTATTTCTACTTTATAATTATTGTATGATACAGAAACAGGAGTTAATTCATATGGTATATAATCTTTAACATTCACTCTGCTATATGTTGTGTACCATTGTCTTGTTTTTCCTATATTTTTTATATTAACTGTATATTCTATCTCGTCATCTTGTCTTAATTTTTGTCCTTCTTTATTTGATGACATAGTAACTTCTACACCTTCTACATAACCAGTTGAAGTTGTTTCATTTGAAAGATATACATTAGATGCTTTTGCTGTTGCAACTGCTTTTAATTGATATTCAAAATCATTGTCTTCACTATACTCATTTACATTTCCTCTTATCCAAATCTTTTTCTGTTCACCTTTTGCTAGTTGACTTATAGTATGTCTCCACATATTTCCATCAAAGCTTCCATAATTATCATCAACACTACTAATTTCGAAAAATGCTGAAGCTTCAAATGTTAAGTCAACATCTGTTAAATCTTTACCAGATATGTTTTCTACAACAAACTTATATGTCCAATCATTTTTTCCGGTCCCTACTGCTACACTTAGTTCTGTTTTTATTTCAGCTTGTTTAATTTGTAATTTATTGCTAAAGTCATATTGTGTTGCTCCTATTACCATTTGGTAATTTACACTAGATACTTTTGATTCTTCTGTATCTTCTAAATCATTTATTCTTAAATCAAAACTATTTTCAACTGTTTCTCCTGCTTTAATGTCATTTAAATTAATATTTATTTTTTTGCTTGATTGAGCATTATATTCATATATATCATATCTTTTATAATATCCATATTTTTCATTATAATCACAGTCTTTTTGATTTAAAACAACCCATGTCATTTCATCTGGTATGTCAATTGCAAATTTTACAGATTTTGCAGATGTATTTGTATTTGTAACTTTTATTGTGTTATTAACAATTTGTTGTTCATAAACTGTTCCTTCTTCTGGAATAGATTGATTTCCAACTTTTCTAGAAATTTCTACTCTTATTCCGTCTTTCTCTATTACTTGTACATAATTTTGGTCTGCAGAATATAAAACTGGTGTTGCAACTACAATTTTATTTACAAGTGATATTGTTAATTCATCATATGTTTTTCCTTGTTCAGTATATACTGTTCCTTTTGCATTTTCATTTGTATATGTTGTTTTTACTACTTTCTCTGTTGTTTCTAATGATTTTCTTAAATACACTTTTAATGGAACAACTACATTTACTCCTCCTGCAATAGTGTTTTGTTCATAATTTTCTTGACTGCCTTTTAATGTTATTTTTATGGCTTTATTTTTATTTTCATTTACTATTACTTTTGCTTCTTCTATTTCAAATTTTAGATTATTATATACTAAGTATGGTTCTGTTATTATTGCTTCTTCTACTTCACTTGGTAATTCAACTGTAATTGTTGGATTTTTAAATAAGCTATCTTTTGAAGTATTTGTTTTTAATATTGTTGTAAGAATTACTTCATTTACTGCATTATTTGCCCATGTTTTATTATCAAATTTTGTTTCTATATTTGAAATAGCATCTTTTATTTGAACTGTATTTTTTTCTACAATTTGATAAACTTTCTTATCTTCTGTTGTTTTATTCTCTGTTGCTTTACTTTCTGAATTTTCTTGCTGAATTTGAATTATATTATATCCTTGTGCAATCATATATGTATTAATTTTATCATATGTTAAATCTTTCATGTCTGAACTAATACATTTTGTATTTTCAAATTCTACAATTCCTTCTTTTTCTATACCTGTTAATTTTATTACTATATTTTGTATTTTATCTTCATATTTTATTGTTACTTTTCCATTTTCATCTGTTTCTGTATCTTTATTTATTGTTTTTAAAATTTTTCCTGCATTATTTAAAATGTCTAAACTTGCTTTTTCTCCAAATGTATTTATAAATTTAGCTTTGTCAATACTTGTTTCTTTATATGTTAACATGCTTGTGCCATCTAATTCTTGTTCATCATTTTCGAATTTATTTATCCATGTCATCATATATTTTTGTGCTAAATCTTTGTCACTTATTTCTATTTTAGCTGTTTCTTTATATGTTGTTTCATATTTATTATTTTCATTAAAACTATTTGCTTTTATATAACCATTATAAATGTCTTCTGTTTGATATTCTGCTGATATAATATCTCCTATTTTTTCTGTAATTTTGCCTTCTTTTTCCACTTTTGATAAAACCTTTGTGGAATTCTCGTCATTTAATGTTACTTCTACATTAGTTCTTATTTTTAAATCTCTTTCTTCATTTGTAGCACTATAACATTCTTCTCTATAAATACAGATGATATCATATTCATCTCTTGCATCAACAACATTATCTTTATAGTCTTTGTTTTCTGCTGTTATTGTTAAAATACCTGTACTTGCATGGTATTCGTACTTAGCACTTTTTTCACCATTTGTTGCTTGTGTTGATTTAGTTATTACTTCTACTCTACTTGGTTTATAGTCTCCTACCCATGGTAATTCCATTGTTACACTTGTTTGCTTAAATGGAACATAGTCTACACCTTCAGCTAATTTTAAACCTGTTTTTAGGTTAAATTGTACTAAAGTTCCTTTACTTCCACTTTTGCTTTCTTGACCATTTACTGCTGTAGTATCAAAGTTTTCATATTTAGTTAAATTAAGCTCATTTATTGCTTGTCTTTTATCCTCTTCTTGGGCTTTTTCAACTGCAGTTTGAACCGCTTCTACTGCTTCTGAAACTACAAGCATTAGTGAACTATTTAATAATAAAACTATTAACATTAAAATACAACACAATTTCTTCTTCATCTGTTTTTCCCCCATTATTTATTGCAGTATTCTTTCTATATATTCATATATAATAATGATACTTTTTTTACGGATACTAGTCAATATAAGCCTTTTTTGTAACTTTTGTAATATTTTTTATGCCTTTACGGAACCTCATTTTTCGAAATTTATTACAAAAATATTACATTTTTTTATCTTTTTTTCGTGGTTCTTGTAATATTTTGAGCTTTTCCTTAGGGCAAGGCGAAAAAACAGTGCCAGGCACAAAACTACCCTAAAGGTAATTTTATACCTGACACTTTCTTATAATTAGTTCTTTTTATTCTTTTTTATTAAACAGATTCCCACTGCTATAATAATTAATACAACTGTAGAACTAATTAATATTATATTTGTATTTACCGTATGTTGGCTAATACCAGTTGGAGGTGTAATTACAAGTCTTACTTCTCCATCGTCACATTCATCTGGTTTTCCTGTAGATGGATTATGATTTCCTGGGGTTGTTGATGAAAAATCAAATGGACTTATTATCTTTTTAAATGTTTCTATTATTTCTGCATGGTTATCTAATACAACTCCTGTTTCATTTACTGCTAATAATTTACTAGCATATAATTTTACTATAGTAGTTCCTCCTGGTTGATTGTATTCTGTAGGTGGCGCTATATTTCCTATCTTATCTGTTTCAAGTATTGTATATCCTTTTCCTTGGTTTTCTAAATCTTTTAGACCATTTTTTTCTTGATTTTCATATACACTGTTTTTATCTATATAAGCCCTTTGGTCATAAAGTGATAATAAGTTATCAGCTGACAATTCATTCCATTTTACATCATTTTCCAAACTCTTTTGTTTGTCTAATACCAATCCGCCTGACATGTAATCTACTAATTTAAATATAACATTATCTAGTATTTGTCCGCCTTCTTTGCTTCCCCAATAATAGTAATTTGTGTTTTCTCTATAGTCATAATCTATTTCAGAATAGTTTGTTATTTTTATTCCATACTCTACAATTACTGTAGCTCCCTGAACTAATTCATGGTCTATTTCGGCTACAACTAATCTATTCTTTCCATTTTCTCCTCCTAGTGCTTTGACATAACTTAATTGAGACTCATATGGATTTCCTGATATTAAGTTTTGTCCATTTGCTAAAGTTACTGTTAAGTTAGTAATTGTTTTATCCACATTTATTTTTTGTTTTGGTCTTTCTGTAATTCCAAAATCTAAATATGGTACTACTGCATAAAATGTTGGAACTCTTTTTGCTTTTCCATTTTCATCTAATAATACAATTTCATCATTAAAGTCAAACTCATCTTTGTAGTCTGTCCATGATATTTTATCTGAATTTGTTAGATTTGTTTTTCCATTATTTTCAACAAAGAAATCAAATATTCCTGATTTTGCAGTCATTTTCAATGAACCGTCTGTATAATTTCCATAATATACATCGTCAGATGTTTCTCTTAAATCCATAGATGTGTCTATTGCAGTACTTGTTCTCGTAGTCTCCGTTGTTTCATTTGCATTTGTTATTATCCAATCTACATCTCCAGATAGTAAAGCATTTTTTATATTATTAGATACAACGATTGTTGATTTATAATCTCTTGCATCTATTATTTTATCATTATTAATTGTTGTATATTTATTTGTGTCAATTTTTCCATATTCATATTTTAATTGATAATTTTCAGCAGGAATTACACCTAATAACATATAATTTGCTTTATAATCAGATTCTTCATTATAAAATTTTCCTTTTGAATATTCAATTGCATCATCTTCATTACCTACTACTTGGTCTCCATTTATACTTAATGTATAGATTTTGGCTGTTTTTTCATTCTCACCATCTTTTTCTATTAATTCTACTTTAACATTTTCAACTAAGGTTTCTTTTTCTTCGTATATACCATCACCTAATCTCTCATTTTTATTTACTAATAATTCTTGATCAGATGCATCATCCCATACAATTCCAGATATACCCCTTGTTGGATCTGCCTCATCTATTCCTATTATTAATGATGGTGCATAATCCGTGTCATCTTCAAATGTAGCTAAATCAGTTAATTTTCTATTTTCAGCTGTATATCCATCTAACTTACTACCATTTGGTCTTGTAATATCAACCTTTGTATTTCCAGTATTTTCAACTCCAACACTTGCATCTTGAGGTGCTGAATCTTTATCTATTGCTGCATATACTGCTCCAACTCTATTTACAGAATCACTTGGTGTTTTAACACCTGCACATATTGTTTTTGAACCATATAATGATGTGAACGATGAAATTTCTGATACATTCATCAATGTTGCTCTTTCGTGAGCAATTGAAGTCAACGCTTTTGGGCTTAAGTGGAATCTTACCATAACTGCTGTTGAACATCCTGGTTCCAATGGTTCTAATGTTGGATTTAATTTAATATATGCTGCATTGTAATTTTCATCAGATTTGCTTTGAACACCTGAATGAGCTGGTGATTGTTGAATACTTGCAGAACCTTCAACAATTTGGTAAGAGTCATATCTCTTATCATAATAATTTACTATTTCAGTAATTCTTGATGATAATGTATCTGATTGGTTTTTAACTATAATTTTATATGTTACCCACACATCCATTACAGGAGAATTTTTATTTAAATCATCTGCTTTTAAATAATATGCTAAATCTGATTCATATAATGGTCTTGTATATGTTGTTAATCCTCTGTTACTATAAGAGTTATATTTACTTCCAAATTTAACATCTACACCAAAATTATCATTATTTGAGCCATCTATATTTCTTCCTCCATATTTGTATGTATTTAGATACTCTCCAACTCTAACATCAACAGACATTAAGTCTGTAGCAATAGCATTATCTGCTTGCTCTCTTCTGAAGATTCCTTGGTTATTATTTGTAATACACTCTAAACCTGTATATTGATATGCCTCCTCCCATTTTTTCTTAATACTATATCCAGACTCTTGCGTAGAGGCTATGATTGAATAATCATGTACTCTATTCTTAGCAGCATCTGTAATTTCTAATATTTTATTACCGCTACTATTGTTTCCATATTCATATGGCCAATGATCTTTGAATGTTGCAATATTATCAGCAACCTCATAATCTAAGCTATATTTAGTTGAAGCATTTTGATATATTTCTGCAAAACTATTATTTACAGACTCTCTATCTTTCTTATCACTTCTTCCTCTTTTTACTTCACTAGCTTTAGACAATTCATCATTTTGATCACTATATTGCCAATCTCCTTTTAAGTCTTCGGTTGTAGCAACTGTTGTAAACTTCAAGCCATCATATTCGAATTCGATTTGGTATTTACCTAAATCATCTATTACAATGTTTCCGTTTTCATTTTCTGGATTACTTCTAAATGTATTTCCATTTACATATGGTTTATTGTTACTCCAATAATCTGGATTATTATATCCATCATCAAAGTTACCATCTTGCTTTTCTCCATTGATGTATTTTACACCATCAACTATTTTTGTACCAAATTCATAGTATCCATTTTCATCAGTTACAGCCACTCCAACTGTTTTACCATTTTTAAGTAAGAATACTCTAATACCCTTAATTAAAGCATCTGATGCAGAATCATATATACTATTTAATGTTTGGCCCTTATTATCTGCAATATCTTCCCAAACAAATCCAGATATACGTACATACATTTGCTCATTTTTAATTGTCAAATCTGTATTTAATTTTCCATCTGTTTTGTCTGTTTCATATGATTTGTTTCTATCTAATTCAAGCCATCCATCTGATGTGATTTTTCCTATATTTGCAGTAAATGTTACCCTAAAGTTGTTATAATCTTTTTCATCTGCTAAATATCCATAATTTTCATTTTTTACTTCTTCTAAATGATATTTAATATGGTCTACACCATTTGTACTTAATAGTAAATTATATATAGCAATTCTACCATTTTCATCTGTTGTAAATCTTGTTGCATCATTTATGTTTTTAACAAAATCTATATCACAAATTTTAACTTCTCCTGTTACTTCTTTTTCCCAAGAACCATTTGCTGATGTTTTTATTTTTACATATTTATATGTTGAATTAATTTTTCCATAGTATTTATTAGATTTGTCTGTTATTTCAACATCTTTTTCTGCTCTTAATATAAATGATACATTTGCAAGTTTTTTATCAGCATTTCTGCTATCTTGTTTTACAATACCAAAGTTACCTGTTTGTTTCAAGTTTAATGCAGTTACTTCAAAACGTCCTGTTCCATTTTTCTTATCTGTATTTGGACTTGTTTGTCTGTTCATATCAACCCATCCACGTTTTGCTATTTCATCTACATTTGTAGATTCATTACTTGTAACTGTTCCATCATTATCTGATGAAATAAATGTTGTTGTATAGTTATTATATGTACCTTCTTCTGCAACCCAACCATAGTTATCAGTTGCAGCTGCTTCAATCTGATATTCTATTTTATTAGCTCCATTTGTACTTATCAATAAGTTACTTATTTGTATAATTCCTTTTGAATCTGTAACAAATACTGTTGCTTTTTCTCTATCAACAAAGTCTAATGCTTTTGCATCATTTTCGCTTCTATAAACTATGTCTTTTACTCTTACAGAACCTTGTACTTTTTTAGCATACTCTCCATCCATTTCCAAGATTTTATCTGTTTGATTTCTATCTGGAATGATTCTTATATATTTATCTGTAATGCCTTCATCTGTAACTACATTACCATTTTCATCTAATAATTTAGCTTTTATTATAAATGAAACATTTGGTAATACTTCTTCGGTTTTTCCATCTTTATTTTTATCTGTATCTACTTTTCTTATGTATAAGTTTCCTGTCTGTTTAATGTTTTTTACTGTGGCTATTGATGTATATTGAGCATTTGATGGCTTCTTATCTGTCAATTCTGAAGATGCTCTATTCCAAGTATACCAATATAAACTTGGTTCACTATCTTCTGTTTGACCTTCAAATCTTACTTTATAATTTTGCCATTTATCTGTATCAGATACATAGCCATAATTATTTGTAGCCATTTCTTCAAATGCATATTTTATACGGTCTTTTCCATTTGTACTAATTTGTAAGTTACTAATTCCTATTTGTCCATTTGAATCTGTAACAAATAATGTTGCTTCTTCCTTATTGTCTGTAAATGCAATTGGCTCTACAGCTCTATCTTCTGCTGTTTTATAAACTTTATCTATTACTCTGGCTTTTCCCGTAATTTTTGTTGCATATCCATCTTTTCCAACTTCTACATTACCAGCACTTTCTACCATTACTTTTAAATATTTTCCATCTATTCTTGCTTTTTGAATTGGATCTTCATATCCATTTCCTTCATATTGTGTTTTTATATAAAATTCTACATTTTCTATTTTTCTATTTTGGTCATAATCTCTCTTGTATATTTCCATATTTGTTGTTAATTTCATGTTTTTTGCAAGTAATGTAAATGCTGGTTTCGCATCATTTCCAGACTTATCTGTTTCTACAGATGTTTGTCTTTTTAAGGTTATCATTGCTGCATTTGATTTTGTAATAGTACCACCTATTGTTCTTACAGAACTTTGGTTACTTGTTTCTCCTTCAAATACTACAGCATATGTGTTTCCATATTTGTCATCTGTTCTTACTGCTGGTGCATATCCATAATTATTTGCCTCTAACTCGATTACTTCATATTCAATGTAATCTCCTCCGTTAGTGCTCATTAATAAATTTAATACACCTGTTATACCATTTGCATCTGTTCTAAATTTAGTTGCATCTGCAAATGAACTTGTAAATCCTATTGGTTCTACTTTTGGATTTTCATTTTCATTATAAGTTTTATCTTTTACTCTTACAATTCCTTCTACTTCTGTTAAATATTTGTTATCTGAATCTTCTGTCATTATTTGAATGTATTTTCCATCTATTTTTTGTTTAAAATAATTATCTCCTTTTCCATTTGCAACATAATGTGCTCTTATTACAAACAAGGCATTTTCTAATCCTCTGTCTTGGTCATAATCTCTTTTATAAATTTTTAAATTTGCCGTTAATTTTTTATCTAATACAGTTAAGTTTCCAGCCATTGTTGTACTATTTTCATTTGTTTGAGTTGAAGTTAATCTATTTAAAGTTAAAATAGCATGTGCTGAATCTGTTGCAGTACCTTCATTTAATTCATATTTACTATTATTTGAAGTAGAAAATTCATAATCTACTGCGTAGTTCTTGCCTACTTTTCCATCTTCTCTTATTGATGGAGCATATCCGTATCTATTAATAGAAATCTCATAAATATCATATTTGATTCTATCATTTCCATTTGTACTCATTAATAAATTTTGTAAACCTATTATTCCATTTGTATCTGTAATAAATACAGTTGCTTTATTGATGTCACTTGTATATGCAATTGATTCTTTTATATTAGCTGAATTTTCATTTGCATTATATATTTGATCTTTTACTCTTGCCATACCTGTTATAGTTTTTGCATATCCATCTGCTCCAATTACTGCATTAGAGCCACTATCAATCATTATTCTAATATATTTACCATCTATTTTTGCTTTTTGATTTGTGTCTTCATATCCATTTCCATCATATTCAGCTTTTATTACAAACTTTACATTTTCCATCTTTTTGTCTTGATCATAATCTCTTTTATATAATTTAAAGTTTGTTGTTAATTTCTTATTAGTTACAGTTAATGTTGACTTTATTGTTGAATTATCAGTTTCAACTGAACTTTGTCTTTGTAATTTAATAAGTGCTGATGCTGATTGAGTACTATTTCCGTTATTCTTTGAATATTGGCTTCCATTGCTAGAACTGAAACTATAATCAACCACATATGATTTTCCTACTTTATTATCAGTTCTTATTGCTGGTGCATATCCATAATTATTAGATTCATTTTCTAATATTTCATATTGTATTTGATCACTACCATTTGTACTTGTTAGTAAATTAATAATTTCGATTATTCCATTACTATCTGTTACAAATTTTGTAGCTTTACTCATATCGCTTGTAAATGCTTCTGGTTCTAGTGCCTGATTTTCATTTACTCCTTCTATTGTTCCTGGAGTATATGTTTTATCTTTTACTCTTACTTTTCCTGTTGCATATGTTGCATATCCATTTTCTCCAGTTATTACATTAGAGCCATTATCTGCTATTATTTTTACATATTTTCCATCAATTTTACTTTGCATATATTGGTCTGAATTTCCATTTCCAATATAATGTGCTTTTAACACAAATTCTACATTTTTTAATGCACTATTAGCATTATCATAATCTCTTTTATAGATTTTTAAGTTTCCTGTAAGTTTTTTATCTGTTACTTCAATTTCAAGACATGTACTGTTATCTGTAAGTTTTTGTCTATTCAATTTTATAATACCTTGTGAATTACATGTACTTCCATTTGAAGATCTTTTTTGCGTTATATTTATTGTATTATTAGTACTTCCATATTTAATTGAACCATTTGATTTTACTGGAACTCTTGGTGCATATCCATAATTATTACTTGAAACCTCTATTAATTGATATTGAAACTCTGCTTGATCTATATATTCAAATCCTTCTACTGCATAGTCTCCTTCTCTACCTGTAGTTGCTGTTAATAGATTGTATATTTCTATATTTCCACTACTATCTGCAACAAATTTAGTAGCTTTATCTATGGAATCTACAAATGTAAATCCTGTTATAGTTGCCTTTCCCTTAACAGTTTTTGCATACCCGTTTTGATAATTTGTTACACCCCTTGTTTCGGCGACTTTTACTAATACATATGGTTTTGACGCAATTTCATTTACTACATGACCATTATATAAGTAATTATTTACATTTGCTCCTTGGAAACTGAAATATGCATTCTGTAGACTTGCCTTTAGCACAAATTCTACATTTTCTAATCCTTTATTTTGGTCCAAATCTCTTTTATAAATTTTTATATTTGCTGTTTGAGATTGGTTTGCGATAATCCATTCTATAGTTTGTGCAGCTTGCATTTTTATTGAACCCCATGTAATTTTACCGTTTTCAACCTTTTTAGTTGAACATCCTACAGATGTTACAAATTTTCTATATTTCCAATTAGCACCACATGATGTTTCAAAAAATGTGTATTCTGCACATACTAAATTGTTAATAGTGATTTTTCCTTGTGAATTTGTACTTAATTTTGTATTATTACTATCTGTTCCTGTAAAACTTAAGTCAAATGACATTTCACCATTTATTCTATAAGTTGTATTGCCAACCGTATAGGTTCCACCATTTACTACAACTCTTAAAGGATAATTTGGCACTGTATAGTTATAGCCATATCCTTGAACTTTTCTTACTGTTGACGTTCCATCTGTAAATTTTATATTGTCGTCCTTCATAGCTGTATATTCCCAGTATTTACTGTCTCCTGGAGAATCACTATGATAGTTATCTGATATCGTCCATGATTTTTCTTTTATTACTAATGGATTTTCTGTTGTAATACTAGTAATTAATTGTCCATTAGTTGTAGCTCTAAAATATGTTGATAAAGCTCCGTTATTTCCTAACAAAAATACAAATTCAACTCCTGCTAAAGGTACACGTTTATTGCTAGTTGTAATATTGTCTTCATCTACTTTTATTAATTCAATATTTCCATTTGCTTGCCATCCACCAATTAAATCTATATTATCATATACATCTACATACTCTCTATTTCCTTCTGTTTGTTCTGCACCTATTGTTAATAATCCCATTGACTGAGTTTGTCCATAACATCTTCTAGGATGTCCTGAACCTGTAGCTTTTGTATATACATCTATAGTTGTAGTTGTGTTAGAGCTCTCTTGTATATAATAATGTGCATGTACCGTAAAGTACAATTTACTTACATATATATAGTTACTAGGAATTTTTATCCAAAATTCATCACCTATATTATATGAATGGCTATCTCCAAATTCTAGAAATTGTCCATTTGATATTCCATATCCTAATTGTACATTATTTAATTGTTCAACATAATTTTCTGACTCTGCATTTAAAATGTAATTATGATAATTATCTGTACTTACTGCATTTACATTTACTATAGGTGTATCATACCAGATTCCTTCTGGTCTATTTGTATTTGAATCATCTACACGAAATGGTCCTATTCCTGTACTTCCATCATTTAATTTGGTAAATGTTACTCTTGTTCTGTCATATGCAGTTTTTGATATATCCATTTTATAAGGATTGCCTTTATACTGAGTATTAACCCCAGCTATTGATGAAGATGATGATGCATTTTTAACTCCTGTTATTTCATGAAGTGCATTATCACAAAAATTTGCTCCTGGCATAGTACAGTTAAATAAATAACTTGTTTCTTTACCATCAGATGTAATTCCTACTGCATTTACCCCATAGTGGTTTGTATCTATACCTCTAATATATCTAATTTTAGTTGTACTACCATTTTCAGTAATATCAATTGTTTTTGTACTAGAATTATATTGTATTGTTGCACCAAAACTATTTGGTGTTTTTATAAAAATTACTAATCCCATAACAAATACAAATGTCATTATATTTAAAGCTTTACGATTTTTCTTTTTAATAATTAGTACAAAGCTTGCTATTAATATTAAAACAATTCCCATAAGTACACCTATCCATTTTCCTAATCCTGTTGAAATTCCTATTAATACCTCTGCTTTTGAAGTATCATTTGCAGAATTAATATCACTTTGTCCTTTTTCATTACTACTCATTGCAATTTTTGCATTATTTGTAACTAATCCCACATTGCTACTTGTTACTTTTTTAGTTAAAACTAAGTTAATTTCTTTACTTTGTCCTACTTCTAAAGTATCATTTGCAAGTGCTGTTGTAACTAGTCCTTCTGTGCTTGAATACCAATCTGTATTTAATTCTGAATGGAACTCAAGTCCTTCTGGTAAAGTATCTATAATTCTTCCAACTTTTCCTGCTAGTTCTCCATTATTTGTTGCAACAATTTTATATTCTATAATAACTGTTGCACCTTCAACTTGCTTTGAATTTATTTCAAATTTTGCAAATTGTTTGTCTTTATAATCATATGTTTTTGTTTCAGTTTTTGTTTGAACTGTTATTTTATTTACATATTTCTTAATTCCTATATCAAAATCTTTTATTTCTACAAGACCAATATCAATATTATTTTGATTTACTTGTGCATTTAATGTATCTGTAACTCCTGCAAGTCTTTCTTCTCCATCTAATAATACATTTTTTGATATTGCATCATTGTTTTTAGTTACAGGAACTCCAACTGCTTGATATTCTGCTAATTCATATTTTTCTGAATCATACAAAAATATAACAATATATTTTCCCTTTACTATATCTGTAAATGTATAAGTTCCATCACTTCCTGTTATACTCTCTATTGCTTTTCCGTCTTTTGATACAAGTTGTTTGCTTGTATAATCATATAATAATACTCTCATATTACTATAAATTTTTTCTTCACTATCTCTTTTTCCATCTTCATTTGAATCTATCCACGCAATTCCTGATATTGTTACTTTTTCTTCTTCTGGAGTTGGCGTTGGGTCAGGTGTTGGTGTTGGGTCTGGATCTGGACTTGGCTCTGGTGTTGGATCTGGGTCTGGATCTGGACTTGGATCTGGTGTTGGATCTGGGTCTGGATCTGGACTTGGATCTGGACTTGGTGTTGGATCTGGTATTGGGTCTGGAGTTGGATCTGGTATTGGGTCTGGAGTTGGGTCTGGATCTGGATCTGGAACTGGGTCTGGGTCTGGATCTGGATCTGGGTCTGGATCTGGATCTGGGTCTGGATTTGGATCTGGATTTGGATCTGGATCTGGATCTGGGTCTGGGTCTGGATCTGGGTCTGGGTCTGGATCTGGATTTTCAAATCCTGAATCACCAGGCTCTATCGGTGTCCATGGATCTGTTGGTTGATCTGGTGTACCAGGAGTAACTGGTGTTTCTTCTGCTTTTTTAACTATATTAGTTAATGTTTGAGTTTTAGATTTTATATTATCTCCAGAAATCGTAATTTGATTTGATAGTTCTGTGTCTTCTGAAATATCTGATTTTACCTTACCATTTATTTTTAAAACTACTGTTTTACCTTCTGGTATTTTTAATTTTAATTCTGTTGAAATTCCACCATCATCATTTTTATTAAATCCAACACTTGATGTCTTTTCTTCATATGACTCTACTATATGAGGAATTTTTATTCCATTTCCTTTATCCTCATAAACAATTTCTGTATTTATAATAAATTCATTATATTCTATAGTAGCATATTGCAATGCATCTGTAATGAAATCATTTACATTTACCTCTGTATATGTTGCGATTCCACCTCTTGTTTTTCCTATATTTTTCAATTCTACAGTATAATTTATATCATCATATGGATTTAATTCTTTACCATCTTTATCTGATACAACTGTCATTTCTACTGCTTCTATGTTTCCAACACGACTTGTTTCATTAGAAACATATGTATTTATATTATCACCGTAAACAGTAGCTTTTCCTTTTAAAGTATATTCACAGCCGTCGTTTTCGTTTACATCAGATATTTCTCCATTTATCATAATGTATTTATAGCCCTTTAGTTCAGCATTTTCTTCATCTAAAGAATATGGTTCTAATGAATCAATTGTATATGTCCACATATTTCCTTGTATATTTCCTGTTGTATCTAATCCTTTAACTTCTGTTATATTAAATATTGGAGAAGCTTGAAATGCTAATTTTACATTTTTTAATTCTTTTCCAGACATATTTTCAACTTCTATTACATAGTTCCAATCTTTTCTGTCTGTTCCTACTACACATTTTAAATCAACACTTAATTCAGCTTGTTTTATAACATTACTTTTTTGTACATCTGGCAATGTTGAATTGTTTACACTTGCAGAATATACAATAGTTGAATTAACATCATTTGCATCATCATTTAAGTCTTTTACCTTTAAATCAAATTGTTTTTCATAACTTTCTCCTGGAGCTAATTTTATCTGTCCAAAATTAATTTGTTTTGTTTCTTCTTGCTCATAATAACCATATATTGCTCCATTTATACGATCCCAACTTTTATATGTTTCATTCCAAGTATATCCATCTTCTTTTAATTCTACATAAACCATTTCATCAGGAATTTTAGCAATCAAATTTACTATTTTTGTTGAATTACTGTTATTAGTGATTTTGGCTATATTTGTAACTATTTGACGTTCATATAAACTTCCATTATTAGAAATATCTGCTCCACCTACTTTTTGAGAAATATCAAGTTTTATTCCACTTTCCTCATATGTTGTAGTTTGCTCTTGTTCAATTGCCATTGGAACAGCTTCTGCAATTTGATTTATCAAAGAAACTTCTAATTCTTCACATTCCTTGTTATCTTGTTTATATACCGTATTATTAGTGTTTTCATTTGTATATGTTAATTTTAATGTATCAGTTTTATTTACTGTCATTGATTTATTTAAATGTATAGTTACTGGAATAACCACATTTGTACCATTTACTAATGAACTTTGTTCATATGTTTTTTGCTCACCTTTTAATTTTAATTTTAAAACTTTATTTTCTCCATTATCTTCTACTTCACATTTTTCTATCTCAAATGTCTTATCATTATACATTAATGAAGGTGTTCCTATAATTACTTCCTCAATATCTTTTGACATTTCTATTGATATTACAGGATTTTTAAACAAACTATATTTTGAATCATCCGCTTTTAAGTTTGCAATCATAACCACATCATTTTGAACATTATTTACAAATGTATTTTTATCTAAAGTTATTCCTATGTTTGACATAGCTTCTTTTATTTGAACAGTATTTAATTCTGTTGCACTATATACTTTTTTTAATTCTGTTTTTACTGTTTCATCTTCATTTGTAGAAGAAATTAGATTATAACCTTGAGCTACAATATATGTATTAATTTTGTTATAAGCTAAATCCTTCATATTAGAATTAATACATTTTGTATTTTCAAATTCTATAATTCCTTCTTTTTCAACATCAGTTAATCTAATAAATACATTTTGAGTATTATTATCATATTTAACTATTATTTTTCCATTTTCATCAACTTCTGTATCTTTGTTTATTGTTTGTAATACTTTTCCATCTTTATTTAATATTTCTATAATTGCTTTTTCTCCTAATGTTTCAATCATTTTAGCTTTTTCTATAATTGTTTCTTTATATGTTACCATTGTTGTATCATTTAGTTCTTGTGTATCATTACTAAATTTATTTATCCATGTCATCATATATTTTTGAGCAATATCTTTATTACTTATTTCGATCTTTGCTGTCTCTTTATATAAAGTTTCATATTTATTTTCTTCATTTATACTATTTGCTTATATATATCCATTATA